>ODAI011829316.1_pt1 | contig 20067 bp, 10 predicted proteins | sample 1539321 | NCBI WGS metagenome assembly ODAI01 (sample SAMN02144231, study PRJEB22623) | gut metagenome | biome: sheep rumen | host: Ovis aries | place: New Zealand
GTAACCCCCTTCGGAGATCAGACAATGGATATGGGGGTTCCACTTCAGGTCCCGTCCAAAAGTGTGGAGGACCATGATATAACCGGGCGTGAAGTTCTTTGATTTATTCATGTTGAAAAACATGCGGGAAAGGACAGAGGAGACTGCATGGAAGAGGCAGTTGAGGAGGGAACGGGCTTTGAGAAAGAAAGGCCGGAGATTCTCATCGATAGTGAAGACACAATGCCTGTGGGTGACATTGACAAGCTTAAAGGACATAGAGGTAGTGCGTTCCATGGAATACTTGTTACCGCAGGTGGGACAGAAGCGGCTGTGGCAGCGAAAAGGGATAAACTTGAGCTTTCCGCATTTGGGACAGCTATACATGGCACCACCGTAGGAAGGGTCACCACAGTTGATCATCTTATCCACGTTTTCAATGACAGAATCGCGTGGATGGAGGATATATAACATTTCTTCATAATGGTCGGTAAAGATCTTTTGCAGGATATTCATAAGACCATTATAGGAAGATTGAAGGAAGAAGAAAACCCCCACCCCTCAAGATTGAGGGGCAGGGGAGTTGATGTGTCGCAGACACTTTTTTACTGCATCCGGCATATCCTATGCCCCCTTTCCTGAAAATTGATATTTGATAAAATAACTGAAGAATGAAAAAAAATGATTGAAAAAACATTGAATATTATAGATTGAATACAGGACTGACAGAAAGAACTGTGATATGATAATACCGGAAAAAATCAATACCAGATCTTGCTTATCATGATTAAGACAGGATTTTAGTCCTTTATATCATCTGAATTACATATAGAATGAATGATTTTCGATGTTTACATAGGACGTGGTTTTTAATGGAGAAAGAGTTGCAGTGATTAACTCTTTTTTAAACATATACTTCATTTTCAAGAGACAGAATGTACGGAGATTCATAACGAGGAGAAAAGGTAATGAAGAATATACTAAAAAACTGGGGAAATCTTGTTCAAAACAGGAGACTGTGGTGGAAAAGTTGGCGGAGAGTCGTTACATTTATGGCTATGGTAGTGGTGTTCGCCACAACCTATGCGATGATCCTGCCCGCCATCACTCTGGAAAAAGAAACAGGAAAGCCGGAGCAGGGGGTCTATCTTGATAATGTGAAGCGGGAGTCAACCGCCTCAGTCATTGAAGAGGACAAAGAGCTGCCTGATGGAAATGCTCAGTTGGATAGTGCAGATCAGAAGACCAAATATGCTCATGGCATATATACCGGCAGGGGAGACGGTTACACTCTGTCTGTGGAACTGAAGGAAGAGATGAAGCTCCCGGCGGACGTGACGGTATCTGTCGAAGAGATCAGAGAAGATAATAATGAGAATAAGGATGCCTCTGCTGCCTGGTCTTCTTATATGTCAGCAGCCAGGATAGCAGCCGCCAGGGAAGACCGGGGAGAGTTTACATCTGTCCGGTTTTTGAAGTTCGCCTTTTTTTCCAATGGGAAGGAGGTCCGTCCAAGTCAGGATATCGATGTGCTGGTGGTCCCCATGGAAAAAGATAAGGTCAGAAACGGAGACATGGCTCATGTACTGACCTTCCAGGGCTCTGCGGCTCACATGATCGAAGATCTGAATACCCAGATGAGCGGTTACCGGGTAACCGCCTACCGTTTCTTCTACTCTTCTGCTGTGGATAACAGGAACTGGGGCCTGCTGGGTCTTGCGGTGACAGAGCCCAAAGCAGCGGAGCAAGAAGAAAAGGAAGATGTGCCCAATGAGGCTGCTGACAGTACGGAAACGATATCCTCTATGGAAAAAGAACAAGCTTCCACAGAGGAAAAAGCTATAGCATCTACCGAAGAGACAGAAGCATCTACCGAAGAAACTGCGGCCACAGAGGAGAGTACAGAAGCGGAAACACCCAGTACAGAAAATGCAGACGAGAATCGGAAGTCAGCTGAGAAGCTGGAATACCAGGGCCAGGATTATCAGGTGGTTATGACTTGCGATGACAAGGCAGGCATCCCGGAAGGGGCTGTGCTGCAGGTAACAGAGATCGATCAGAACAGCGAAGACTATGAGAAATACCTCCGGGAAGCCAGCGAGACCCTGGAGATGAACAAGATGGCCAACCCTGCAGCCCGCTTCTTCGACATTAAGATCATGGACGGTGAAAAAGAGATTGAGCCGGCAGCTCCGGTCAGTGTCGAGATTATTTATGACAAGCCCATGGAAGTTAAAGAAGGGGAGAAGGTTGACGCCCTTCATTTCGGGGAGAAGAAGACTGAGGTCATTGAGAACATCAGGCTCGAGGGAGAGAATGGCCAGAATCAGGTTATCAAGGACAACACGAATAGTGATCAAAGCATGGATGTCAAGAGTGTGACCTTTGATGCCGACTCCTTCTCCGTATATGGTGTCCTTACCTACACGGTGGACTTCACCTATGAGGTGAATGGGAAGGTTTATGGATTTTCTATGCAAGGAGCGGATACAGTCAGTCTGCGGTCGTTAATAGATACTCTGCACATATATGAGAAAATCGCAGCAAAACTTAATCAGGAAGAAGCCAATGCTCATCATAAAAAGATTGAAGCAGAAGTCAATTATGAAGATTTAAATGAAAAAAATACAGATAATAAAGCCCTGGATCAATTTATGACGGATATTGAATCCGTTACATTCAGCGATGAATCCCTGCTTGTGCCTGCAAAGGTGGAAGAAGATTCAAGTGCCGGGAAGATCAAAAGAGAACTTAAGCTGTTTCCCTCCTATCCGCTCGGCCTTAGCGAGTCGGAGGTACTTGCCCTGAATGCAAAGAAGTATTATTCCGGCGACTGGATTCTGATCAGCATGAAGCCTTTTGATACGGAAGAGACATTGACGGTAAAACTCAGTACTGGTGACTGCTTTGAGATAAAGGTGACTGATGCACAGGATGCGATTATGGTTGGAGATAAGGTCCAGACTATCTCGAATCCGGCTGGAACAACCATTGATCTGTTTGATTACTGGGTTGTCAGCCAGGGACTTGTCGGAAGAGACGGCTGGGGTGATCTGGATCAGACACAAGGGTCAGAACAGGCAGTAGACGGCAGCCTTAATGGTACTGGAAATAATAAAGGAATCAATGCCAGAACAGAAGACCCTACGCATGGCCATGCTCTGAAATTTTCACCTGCTTGGGCAGGGACAGTCTTTAATGGCAGCAAGATTGGCAATACCGGAAATGCATGGGAGAGTGTTAATCTGGATGGAAAGAATGGCTTGAACAGTTATACAGGAAACGGAGATCCTTTTCAGGGTATTGTTCAGAATACACTCTCTGAAGGTTATCCTGTATTGACTGACAATCAGACTATCGGATCAAATGGAGAATCTTTACAATATTTATTTGATCCTGCTGTAGAGCATGCCGGAAAGGCCAGCTACGATGGCGTGAATCAACTTCTTTACGTAGACCCGGAAGGTTACTACACTTATGACAGCCGCGATTATGCCGCTTCACTGAATCCTGATAAAACGTTCGATTTGACAAAGCAGACTTCAACTGATTCTGAGATTCGGGGATTCTGGCCTTTTGGCACACAGAATTTCTGGTCAGGAATTCATATGAAAACACAGTTTTCCATGCCGTCAAATGGGCAGGTGCTGAATCCGAAACAGGAATACAAGGACATGCAGTTTGAATTCTCCGGAGATGATGACGTATGGTTATATGTTGACGGAGTGTTAATAGGTGACGGCGGAGGTATCCATAACAGGACGGAAATAGATATTAATTTTGCAGCCGGAAAAGTCACTGTAACCGGAAAAAAGGATCCGGCTAATCCGGGTGATGATGTCTATGAACTTTGGCTTGATGATCTGTACAAAGCTGCGGGCAAATATGATGATGATGCCTGGGAAGACATACCCGGAGTGGAAGGACATAAAAGATTCAAAAAAAACACCTATCATACTTTTGATATGTTCTATCTGGAGCGGGGTGGTGGTGAATCCAACTTCTATATTCATTATAATCTGATTTCCACAGTGGAATTTTCTGCACACAAGTCATTTTTGGGTACCGAGAGGCTGCAGAGAGATCAATTTCAGTTTGAATTGACCGGATTGGATGGTCAGTATAAAAAATGGACCCCAACATCAGAAGGTGAGAATCCTCCTGAAGGAGCAATATGTGATAAAAACGGACAGTATTGGATTTTGAGTAATGCTGATATTCATGCAATCATGCCTAAGGGTGGTTCCCTGAATGGTGAAGGAACCGTTGCCAGCCCGAAAAAAGAACATTCCACTGATGGTTATACATCATATATTACAGGGGTAACGGAAGACGGTAATGTCAACTTTGGTCAGGCAGAAATTTCCCAAGTTGACCGGGATGCCTGTCATGACGGAAATCCATCCTCTTACCTGTATCGTGTCAGAGAGATTGTTCCCGACGATGCTGTAAATGAAAATGGAATCAGATGGGATCAGGCCGATGAAGACCAGAAATCACAGGGAGGATTTGTTAAAGACAATGTTGTCTATGACGGCAGAGTTTATTATTGGATGGGAACTGTAAAAGCGGTAGAAGTACTTGCCGGTGATGGGAGTACATATACTGACTACATCCTGGATAAGAGCCGTTTTCTGAATAGCGATTATACTCAACCCGATACGGAGACAACCTTCTTTAACTTTTCAAATACCTATGTTCCAGATCTGGGAAGTGCAGAGTTCACAAAAGTGGATGGATCCGGAGAGGGAGTACAGGGGGCAGAGTTCGCTTTGTTTGCAGATGAAACCTGTCAAACACCCGCTATCAATATAGATGGGGACAAGCAGCCCTGGACAGCAATATCTGATGAACATGGACTGGTCAAATTTGATGGTGTCCGTACAGGGACTTATTATATGAAAGAAACGAAGGCACCTGAAGGATATAAGCCCATTAATTCGATTTACAAGGTTGTTATAGAAGATTCAAAAGACAGTACAAAAACATCATCGATCACTTTGCTCGGAGATGAAACGCAGACACCCGTCCACGAGATTTACAATCTCAAGCTTTCCACAGAAGGCTTAGAAGTAGATAAGCATTGGAAAGGTGGTATGCCGGATGATGATGCGTCTATAACATATCAGTTATACCAGACATCAACTAAGGATAAAATAGGTCAGTATTCCATTGATGTATCAAATCTCGGATATGGTAAACCGGACTGGAGCAACACCAGATTTTTTACAAATGATGAATTGACTGGAGATAAAACTCATATAAAAAAGGGTTCGGTAATAGAGATTGTCATTGCAACAACAAGTGGTGGATGGAGTTTCGACACACTTAATGAATTAACTCCTATAACAAGTAATCAAACTATTATCAGTGATACTCTCAGCGGGGGAAAAGATCGGGAGCGCAGGATACGAATAGAAGTTACGGATGAATCTACAACTGCTGTCAATCTATACGGGCAGTTGGAATCCTGTTATGATGGAAATGGAGGAAAACCTACTATTTCTGCATCTATTATTTCTGAACCGTCAACATCAGAAGATGGAGAAACTAAGCTTGTTGGGACAGTCACTATAGGGAAAAATACAGTTTCATCTAATATTGAAGCTGGTTTTTCTAACCTTGATCCGGCTATTCTCATTAATAAAGGCTCAGGCGATTGGACATCTGTTGTCAAGAACCTTCCGGAAAAGACAAGTGACGGGGAATGGGAGACGAGCTATAGGTATTTCGTTGAAGAGGTTGAAAGCTCGATACCTTCCGGATTCTCATTTAATAATATTTATCCTGATTCGGCAGTTCCGGGCGAAACAATTTCGATAGTCAATATCGCTAATACGCCTGCAGCAATCAGTATCGATATTAAAAAGACGGATGATGTTCCGAATAGTACTAATTATCTGGCCGGAGCCGTATTCGAACTCCACTACAGAGTGGATTCCACTAAGAGTTGGGCCAAAGCGACGACAATCGATGGTCTGGTTATAGAGGAACTTGATACGGATAGCCGGTTCGTGGTTCCGATTGAAGGTATTACCCTCACAGGCCTTAATGATGGACAGTACCGGATTGAGGAAATCAGCCCGCCTCCTGAAGGATATGTAATCACAGAGGAATATCCTGTTGTATTTACCATAGAAAATGGAGAAATCACCAATACAGATGGAACTATATCGAAGGTAAGATACAGTGCGGCAAATGAAGGTCAAAATGCCCTCTTTATCATCCCCAACACCCCCGGTGCAGCCTTGCCTTCTGCCGGCGGGCCCGGCACCTGGATTTATTTCCTGCTTGGCGGAGCCTTGTCCATATCTGCAGTCTTCCTGCTGAGAAAGAGAAGGCTGAAACCCCTTCGGAAGCATTAAGAGGCAGCTTAAAAGAATAATCGATGATATTGAGTTCCTATTCCATTACAAAAAAAGTCAGTCATTTCGGTGACTGGCTTTTTTTAATATAAAATAATGATTTATTTCGATGCAAAGTAGAAATCGAAAAAAAACTATGCTATGATGTGATGGGTTAAAATCGATGTATGATCCAGACAGGATAAAACATTTTAAATACTCAGATGAGCGGTTACCGGGTATCCGCCTATCGATTCTTCTACCCGTCCTTTATTGATAACAGGAACTGGGGGCTGCTGGGCATTGCGGTGACAGAGCCCAAAGCGGAGGAGCCGGAAGAGGAGAACGCTGCCCGGAAGGCAGCTGACGGTGAAGAGTCTGCAGAATCGGCAGCGGATGTCAAAATTGCGTACAATACCTTTGCCAATGATGTAGATTACAATCACACAAATCACAACTTTGTCTCTGTGACAAGCGGCCTCTCGATTGGATATGACTATAAGGGAGGTACGGATACAGAAGAGGCTCTGAATGATGCACGGAATTTCTTCTGGAATGACAGCGCCACCAAAGTAGCCGTGTTGATTACAGATGGTGCACCTCAGCAGGACGGGGCTACCGGCCCTGAACTTGACGCACGGGTGAAAGCTGCAGCTGAAGCGTTGAAAAGTAATATCACCCAGGACTTGACGATCTATGTCACAATTCGTAATGGCGGCTGGGCGGGTACTAACAATGGATTAATAATAATATTCTGATTCAGGATCTTGAAGCAGGAGATTATACCATTGAGGAAACCGGCAGCGGGAACCTCACTTTAGTTTCCGCCGTGGGCGGGAAGAGCGTCAGCAGCAATATTGTGACAGCGACGGTTACAGCCGGAAGACAGACAGAAGCAGACCTGCTCGATACTGCAAAGGCAGCATTTACCAACAATTATATTGCCTATGAGGTGATTATCGTTAAGGTTGACACGGGAAATAACGAAACAAAACTTGGCGGAGCGAAGTTTGATCTGTATAGTGAGGATGCGGTAGAAAACGGTGAAATCAAAATCGGAGCAGCACCATTAAAGAGCAATCTGATTTCGTCTTCCGATGAACAGGATAAGGGTAAGGTTTCGCTTGGACCGTTGACACCGGGTACATATTATCTGTTCGAAACAGAAGCGCCGTCAGGCTATACCGCGATGGATATGCCTGTGGAGATCGTAGTCTCAGAGAACAGGGTGAGCCTGATGCAGGGATCCAGAAATGAAAATGGCACGATTTCTCAGGAAAAGGCTGAATTGACTGTTATGAATTCGGCCGGCACTGCCCTCCCGAGTACCGGCGGCCCGGGTTCCGGCCTGCTCTACCTCCTTGGCTTCTTGCTGGTCACATTCGCCGGAGCAGGGTTTGTGATGAATCGTAAAAGAAAATATGCGGCATGAAAGGCAGATGTCTGAACCATCGGGTTCATGACAAATAGTGCAGTTATTGCGGCAAAAAAAGTTACGGGATTGGCCATCAGGCTGATCCCGTTATTTTAACTTGCAAACTTTAATACATAAAACTTCTGAAGGTTAATGTAGAAAAGTGAAACGCCTGCAGCAGATAAGCTTTCCTATTTTTTACTGAAAGTTGATATTTGATAAAATAGCTGTTTTTTGCAAAATATCTTCTGATAAACATTGATTATTTTAGATTAAAGTATGGAACTTGCAGGTGTTGTTATGGTATGATGAAACCGAAAAAAATAGATAATTCTTTCGCTTTTATTATGATAAAGCTGGATTATTTTGTTTTCAAAAGGTTTATTCAAATGGTATCAGGATTGCAGGTGCTTTTTTGCAGCAAGCCGAACCATGGTAGTATTTGACCTTTACATTTTCTGAATTACATATGGGAAAATGATTTCTGGAAGAGTGTAGAGATCATGGTTTTTTAATGGAGAAAGAGTTGCAGTGATCAGCTCTTTTTAGACATATACTTCATTTTCAAGAGACAGAAGGTACGGAGAAACATAAAAAGGAGAGAAGGCAATGAAGAATATTCTAAAAAAATGGAACAATCTAGTTTCGGACAGGAGATCATGGTGGAGAAAATGGCGGAGCGTCGTTACTTTTATGGCTATGGTGGTTGTATTTGCGACAACCTATGCGCTGATCCTGCCCGCTATCACTCTGGAAAAAGAAGAGGGAAAGCCCGAGAGGGGAGTCTATCTTGAAAATGTGGAGCGGGGGTCAACCGCCTCAGTCACAGAAGAGGATGAAGAACTGCCTAGAGAAAATGCGAAATCGGGGAATTCAGATTTGTCAAATGATAATGATCCGGCAGATGAAGAGAAAGATCAGCCGGAGTCTTCTGTATTCTCAACCCCGGAGACTGGCCAAAAGAATAATGATGAGTCCGGGAAGGAAACGTCCGGCAAAGAGACCGCTGAAGGTCAGACGACCACATATGCCAATGGCATATATACCGGTAAGGGAGACGGCTACACCCTGTCTCTGGATCTGAAAGAAGAGATGAGACTCCCGGCAGATGTTACCGTATCTGTAGAGGAGATTAAAGATGAAAAAGATACAGCTGCAGTCTATCGTTCTTATATGACAGCAGCGAAAAGGGCGGCCGCCAGAGAAGGCTGGGGAGAGTTCACCTCTGTTCGGTTTATTAAGTTCGCTCTTTATTCTGATGGCAAAGAGGTTCGTACCAACCAGGATATGGATGTTCTGGTTATGCCCATGGAGAAAGATAAAGTCAGAAATGGAGACGAGGCCCATGTTCTGACTTTCCGGGGTTCTGCCGCCCATATGACAGAAGATCTGATCACCCAGATGAGCGGCTACAGTGTATCCGCCTACCGTTTCTTCTACCCTTCTGCAACTATAGATAACAGAAACTGGGGACTGTTGTGCCTTGCCGTGATGGAGCCTAAAGCAGAGGATCAGGAAGAACTGCAGGATGGGGATTCTGCCCAGACAACGGATGATAAACTGTCCGACGAAACAGCAGATTCCACGGAGACCCTTGCCTCCACAGAGGAGACAGGGACGGAAGAAACAGCCAGTACAGAGACAGTTACAGCTGAAGAAAATACCACAGAGGAGACAGCGACAGAAGAAAACAGTACAGAAGAAGATCGTAAGCTGGTGCAGAAGCTGGAATACCAGGGAGAAGACTATAAGGTAGTCATGACTTGTGATGAAAAGGCCGGTATTCCGGAGGGCGCGACTCTTCAGGTGACAGAGATCCGTAAAGATACTGACAGTGAAAACTATGAAAAATACCTCCAGGAGGCCAGCGAGACCCTGGAGATGAATAAGATGGCTAACCCCAATGCCCGCTTCTTTGACATCAAGATCGTGGATGGAGACCAGGAGATCGAGCCAAAGGCTCCGGTATCTGTCAACATTTCCTATGATCAGCCCATGGAAATTAAGGAAGGGGAAAAGGTTGACGCTCTCCATTTCGGAGAGAAAGAGACGGAAGTTCTCGAGGACGTGGAAGTTCAGACCAGCAAGAACGATGAAGTAAAGAGTGTGACCTTTGATGCCGAGACCTTCTCTGTATATGGAGTGTTGACTTACACTGTGGACTTCACCTTCGACGGTTACAGCTACAGTATTGAAGGGGACAGCACCATCAAGCTTTCAAAGCTGGTGGAGATTCTGGAGATTGCCGGGGAAGGAAAAGACTACGAGACCGGCATGGATTTCGTCAAAGACGTGAAAAATGTGACCTTTACCGATGAAAGCCTGGTCAAGGTGGAAAAAGCCGGCCTCTTTGGGACAGGTGTCTTCAGCTGGGGAGACTGGGAACTGACCAGCCTTAAGCCCTTTGATACCGAGGAAACCCTGACCATTGAGATGGAAGACGGGATCAGGTACGAGATCAAAGTGACGGATGCCCAGATGAAAGCCAATGTTCTGACCGCCGATGGGGATAACTATGAGATCACGGTAACCTATGGGGAAGAAGCGAAGATCCCAGACGGAGCAGAGCTGAAGGTAAGTGAGATTACAAAAGAAGACAAGCACTATACAGAGTATTATAAAGAAGCCAGTAAGGCAGTTCGTGAGAATACAGAATCAGAGATAAAGACAAAAGAAGATGAGGAATCAGATAAGGATTCAGGGGAAGTAAAAGATAAAGACTATGTTCGCTTCTTTGATATTGAGATCTGGCATGGGGAAGAGAAGATTGAACCAAAAGCCAATGTAACAGTGAATATTAAACTGGCAGATGCCCCGGAAGGCGAGAATGCTGAGGCAACTGTGGTGCATTTTGACGAGTCTGGTACAGAGATCATGGATCTCTCTGAGACAAAGGATGCAGAAGAAGATAAAGGACTCACCTTTGCTGCAGATGCATTTTCTGTGTATTCTGTTTTCTATACGGTAGATTTCCACTGGGTAGTGGATGGGAAAGAGTATGGATTCAGACTTCCTGGTGGTGGATTCGTTTCCCTTGAACATGTAGTGGAAGTGCTCGGTATAGGCAAGGACAGCAGTGAAAGTGGATCTAACAACGCCGATAAAGGGGCGGACAGTGATCTCCAGGACAGAGGAGAAGGAAATGGTATAAGCAATGGTATCACATACTCTGCAGCAGATTTGAACAGGCTGGAGATTTCTGAAGAGACCAGGAAGTTTGTTGCAGATGTAGAGAAAGCGGAATTCTCTTCACCGGAATTAGTATGGGTTGGAAAAGTTGAGGACGCCGCCACAGTTGGTGATTTGAAAAAAACCAATGAGCTTGAATGTGAATACAGCAAGGAGTTGACCAAAGAGCAGATTGCAGAAATAAATGCGCAGAAGGTGAAAGCCGGGGACTGGGCTTTGATTAGTGTAAAGCCATTTACGAGTGAAGAGACGCTGACGATCACCATGAAAACAGGTGAAGAGTTTATCATTAAAGTGACTGACGCCAGAGTCGATGATAATAGCTTAGATGGAAAACAATTTGTGATAGTATCCCAGAACAATAATCTGGCTGTTACGGCAGATGACAGTTCTTTGGATACAGGGTATTTAAGTGCAAATAGCGTTACAGGCAACGGTAATCAGATTTGGTCATTTGAATATGTTTACAACAATGGCGCCATGTATCGATTAAAGTCTGTTGCCCAGAACAAATATATTCGTGTGGACAATAATGGAAATATTACATTAACGGATAATCAGTCCAATGCGACTCAGTTTTTTCTTGATGAAGAAAATGGAGCCTATACATTTGGTGCAGGTCTTCCTCCGAATTATCTGAATGTAGCCTATCTGAACTCATTTGTTGATTCTGGTACCAATTGCTATAAGATGGGGTCAAACGACAATCAGCGGTTTGCTTTACGAGAAGCGCAAACCACCGATAAAAAAGGTGACTGGCTGCTGTTCATGGATGAAACGCAGAATGATATTTATATCCATGTTGGAGATACGATCACATTGCGGCCTTATGACAGCTGGACATGGAAAGAACCTGGAAAAGATGTACAGACAGATCATTGGATTTTCGATGAAAATGATACAAATAAAAAGACAAATTGGGGCATTAACCAAAATGCAGGTAATGAGTCAAGCAAGGATTACTGGATAGATTCAAATGGTGTATTCAGATTTGACAGACATGTAAAGTATGATGATCAGTTGATAAGTCGATACTGGTCTGTCCAGGGAAAAGCATTAAAAGCGGGTGAGTATGTCCTCAAAAATACAGCGAATAATCATACGATCACGGTACATGTACTTCCAAAAGACGACCCTTCTCATCAGCTTGGAATTTTTACCGGGCTTGACAGAATCAAGGTGAACCTTTTCGATTATGATAGAAAAGGATTGTTGGATCCTGCTGATAATAGCAATGTGAATTATGGAACGCTTAAGCAAGAGGCAATCAATATAGATGATAACGGAAATGTTCGACCGCTTCATTTCACGAGTTCCGGAGGAGGGAGCGGAATCAATGATTACACGCGGGATACTTCAAATCCAGGTATAGTTTCATCAACTTTGGTGAATGGTTTTCCGGTTCTTGCCAGCGATAACAGTGTAAGTCTGGATTATCTCTTTGACACAAGTAAAACAACCTGGTCCGGCGGAAATGATCATGATGCCATCATCGCCTATCCGGAATTGACAGGTCTGTTTCAGCAGGACACGAATGGATATTATTATTATAATAGTAACAGCAATTATGCCTACTATGATCCAGCCGACGGTAATAAGGCAATAACTCTGTATGAGCATACCTATACGCAGGTCAGGTCGGGAAGTGGAGGCTTGTTCAACAGTAAGCCCATTGGCTTTTTCCCATTCCATGATTATGATTCACAGACGAATCTTTCGGTTAACCAGAACAAGAATCTGAATCATCATATCGGTATGAGTATGGAAGTGAAATTCGCTCTTCCTGCCAACATGAAAGCACAGAACGGTGATGATATCACGTTCGGTTTTACCGGTGACGATGATATGTGGGTATTCGTAGATGATAAATTGGCTCTTGATGTTGGCGGTGTTCATCAGCCAATCTACAGGAAGTATGATTTTACGAACACAGATGATAATGATATTAAACTGAATCTGATTCCCGGGAAGGAATACACTCTGAAGGTGTTTTATCTTGAGCGTGGAGGCTGTGACTCGAACTGTGCACTTCGATTCAATCTGCCGCTTACACTTGGAAGCGCAGACGTAAGGATTGTAAAGAAAAAAGCAAAGGATACTGTGAACACAGAAGATATCTTTCTTGAAGGAGCTAAGTTTGGACTGTGGGAAAATGACTCCTGTACAGGAGATCCGTTAAGAACGCAGACATCCAACGGATCTGGAGTGGTATTATTTGACGCTGTTCCTGTCATGGAGGAGGGACAGGTTTATTATCTGAAAGAGATGAAAGCTCCTGCAGGGTACTATATAAATGATACGATCTATAAATTGACTGCGGTCAAGGATAATACTACCGGCAAATATTCCTTTGAAATATCTGTAAAGGATGATGAGCAGGCACAGATTGACACGACGGTGGAAGAACCGCATTCGCCAATCATTTATGACCAGGATATTAAGCCCATCCAGCTGACTCTGCATAAGGTCTGGACAGGAGGCGAACCGGACGGAAACGTTTGGGCAAAATTTAAGCTGAGAAGGTTTAAGTCCTATGAGGGAGATATAACCAACAGTCCTTGTACATTGAATGTTTATCGATATAAGAGTAATAACAATCCTGTTTTGGTTGATACAAGACAATACAATTCAGGGACAACGGCAACAGTAAGTTGGGGTTACAGTCCGAGATATTATGGTTATAATGGAAGTGGTAATATACCAGATGTTTATGGGCAGTATAACTTTGATGGAAGCGGAACATGGCAAAAAAGCAGTAATTATTCTGTCACTATTCCCATGACTACGGCGGGCGAAACAAAAAACCTCTATCTGAGGGATGAGAATGTAGGAACTAACTATGGTGCAGGTGTAATTAATCCTTCCATCAGCCCAAATTCAAACTATAATGATTCGACACAGCATGTTTCTGCGACCAACGAGCCGGATACGAGCTATGACGGACCTGAGAAACAGCTTGATTCGACTACCGGCTGGACATGGGTATTTGACGAGCAGCCTGCATATAGTGTTCGTCCTGACGGCATTGTAGAGTATTACAGCTATTACGTGGAGGAAATAGGACATAATCACCAGAATTATCAAGTTGCCTATGACAGTACTTTTGTCAATGCGTACGATGGAAATACTTATCCAACTGGCAGTTCTTTGAGTGAGGAGCGAACCATTACAAACTATAAGAATGAGGTATTCGTCGCAAAACGGTGGTATGACCCCAATGGCAATTTGCTTGATGAACAGCCTGATACGTCTGTCAGTGCGACTCTCTCGGCTTCGAACGGTGGCAGTATTAATGGTCAGGCGACGCAAACTATCACCGCATCTGCACCAGGAACCTGGCAGGTCGCAAACAACGATACCGGTATTTATAGCGCTGTGGAAAACCCCGTTCCAGATGGTTACACCGTCAGCTACACCTATCAGGAAGCAGGTGAAACATCAGATTATGCAACGCATCAGTATGGTCCAGGCGTTCATCGTGGTGGTACGATCTACATAAACAACACCATGGATGATTTTACAATGAAAGTAAAAAAGGTTATTAAGGATACTGATATCGGCCTTGAGAACGCCACGTTCACACTGACGAAAGTAGACGAACAGGGTGCGATCATTACCGGTGATAATGCCTATTCACAGGAGCAGACTACTTCAGATGCCAACAATAAGATAATAACCTTTGATTCTCTCAAGCCTGGTAATTATATGCTCAGTGAAACGGGTATGCCTGCTGGTTACATTAAACGCGAAGGTCCATATTATATAAATATCGGTGCCACCGGAACGATAGCGCTAAAGGACAGCGATAATTATTCTCTGATTAGTCCAGGTAGTGAAGGAGTGACCTTTATCATTGAAAACGAACCTGGCACTGAACTTCCGGCTGCCGGAGGCCCCGGTACAAGACTCTTTGTGATCCTTGGCGGTTTATTCCTCGCTCTTGCCGGAGCAGGTATTGTACTGATGACAAGAAGAAATGCCAAAATCTAAACATTAGATATTTCTTGCCAGATTATCATGAAAAATGGTAAAATAACTTGGAAGTATGTCATAGATTTGTAAATATGAATCTTTGATATATGAAGAAATAGCATGTTTTTACAAAAAATCTGTTCGAATTTATAGTGAAAGCAGTAGATTTCAAGTGGAAACTATTTGTGAGGTATGGTATGATGAAATAGACATATTGGGCTCGTTTTCAGGAAGTGAACATTTTTGATACCTTTTATTTGGGTAATACCCTTTTTGATGACGCTGCTTTATGTATTATTATTTGGATTATCAGAAGTAAATGTTACATGGTAAGACGGATTCCTGCATGTTTATGCATGACATTTACTTGCTGCCGCATATCTGAAGCTGCATGCTTTATACTTTATGATGGGACAGACGGAGTTATATTATGACAGATAAAGAATTGCAAAAGCTGAAAAGAACAGAACTTCTTGAATTGATGATTGCGCAGAGCAAGCAGATCATCAAGCTGAAGAAACAGCTGGAGCAGGCGGAATTGAAACTCCAGGAGCGGGAGATCCTGCTTCAGGAATCGGGCAATATCGCTGAGGCGGCGCTGAAGCTGAATCACATTTTCGAGGATGCGCAGCAGGCGGCTGACGATTATTTGGCTAGTATTCGAAAGGTTCATGAAGTAAAATGAGACGATGGGAGAAGAAAGGTTTAAAGAAGAAGACGAATAATGGAGAGATGTCCTTGGACGCCATTTCCAATGACCCTAATAATAACCAGATATCTCAGGGCACTACCCCGAAGAAGCTTGACTATCCCACGCTTCGCCAGCTTCAGGCAGAACTGAAGAGGGAAAGATACCGGATTACTTTCTGGAGGACATTGCGAAGCACAGTATACACCCTTGTAACTGTTTCAGCATTTGCCATTCTGATTGCGGTTCTTCTGCTGCCGGTCCTGCAGATCTACGGCCGGTCCATGAAGAGTACTCTGAATGGTGGAGACATCGTATTTTCACTGAAAAATGCCGAACCGAAGGTCGGAGATATCGTCGCTTTCTACTATAACAATAATATTTTGGTGAAGAGAGCGATCGCCAGCAGCGGCGAGTGGGTCGACATAGACGAGGAAGGAAATGTATATGTCAACCAGCAGCTGGTTGATGAGCCCTATCTGGATGAAAAGGCCTTGGGTGAGTGCAATATCGAGATGCCCTACCAGGTACCGGAGGGGAAGATCTTCGTTATGGGAGACAACCGGGCAGTATCCATCGATTCCAGGAATACAGCCGTTGGCTGTATCTCCGAAGAGCAGATTGTAGGAAAAATCGTATTCCGGATCTGGCCGTTGAGCAGAATCAGCGTGATCAAATAGGTCTCAGGGCAACAGACCCCATTTGGAGATTATAATCAAATGTCGATTGGACACTAATCTCTAAGGGAGAAGACGATATGGTTGATTTTACTTACGATGGGTATACATATAGTATTTAAAGAAATCGAAAAGATTTATCAGATACTAAGGAGATAAGAGAGGAGGCGAACTCTGATGAAGCGTAAAGAGTTATACCCCTTCATCAGGGGTAAACCAAATCCGATATTCAAAATAACTATTCTTAACGACGGAGCACACCTAAGGAAGGTGAATGACAGCAATGTATATGACATCCAAGGAGAAAACCTTCCCAGGGGGGCCCCGGAATGGGAAGCAGAACCTATGATTCAGAGATCAATCACTCAATCAGAGGAATATTCAGAAAGATATTCTGCAGCAGGTAAATGTCCTCTGATTGTCGGTGACTATCTACCTCGTGGAAAACCACAAGGGTTAAAAAACTGCAACATATCCCACGAGAACAATTCGGACGGCTTCGTAACTGCCGTAAGCAGCCATCGGATGCCAAATGATTGTCTCCGGGAAATATTCGGGAAAGGAGGTATCATTCATACCTTCTGACCTGAGAAGGAGCTGTAAACATATTCAAAAGAACATGGTAACTAAGCAAACACGAGAGTTTAAAGAAGAAAGGAAAAAAATATGAGAAAAGCATTGAGAAAAATGATGGCTTTAGCTCTGGCCATGGTGATGGTGCTGAGCATGAGCAGTATAGTAGCTTTTGCAGCAGAAGGTGCTCCGGCTGATGCATCTATTTCTGTATCAGGCCTGGAGACTGGAGACAAAGTTAATTTTTATCAGGTATTGAAATTTGACGAAACAGCTAAGACTACTGGTGGTTGGGTAAATGGCACTGGTTTTACCCTTACCGATGATCAGATTCAGAAAATTCTTGGCATTGGTGATTACGCAGAAGGAAAATCCAAGCATGACCAGGCTGGAATAGATGCTGCTTTGGCTGCAACTATAGCTAATATGGCTGAGAATACCCAGGCAAAATTCGCTGATGTTCAAGAATCTTCCGGGACTGCAACAGCAGCTACTACAGAAGTTGGTACTGCAGGTTTATATGTTGGTATTGTAACTCCGGGGAAGCCCGATTATCTGTACAACCCGGTATTCGTTGGAGCTGATTATAATAGTGATAATCAGTCAGCTACTCATGCAGCTGTAACGACTCTGTCCTATGAACCTGCATCTCTTGCTAAAAAAGAAGATGTTACGCTGACGAAGGAGTTAACTAATGTTGCTCAGCAGGCCGTAAACGTTGGTGACGATGTAGACTTTAAGATTACCAGCAAAGTTCCGGCATATTCCACAGCGTATCAGGATCCTACTTACGTAATTACTGATACCATGGAATCTGGTCTTGTGGTTAAGGATGGATTCACTCCTGCAGTTACAGTTGCTGGAATTACGTTGGAGAACACTGATTATACTGTAAATGTTGCAAATGATAGACTTTCTTTCACTGTAACTATGACACCTGCTGGTCTGGCAAAGGTTGCTGCTACAGGAACAGCCCAGGCGATTACCGTTGAATATAAGGCAACAGTTACTTCAGTAGAAGACGCTACCGTTACCGAAAAGACAAATGAAGCTACAGTGAAGTTCTCTAATAATCCTAATGATTCCACAAAGTACAGCCTTCTGGAAGACAAGACTCGTACTTATTCCTTCACGATTGACGGCAACCTTCTTGGTAAAACAGGAACTTCTTATGAAACTGATGAGCTTATCAAGACTGGTCTGAATGCCGATGGAACACCTGCTTTTGCTACGAAGAAATACCATTCTGGTACAACAACGACAGATCTCTCTCCGCTTGCTGGAGCAAAATTCGCATTATACAAAGAAGAGCCAGCTGCTGCTGATTATGCAAGTGAAGATGCTGCAAAAGCAAGTTCTAAGATTTATACGAATGCTGTAGAAACAGATGGTATCATTACATCTGATCCAAATGGACGTTTGAAGATCGAAGGTTTGGATGAAGGAACATATTATCTCCGTGAGGTTTCCGCACCTACTGGATTTATAGCTGATAACCGAACATTTACGATTACGATTGATGCTACCTACACCGAAATTGAGGCTGGTCAGTACACAAACGATGACAGGATTGTTGTCAAATATGATGCTTACAAAGTTCTGAGTGGATATACCGTAACTGTCAACGACGGAACTAATGACACTACAAGTACATACAACATTACGAACACTGGTGAAACTGATCATAAAGTAGTTGATAAAGCTACTTACACAGCAGCAACTGGTGAAAATCCAGATCTCGCTGGCGATGCTGTTACACCGATCAGTAATACTAAAGGTGCAGAGCTTCCGTCCACTGGTGGTATCGGTACTACAATCTTCTACCTTGTAGGTACTATCCTTGTTCTTGGCGCTGGCATCCTTCTGATTACTCGCAGAAGAATGGCTGCTAAATAATTGAATCCGATTATTATTGAAGATAATCGCATCACTTTGTAACAATTAATTACACGGAGATCAGAGTCATTTGGCTCTGATCTCTCTTTTGTTACGAGTACTTTTTAGATTTAGAGTGATAAATTACCTGAAAGTCAATCCATATAATTCTCAGTCATATTTACTGGTATTTTGTGAAAATGCCGAAATGTACTATCAGAAGAATCGGAGAATAATCACATACATACTAATCTTATCTTTTCCAATATGTTATAATACATAAACAGACTTCCCGAATCATTTTGCTAATCATTCGAATAACCAGGAATACATCCCAGAAATTGACGATTAAGGGAAAATACCTATTTGATGTGATTCCGGTGACGACCAAATTGATCATCTGCTGGATTTATCTCTCCAGAATAAAGAAGAACGAAAAACGGATGGAAGTGGCTCAGAGTAGAAGTTGAAAAAGTCATGATTGTTTTAAGCAATCATAGTTTTTGTCAAAGGACAGCTTCTGCATCATAGTTTTGAATATTATATGGAGAAATACATATTTATGAATAAAAAGATCGATAAAAGAAAGAGTATCCTGAAAATAACGATCGCCATCCACATCATCCTCATTGTCCTGGAGTTCATCGCTTTGATTCATGACCTGCAGGTATTTGGCCTTGCCATGTTCCAATACTATACGATCGACAGTAATATTCTGCAGATGCTGGTATCTGCGGCGATCGTATTTCGTATCCTGTACAGAAAGGAAGAGCGCGTCTCCGCCCAGCTGTCCATACTGCATCTGGTCTGTGCTGTGAACCTCACCATCACTTTTCTGATTGCTTTGCTGGTGCTGGCACCCCAGGAAGGCTTCGCTTATTATTTCATAGAGAATGTGGCCCCCATTAATCATCTCATCGGGCCGCTGCTGTCAGTAATCACCTTCCTCTTTTTGGAGGAATCAGAAAAGCTGCCCGGCATAGCGGTCTTCATTCCTATGGCAGCCACACTGCTCTATGGCATAACAGCCCTGATCCTGAATGCCTTGAGGATTCTGGATGGACCTTACTTCTTCTTGCGTATTTATGACGAATCATTAGGCACGATTGTTTTTTGGTTTGCCATCATCACGGTACTATGCACAGTCCTTTCTGGATTATATCTGTGGATCAGGAGCAGATGCCGCTTTTCCTCTGCATCAGCAGATTTGCAGGATAATAAATGAAGACGCTAATCCCCCAGCTATGCTGGGGAGAATGGAATAAGCAGAAGTGTTACGGATAAACATAAAAAGCCTCCTATGATACAATGAGAAAGGTGTTGCGAGCCAATCTCAAAGAATAGGAGGCGGTCCAA
>ODAI012858871.1_pt1 | contig 20067 bp, 15 predicted proteins | sample 1539321 | NCBI WGS metagenome assembly ODAI01 (sample SAMN02144231, study PRJEB22623) | gut metagenome | biome: sheep rumen | host: Ovis aries | place: New Zealand
TACGATGATAAAAATAGAAATAAGCATCGCGTTAATAAAATTAGCTGCCATTGTTAAGGAGAATTGACGATATTTTTCTATCGTCTTATATGCATCCATATAGGATTGATTTGAAGGTAATTTAAAGGAGTGAGCGAAAATATTGTCGTCCATCCTTCGCATCGCGTTAACTAGACTCATTCTAAAAACAATTTCACTGACAACAAAAGCGGCAATGAAAACAACTGGCAAAAAGAAAAGTGAACTGTCGCTTAAAAAGTAAGTGCCTAATAATAGACTAATTCCAGAAAAGAATTGGATGATAGGGAGAATGATTTTATCTTTTTTGGAAATGAAGTCAGGGAAGGTAATCTGACATTTACTTTTAGTAAAGCTTTCAACAACAATCGCTCGATACGACCATTCTTTGAAAAATAATTCAGAGTCCACTTTTCTTTTGCCAACTTCAGGATCAAAAATCGTCACAGCTCTTCGGTTAGCTTTCAATACGAGTACGCTATGGCGCATGTCCTTTCTTTTTTGTAAAGTAACCATGATTGGAAACTTTTTACACTTGAATAACTCATCTGGTGTCACCACTTTTATTCCGCGTAAGTTCATACCATATTCTTTCGCGGTAGTTTGGACATCTTTAAAACTAAGCGGTCCTTCATAAGGATTAGGGATGAAGAGATAGTTGCGGTCATTGTTATAATTAGCAAGCATCATCTTTAGGCAAGCAAAGGCGCAATCTTGCTCACCTAGTTGGGATATAAAAAACATAATTCCTCCTTCTTGGGGCAATAAAACCCCCTACATATATATAAAGAGGAAGAAAATGTGAATTTTTTAAAAATTTTCTTAAACTTTTTTTCTAAATAAATAAAAAGACCTAATTAATTAGGTCTTATTTTTTGAACATTTTTTTGAACTTAGCGAAGCGGCTCTCTTCTTTCTTGCTTGCCTCTTGATAAGCGAGCAATGCTTCCTTTTGTTTTTTGTTTAAGGAAGTTGGGCCCTTAATATCAAGGTGAATATATTGGTCGCCTGGCTTACCAGTTCTTAAATCTTTAATACCTTGTCCTTTTAATCTTAAGACTTGACCAGGTTGAGTTCCTTCAGGAATTGTAACAACCATATCGCCATTAACTGTTGGAACTTCAATCTTAGTTCCTAAGATGGCGTCGACAAAGTCGAGTGGGACATCAAGATGAATGTCATTTCTTTCACGTTTGAAGTATGGATGATCTTTGATATTAATTTCGATATATAAGTCACCGTGAGCACCGCCATTACTACCAGCGCCACCCATTCCTTGTAAACGGATTTGTTGGCCGTTATTAATGCCAACTGGGATATGGATTTTTTGAGTCTTTTTAACTTTCTTATGACCAGTTCCACCACAGACACTACATTTCTTTGAAATGATTTTGCCAGTTCCACCACAATCAGGACAGACAGTTTCTGTATTTACAACGCCAAACAAACTTCTTTGTTGACGGGTAATTGTGCCACGTCCGTGACAAGTAGGACATGTCTTAATATCATCAGGAGTTTCAGCCCCTGTTCCATGACAATGTGGACAATCATCATCAAAATCAAATGAGATTTCTTCATCCTTTCCGTTAACTGCATCCATGAAATCGATGCGTAAACGCATAAGGACATCATCGCCTCTAATTGGTCCGGTTTGTCTTCTTGCTCGAGAAGATCCGCCTCCGAAGAAGCTTCCGAAGATATCACCTAAATTGATATCCTCGCCAAATCCAGAGAATCCACTGAAAGGATTACCTCCTGCAGGTCCTCCACCGGTTTGTTCAAACGCGGCATGACCAAATTGGTCATAAGCACTACGTTTTTGGTCATCGAAAAGAACATCATATGCTTCTTGAACTTCTTTAAACTTTGCTTCATCACCAGTCTCTTTATTGTCTGGGTGGTATTTTTTAGCAAGTTTACGGTAGCTCGATTTAATTTCATCTTTTGAAGCGGTTTTACTCACTCCAAGGATTTCATAATAATCTCTTTTATTTGCCATACTTGTCCTTTCTATTTGCCACTAAAGAGGGCGTATGCCCTCCTGGTGGTAATTGTCGATAAATTAATTATGCTTTGTTTTTATCTGAATAATCAGCGTCTACAACATCGTCTGGGTTGCTACCTGGAGTTCCAGCGTTAGCGTTTCCAGCATTTTGTTGAGCTTGAGCATTTTGCATATAAGCAGCAGCTTGCTCTAATTCAGAGATACGTTTCTTAAGAGTTTCGATATCGTTATTATCTAAAGCAGTCTTGAGTTCATCTCTTAATTTTTGAGTTTGCTCTTTTTGAGTTGGATCGATGCTCTCGCCTTTTTCTTGCATAGCAATGTCGATATCATTGATCAATGTTTCTGCTTTGTTTTTAACTTCAGTTTCTTCTTTACGTTTAGCATCTGCTTCAGCGTTTTCTTCGGCTTCTCTGACCATTCTATCGATATCTTCTTTGGACAAGCCATTACTACCTGTAATAGTAATTTGTTGTTCTTTTTGAGTATCTAAGTCTTTCGCGGATACTTTAACGATACCGTTAACGTCGATAGAGAACGTAACTTCAATTCTTGGTTCACCACGTCTTGCTGGTTTAATACCAGTTAATTGGAAGTGACCTAAGAGTTTGTTATCATGCGCCATTGGTCTTTCACCTTGGTAGACCATGATGTCAACTGCAGGTTGGTTATCAGCGGCAGTTGAGAAGACTTGGCTTTGAGTGGTTGGAATTGTGGTATTTCTCTTAATAAGAGGAGTGAGAACTCCACCTAATGTTTCAATACCTAATGTTAATGGAGTAACGTCAAGAAGGACAACGTCCTTAACATCACCACTAACGACACCACCTTGATAAGCAGCACCGATAGAAACAGCTTCATCTGGGTTGACTGATAAGTTTGGTTTTTTGCCAGTTAATTGAGCGACTAACTCTTGAACAGCTGGCATACGGATAGAACCACCAATTAATAAGACTTGGTCGAGTTCGCTTGCATTCATGTGAGCGTCGCTAAGAGCACGTCTTACTGGTTCTTCGCATCTCTTTAAGAGGTGTCTTGTTAAGTCTTGGAATTTAGCACGGGTTAATGTGGTTTCAAAGTTCACTGGTCCGTTAGCAGTCATAGAAATGAATGGAAGAGAAACAATTGTTTCTAAGGAAGAAGATAATTCAATCTTTGCCTTTTCTGCAGCTTCTCTAATTCTTTGTAAGCTACCTTTATCAGTGATATCAACACCATTTTCAATCTTGATTTGTGCTTTGATGTAATCAGCAACGACTTGATCCCAGTCATCGCCGCCTAAGCGGTTATCTCCAGCGGTAGAAACGACTTCAAATGTGCCATCTCCAATATCAAGGATAGAGACATCAAATGTACCACCACCTAAGTCAAAGACTAAGATCTTTTCAGATTTGTCTGTTTGTAAACCATAGGCTAAGGCTGCTGCGGTTGGTTCGTTAATAATACGAACGACATCAAGTCCAGCGATTTGTCCAGCGTCTTTAGTTGCTTGTCTTTGAGCATCATTGAAGTAGGCTGGGACAGTAATAACTGCCTTTTCGACTTTGTGACCGATATTTGCTTCTGCATATTTCTTCATATATGCAAGAACTTTTGCGGAGATTTCTTGTGGAGTGAAATCTTTGTTAACACAGTTGATGTGTACTTTTTCAGCAGTACCCATTTTTCTCTTAATAGAGCTTACTGTGTCTGGGTTAGTAATCGCTTGTCTTTTAGCAGCGTTACCAACGATTTCTTCACCACTTGCCTTAAAGGCAACAACAGATGGAGTTGTCATTGTTCCTTCTGGTGAAGGGATGACTTTAACTGTGCCATCAGCTTGTAAATAGGATACAACAGAGTTTGTTGTACCAAGGTCAATACCTAAGATAATTTCTTTTGCCATAATATTTATTCCTCCTTATGCATCAGCTTTTTCTGATACTTCTTTTGGTTCTTCTTTATTTTCCACTTTACGAACGCTCACTTGCACCATTGCTGGTCTAACGATACGATCGTGAAGTTTATAACCGTTTCCATAAACCTTAACTACTAAGTTTTCTTCTTCGCCTTCCACTGTATCAACAGCGTTCATTGTTTTCGCATCAAACTTGCTTCCAATTTGAGGACTTACTTCAGTAACTCCTTCGTTTTCAAGCACTGAGACGAGATTACGATAGACGAATTGGAATCCCACTAAATAGTTTTTTAAGGTTGGGTCTGTTGGCTCATTTGCTAGAGCCATGTGGAAGCTATCAAGTACTGGAAGTAATTCTCCAATAAATCCTTCGCTACGATATCTCATTGCTTCTTGATAATCTCTTTCAAGATTATTTCTTAAGTTTTTCGTATCAGCGTAGGCTCGATAGTATTCATTTTTCCAATGTTCAACATCGGCTTTTAGTTTTTCAACTTCTTCTTGAAGTTTTTCTACTTTTTTCTTTTCCTTTTTAGGAAGTTCTTCGTTTAATTCTTCAGTTTTGTCCACCATCGGAATGGCCTCCTTTGTCGTTAAAGTATTTATCTAATTCTTGAGAGAGATATTCAAGGGCAGAAAGGGCTTTATCATAATCCATTCTTTTTGGTCCCACTAATGTGATGGTGTTTTCTCCGTCATTACCAATTTTGATTTTAGTAGTAACGATAGCAACATCTGGATTTCCTTCAATATCACCGATACTGACTGATAAGTCTTTGTCATCTTCGATTTGGTGATCAGCTTTCTTTAACAAAGAAGCATCATCAAGAAGTTTCATGACTCTCATAAGAGCTTCGGTGTCATTTTTGAATTCTGGATGGTTGAAGAGCTCTTCTCTTCCATAAAGCGAGAGACGATCTCCAGCAAATCTCACAAGTGATTCAAGAATTGCTTGATAGACCACATCATGACTGACGATGTAATCAGAGAGAATTGGTCTAATCGATTCCATCTTCTCCACTAAACCAGTGATTGGTGTTCCTTTGAGTCGTTCGTTAAGTAAACCGACACATTGAACGATTTCATCTGGTTTAATATTCTCTTCGAGAATGAAGGTCTTATTTTGCACATATCCTTTATCAGTAACGAAGATTGCGGTAATCGTATTCTCATTAATTGGAACGAGTTGAACATTCGCTAAGTGTTCAGCGCTTTCATCAGGTCCCATAACTACGCTAACTAGGCTCGTCATATGAGAGATAATTTCACAGCTTCTTTTAATAACTTCTTCGACTGATTGGATTTTCGAATCTAGTACTGATTGAAGGGAGTGACGGATATTTTCATTAAGTTCGTTGTCTCTTAGATGTTTGCAGTAATATTCATATCCTTTTGAAGAAGGAACACGACCGGCGCTTGTATGAGGCTTTTCGATGTATCCCATCTTTTCAAGGGCTGACATTTCATTTCTAATAGTCGCACTACTATATGGAAGATCGTATTCTTCGATAAGAGTTTGACTACCAACTGGCTCAGCGGTTTTGATGAAGTATTCAACAATCATCTTCAAAATCATTTCGCTTCGAGTTAATGACATATCGTTCCCTCCTTTTCTTTTAGCACTACTTATCCTCAAGTGCTAATTCTATTATAACCACTCTGTTAGCACTGTCAACAACTAAGTGCTAAAAAAATAAATTACTGAAGTAAAATCCATAAAATATAAGAAAAAAGCCCTGATTATTCAAATAAATCAAGGCAAATTTTATCTAAAATCATCATCCCTTCAAAGGTTGGAATGAGGGTATTTTCTTTCAAAATTAAGTGATTTGAAGCGATATAGGAATCAATTATGTTTTTCTTACACGCATATAAATCCTTATTAAATATATTATTAAATTTATTAAGGTCTAATCCTTCACTAGTCCTTAGATTTAGCATCACCTGGTATTCTTCTAAATCCGAGATGGCCACTATTTCTTCCTCTCCAGCGAATTTATTAGATAAGTAATCTTTTAGATTAGTGGTGTTTTTAAATCTAATATTTTCTAAGTAACCAGAAGCACCTAAACCCACTCCATAATATTGTTCGTTTCTCCAATATGTTAGATTGTGTTCGCTTCTTCTATTTTCTTTAGCCCAGTTAGATACTTCGTAATGTTCATATCCATTATTTTCTAAAGTCGTATTAATCATTTTATAGGCGTCATAGGCAAATTCATCACTTGGAGGATTGATTCCGTTTATATAAAACACTGTGTGCTCATGAACTGTTAAAGAGTAGCAAGAATTGTGGTCTGGATTTAGTGATAAGATATTATAAATATCTTTTTCTAACATTTTCATGCTGACATTTGGTAGACCAATAATCAAATCTAGATTGATATTAGAGATACCATTTTCTCTTAAAAGTTCCACTGCTACTTTAACATCAGATAATGTATGATGACGGTTGATAGATTTTAAAATTCGATCATCTGTAGATTCCACTCCGATGGAGATTCGATTAACTCCGTATTCTTTCATCAATTTAATTTTATTAAGAGAAAGAGATTCTGGATTGCATTCGAATGTATATTCTTCTACTTTATGAGAATAAGGTTCAATCATCTTTAAAAGTTCTAAAAATAAGTCATCATCTAGAGATGTTGGGGTTCCTCCTCCAACATAAATTGTTCTTAATTCTTTATTATCAACTTGTTCTTCTAGTTGAATCTTTAGTGATTTGAGATAGTTAATTGCGATATTACGAAAATACTGCAACTTTTGAAAGTCGCAGTAATCACATAAATTTTCACAAAATGGAATGTGAATATATAAGGAATTAGCCTTATTCTTCTTCATCCTTGTATTGTTCTACTGCTTTAGCAGTATCTTCATCTTCGATTGGTTTTAAAACACGGTCCATCTCTTCGTGAAGTATTTGTTCTTCAGTTGGTTTATCATCGCGTTTTAAACGTGGTCTTAGATATAAATAGATAAGGAAAGCGACAATTCCAATGACCACCGCACTACCTAAAACGACTAAGAAGATAATAATATCTTGGGATACAGCAAATATCATAATTTATAATTCTCACTTTCTCTCTACAGGAGTGTAGACAAATTTCTTACCAATTTGCTCTTTTTTATAATAACCAAATTCTGCAAGTTGGTCCATTGAAGTACGCGCTGTTTCATAGACGCACTTCACTGCTTTCTTATATTGATCGATTGTGTAATACATACCAAGTGTACAGTGTCTAGCGTAGAAATACGCTTGACCTTTTTTCAATCGCACGTCTAATTCTAATAGATGTCTTTCTAATCTTAAAGCAGTTTTTTCATCTAATTCTGGTGGAATATAAGAAACTGCTAAACCTTTTGGTTCATTTTCAACCTTTGGTTCTTCTACTCTAATAGACTTTTTCTCTTCAACAGGTTTTTCAACTACTGGAGTAGGAACAGGTACTTCGCGAATGATTTCTCTAACTACTTCTCTAACGATTGGAGCAGGAGCAACTTCCTCTTTCTTCTCTTCAACCACTGGAGCAGGTGTTGGAGCTGGTTCAACTGATTTTTCAGTTGGTTCTTCTTTTTCATCTTCTTTATAGAAGTCATCTCTTAACATTTGAGAAGAGAATTCCGCAACTGAATCAAGGAGTTTATCTAACATATGGCCGAATAAATCAAGCTCATAAGTTAAAAAATAGGTAACATCGCTAGTTGCTTGTACTTCATTAAACAAACGATTAACTTCCGCATTATTATCATTTAGGAATGATTCCATAGGAAGATAGATTGCAAAATCGCCAAGCATGTCATGCGCTAAAACGGATTTAGCGAGTAAGATAGCGATCTCATCGTTATAGTCCTTAAATGGTTTAACGAATTGAACGTAATAAAATGTGATTAAGCTCTTGTCTAAAGAACTGACTGTTTGCTTATCGATAAATGCGAATAAGCCATCCATCATTGTTTCAATAACGGCCGCTGGAGCACTCTTATATCGACGAGAAATAACAGCAGATGAATTGATATCTTCTGTGTCATTTTGACGGTAAAAAGAGGTTAATTCAAAGTTGCCAGTAACAACGCTATAAAGTTCAGCTAAATAATCAACATCAATTGGTTGTTTATGCTTTTGTTCAACAACCTTAAGAGCAGCGAGGTAATTAGCTAAAACTCTTTCGTTATTTCCGCCTTGAACAATTTTCTTAATAACTTCTTCATCGCTGATCATATCTCTTTTAAGAGCGACATTTTGTAAGCACTTGATTAAGTTAGTTTGTTGGAAATATTGAGCGTCACCATTAATACGATTTAATTGATTAGTTTCACTAATGAGGTGCATTAACTTAGAGCCAACGTTGTAGCTCTTATTAGAAATTGATGGGCATAAGCAAACACGAAGTTGATTTTTATCAACTCCCTTAATTGGAAGATATCTGTTATAGACTGAACGATAAGATAAAATCTTATCCCAGACTCCATCAATCACTGAAATACGTAATTCTTTGCTTACTTCGTTCTTAGTTGCGTAGCGGTCTTCAGTAAAACGTACGCCAAGCTCATTATTAGCCATAAATATTTACCTCTGGCTTTATTATATTTGAATTACCCTTGTTAAACAAGAGTGAAACTAAAAAACTACTAATTTTATACCAATTAATCTTCGTCTTCGTCATCGATAGAAAGGATTGACATGAATGCTTCTTGAGGGACTTCTACAGATCCAACCTTCTTCATTCGTTTCTTTCCTTCCTTTTGCTTTTCAAGAAGTTTCTTCTTACGAGAGATATCACCACCATAGCATTTTGCTAAGACGTCTTTTCTAACAGCCTTAACATCTACTCTAGCGATAATTTTTCCTCCAATAGCGGCTTGAATTGGGATTTCAAATTGTTGACGAGGAATGACGGTTTTTATTCTACGAATGATTCCTAAGCCTCTATTATAGGCATGTTGTCTAAAGACAATACTGCTAAGAGCATCAACCACTTGACCATTAAGAAGAACATCCATCTTAATCAAATCGTTTGGACGATAAATAGATGGTTCATAGTCAAATGAAGCATACCCTTTCGTGCAGCTCTTTAGCTTATCAAAGAAATTGTAAACAATTTCGGACAATGGCAATTCATATACAAGAATCATTCTTGTGTCATCAAAATATTGTAAGTCTAAATAAATGCCACGTTTCTCTTGGCAGAGTTCCATAATTGGACCAACATACTCTTTTGGAGTCATGATACTAGCCTTAACATATGGTTCTTCAATACGATTAATCTTCGAAGAATCTGGAAGTTTAGATGGGTTATCAATTTGAATCATTTCACCGTCGGTGAGATATACGTGATAAATAACTGATGGAGCGGTAAGAATAAGATCGATATTGTATTCCCTTTCTAGTCTCTCTTGGATAACATCCATATGGAGAAGCCCTAAGAAGCCACATCTAAAGCCAAAGCCTAAGGCTTGAGATGTTTCTGGAACGAATTGTAATGATGCATCATTTAGAGATAATTTCTCTAAAGCATCTTTTAAATCTTGATAATCATCACTATCAACTGGGTATAAACCACAGTAGACCATTGGATTGATATCACGATATCCAGGTAAAGCTTTTGAAGCAGGTTTATCAAACGAAGTCACTGTATCACCAGGACGGACATCTTTGATGTCTTTAATTTGGGCGCATAAGTAACCAACTTGCCCACATTTAAGTTCTTTTAACTTAATCTCACTAGGAGTTCTAATGCCAACTTCAGTAACAATGTAATCCTTATCGGATTGCATAAGTTTAATATGGTCTCCTACCTTTACAGAGCCTTCTTTGATTCTTATCATAATGACAACTCCACGATATGAATCGTAGAAACTATCAAAGATAAGCGCTTTTAAAGGAGCGGATTCATCTCCGCTTGGCGCTGGGATATATTTAACGATTGCTTCTAATAAGTCATGGACATGAAGTCCAGTTTTTGCAGATACTTCCACTGCTTCAGAGGCTGGGATGCCAATTCTTTCTTCGATTTCTTTTTTAGCCCATTCAGGCATCGCGCTTGGTAAATCAACTTTGTTGATAACTGGTAAAATCTCAAGATTGTTATCAATCGCTAAATAGACATTCGCCAAGGTTTGGGCCTCAACTCCTTGAGTAGCGTCCACTACTAAAACTGCACCTTCACAAGCTGCTAAGGAACGTGATACTTCATAAGTAAAGTCGACGTGACCCGGAGTGTCAATTAAGTTAAAAATATAAGTGTTTCCATCATCACTATTGTAGGATAATGTAACAGCGTTCAATTTAATGGTAATTCCTCTTTCTCTTTCTAAGTCCATAGAGTCGAGGATTTGGTCTTTCATTTCTCTTTCAGAAATCGCTCCAGTCATTTCTAAAATACGATCTGCAAGTGTACTCTTGCCGTGATCGATATGTGCAATGATTGAGAAATTTCTTGTTAATTTTTGATCAAATTCCATAAACGTAGTGAATTATAACATTATTGTTATTTTTTGAAAAACTTTTGTAATGCTTCAGTAATTTCATTTTCTGAATAGACGATTTCATAATCTTCCCATTCTTTCTTAAAAAGAATGCGATATTCGTTCCAACGATATCTTTCATCGATTAATAGAGCAGCTCCTTTATCGGTTTCGCTCCTGATGAGTCTTCCAACCGCCTGCATGACTTTGTTCATGCCCGGATATGTATAAGCGTAATTAAAGCCGTTAACATCGTTTTGAGAATAGTACTCCACGATTTGATTACTTTCAAAATTAATCTTTGGTAGTCCGATTCCAACGATAATAACTCCGATTAAAGAATCTCCTACTAAGTCGATTCCTTCTCCAAAAGCGCCTCCGATGATTGCAAGTCCAACAACAGTTTTTCTGCTCTTCTTTTTGAAATGAGAAATGAAATCATTTCTCTCTTTTTCGGTCATATCCTTATTTTGAATATAAACAGAGACATCATCTGAGAAAGATAAAAACTCTTGGAGCCTCTCTAAATACTCGTAACTTGGCAAGTAAATAAAGTAATTGCCTTTCTTAGCGCTGATAAAGGCCATTATGTATTTAGCGACTTCCGCATAAGTTGCTTCTCTATTTCTATATCTAGTTGAAATCTTTGGAGCAATTAATAATTTCAAATTCTCTTTTGGGAATGGAGACTCCAACACCAAAGATGGAGTTTTATCATTATTCCCGCCTAAGACATCAATATAATAGGAAATCGGAGACAAGGTAGCCGAAAACATTACAGTAGAGTTCATTCTACCGGAAGTAGAGGCAATGAATCTAGAAGCATCTAAACAGTAGATATTTAAAGAAATGTCGTCTTCATCTTTTTTAACATAAAGTAGGAATCTTTCTGAAATTAATTCAGAAATCTTCATGAATTTATTTATCTCGATATAGAGATTTGTTAAATCTTTTGAGACATCTTTATTGCTTGCTTTATTAACTTCTTGATAAACAGTGATAAACCTATTGAATACCTTATAGACTTCGTCATCAAAATCATCAACTTTGGTTTCACCAAATTCATATTCATCATCATATTTATCAAAAAGATTATTTAACTTAGCTAAGACAGTTTTAATTTTCTTATTAGAAATATGCCTTTGTCCTTGTCTTGCTTTTTCTAAAAGGCTTCTTTTTAATTCTGCGGAATACATTGATTTAGAACGTTCCACTAAATTGTGAGCCTCATCAACTAACACTAAGTAATGAGAAGAGTCTTCATCAAAATATCTCTTCATGTATGAGATTGGATCATAAACATAGTTATAGTCACAGACAATAACATCCGAGAACAAAGATAAATCAAGTTCCAATTCAAATGGACATACTGAATGCTTATTTGCTATATAGCAAATCGTATCGTAATCAAAATCATCATATCGAAGGATTGATTCCTTGATGACATTTTTAATCTTGTTATAGTATCCCTTCGCATAAGGGCATTCATCTGGATTACACGCTTTATCTTTGCAGAAGCATATCTTCTCCTTAGAGGTAATGATGATATCAGTGAGAGATAGTCCATTATCTTTTAAAATCTTTAAAGCGTTATGAGCGTTTTCTTTTCCGGTTGCTTTTGCAGTTAAATAAAAAATTTTACTTTTTTCATCTTCCGCTAAATATTTGATTGAAGGGAAGATGGTCGACATGGTTTTGCCAATTCCTGTCGGAGCTTCAATAAATAGTTTCTCTTTATTTTTGATTGTTCCATAGACATAACGAGTTAACTCTTTTTGTCCTTTTCGATAGTCATCAAATGGAAACTCTAATTCTTTAATGGTCTCATCTCTTTTTTCATTTAATCTAAAGATTACATTTTGAAATTCGAGGTATTGTTCCATTAAGTCATGGATATCATTTTCTAATTCAGTAACAAAATATGTGTAATCATCAATTAGCCTTTCGCTTTCTTTTCCTTGTCGGATATAAGTGAGTCTAATAGAAATTGTGTCTAGCTTAAGAGCATGCGCAAACATTAACGCATAGCATTTTGCCTGTCCTAAATGCCATTCAAGGTTCTCGTCTCTAAATTCTTTTAAATCAATGACTGTGGTTTTGATTTCATCAATGATGTAATCTTTATCACTTTTCTTGATAATTCCATCTGCTCGACCTTGTAAGGTGATAGAAACTTCTTCAACGTTAAAAGTCTCTTTTAGAGGATATTCAGAAATATAGTTATTGCCTTGTTTAGCTTGATGTATCGCATGAAGCCTTGAACCTTCTGTTTGACTTGAACGATTAAAAACGCGGTTATCTATATCCCCGCTTCTTAAAAGAAAGTCCACCAATTGATGGACGGAAAGTTCAATGCTTTTATTCATTCTTTTACTTTAGTAATTGCCCAACAAGGTTTTGATTACCGTTAATAAAGGACTTATAGTCCATTCTATTTTTACCTTCTTTTTGTAAATCAAGAAGGGCAATTATTCCGTTTATTGTTTGTAGATATAATCCACCTTTATCAGCCTTAACAATTGTTCCAGCTTCTCCTAATATCTCATCAGAAACAATCTTCGCTTTATAGATTTTGAGTTTTAACTCATTAAGATATAAATATGCTCCTGGGGTTTCACTTAACGCTCTTATTTGACCAAAGATTTGTTCTTTGGTTTTATTAAGATCGATTTTTTCTTCTTCTGGTTTGATTGAAGGGGCAAAAGTTACTTGAGATTCATCTTGAGGAATTCCTTCAAGTTTACCTTCTAAAAATAATGGCAAAGATTCTTTAGCGAGTTCTAAGGCTAAATCTCCCATTTTTATAAATAAAGAAGTTGAATTATCTTCTTCATCAATCTCTATTTCTTTTTTAGCGTACATCTCTCCAGCGTCCATCTCTTTAGTCATTCTCATAAGAGTCATGCCAGTAACTTTATCGTTATTGAGTAAAGCATATTGAATTGGAGCGGCGCCTCGATATTTTGGAAGTAAACTTCCATGGAGATTAATTGCCCCAAATGTTGGGATGTCTAATAGGCCTTGAGGAACGATTTGACCATACGCTAAAGTGAGGATTAAATCAGGATGTAAATCATTAACGAATTCATATTCTTTTCTAATCTTTACTGGTTGATATACTGGGATGTTATATTTTTCCGCAACTACTTTAGTAGGAACTGGCATTAGAATCTTTTTTCTTCCAACAGGACGATCTGGTTGAGCAATAACCGCAATAATGTTATATCCATCCAAAATAAGTCCCTCTAAAACTTTAGAAGAGATTTCTGGAGTTCCCATGAAAATGATTTTTGCGTCTTTTTTATTCATATCTTTTAGATATACCCACCATATTATAACTACATTTCTTATCTATCTCAAAGAGAAATAATGTGCTATTATTCATACGCTATGAAAATTCTAGTCGTTAGCGATTCTCATGGGAATGATGAAATCCTTCAAGAGCTTTATTCTCAATATCCAAACATGGATTATTATCTCCACGCTGGAGACTCACAAAGCTCTTCAATGGTTATCTACCCATTTGATTCAGTTCTAGGTAATTGCGATTATTATGACTTCGACCGCTGTAGAAGAATCAAAACCTCGGTGGGCGATATTTTTATGAAGCACTTTCCAACTTTACATAGTAATGAGGCAAAGGATGTGAAAATATTTATACACGGACACACACATAGAAACGCGTTATATATGGATAATGATGGTTTAATCACTCTTTGTCCTGGTTCTATTTCTCGTCCTCGTGATGGGACTATTGGAAGTTACGCTATTATCAATATTGAAAATGAACGAATAGAGATTAAGGTTATTGAGGCTGAAACAAATAATATTCTCAAACTTTTGAATTTATAGTAATATAGGAAACTGGAAAGAAAGTAGGTCTACATTACATGTATCCTGAATACAACAAAGTAAAAGCCAAATGTGCTGAAGCAAATTTAATTTTGCAAACATCCAAAACAATGGAAGACATCTTCATTCTCTCAACAAAGAGAAACGAGAAGAGAATCGTCAACACTTACATTGATCAAAAAGGAAAAAATAAGAAATATAAATATTCTTTATTTAGAAAACACACTTTTGAAATCGCTTCCATCTTAGCGAATTTCATGATTCAAAAGCCAAAAAACGTCCCAATCGTTTTAAAGGCTGCTAATGGTCCACACTGGGGAGAAATCTTCTTTGCCATCTTAATGTGTGGTTATAAGCCATTACTCGTCGACGCTAGAACTTCTAAAGAAGGCACCGATAACTTAATCGCTCAAGGAAAGGCTGTCGCTATCATTACTGATGACAACTATTCCTATGACGTTCCTAAGTTCTCATTGAGAGATATCTTAGAAGAAAAACACAGTTATGACTTTGCTCCTAACTGGGAAAACGAAGTTATCTTCTGTTCCTCTGGAACAACTGGCAACGTCAAACTCATGGTCTTCAATGGTGAAAACCTCTGCAACCAAATCGCTGCTGCTCTTGATTTCCAAGAGACAACAAAAGATCTTTTATATCCAAAATCAATGGGTCCACTAAGAGTTATGGCAATGATTCCATTCCATCACATCTTTGGATTTATCGCGACCTTCTTATGGTACTTCTATTTCGGTGCAAACTTCGTATTTGTCCGTTCATTAGCACCATCTGAAGTTCAATCCGTGGCTCAAAAATTTAAAGTCACTCACGTCTTCTCAGTCCCACTATTCTGGGATTCTATCGCTCAAGGTTTAGAGAGAAAACGCGCCTTAGAAACTCCAGCTAAACAAGAATTAATCGATAAGTTAATCGGTTATAACACCGGCAAACTTTCTAGAGAAGAAGCTGGACCATATAAAGCAGTTCAAACCATTATCCAAAAGAAATTATTAGGTAATAAAATCCGTTATTGTATTTCCGGTGGAGGCTACTTAGATAGCAAGACTCAAACTGTGATTAATGGTATTGGTTATCCATTATATAATGGATATGGTATGACAGAAATCGGTATTACATCTGTTGAACTTGCTCCACAAGTAGAACTCAGACTTAAAGGTTCAATCGGTATTCCACTACACGGAATTCAATACAAGATTAAGCCAAGAGGAAAAGACGCTAACACTGGTGAATTATTCGTTAAATCCAAGATTACTCACATTCGTGAAATTATCGGTGGAGAAGAAAAAAATACTACACTTGATGAAGAAGGCTATTTCGCTACTGGTGATATCGCTGAAGTCGATGCCACTAATAGATATTATTTAAAAGGTCGTATTAAAGACGTCATCATTAACGCTGACGGAGAAAACATCTTCCCAGATGAACTTGAAATTTTCTTCAAAGGCATCAAACACCTTATCAATGTCTGTGTCTTAGGCGTTGATCAAAAAGGTAGCAAGAACCAAAAGGTTGTCGCTGCTGTTGAAGTCGATAATAACGCTACCGAAGAAGAAATCGAAACTCTTAAAGCAGAGATGAGAGAAATCGGTCAAAAGCTTCCAAAAGGAACAAAAATTACTGAATTCTACTTCTGCAGAAAGAAACTCCCAATCGCTAACAACATGAAAGTTAAACGTTTCGTTGTTAAGAAGGGTATCGAATCTAATTCAAATGATTATATTTCATTTGACTTCAAGGCTGAAAGCAAAGCAAGCAAAGTCTTTGATAAAGAAACAGTCGAAAAGATCTTAGAACCAATGAGAAGCATCTTCTCAAAGATTCTTATCCTTCCAAAATTCAAGATTGATGATGAAGGACACTGGGTCGATGATTTAGGCGGAGATTCTATGAGCTATGTTGAATTAATCACCACAGTTCAAGACACATTTGATGTCACAATCCCAGAAGAACTATATGGTCGCTTAGCAACTGTTAACGATTTCACCGAAGAAGTTGCTAAACTCAAAAAGAACAAATAATTACAAATTATATTTGCATTATTTATAGACTTTTAGTATCATTGCTACTGACGCAAAAATAGAAAAAGAGGAAATTTTATGGCAAACATTAAATCACAAATCAAACGTAATCGCACAAATGAAATTGCTAGAGACAGAAATAGAGCAGCAAAAAGTGCTATCCGCACCGCTTCTAAAAAAGTAAGAGTTGCTGTTGAAGCAAAAGACTTAGCAACTGCAGAAGCAGCTTTAGTCAATGCTTTCAGATTAATCGACAAATCCGTTTCTGATGGTATCCAACACAAAAATACCGCCAGCAGACAAAAAGGCGAATTACAAAGATTAGTCAACTCTTTAAAATAAATTTTATTTATTGCGTTTTAAATTTTAGCAAAAACATCTCAAATGCATAATAGCGGTCAACTTGACCGCTTTTTATGTCGAGATCTAATTGATATAAATCATCTAATACTTGATGAATTGTGTTTTCAGAAACACGATAAACATATTTAGAAAGAACATAGGCTCTTCCTGGTTTGATTTTTAATTCTTTAGCGATTTCTTCTTGAGTCTTTCTTTGGCGATAGAGATAAGACACTTGATTTAATAAGCGAAATTGGTTCGCTAATTGAGAAATGAGGGTGACAGGCTCAACTCCATTAATCTTTAGGTCTTTGAGCATTCTAACGGCCTCTCCGTTATTTCCATCAAGAAGCAAATTGAAAATAAGGAATGTATTATCTTCTAATGGACGCGCCACTAATAAGCACACATCTTTATAACGGATATGGTCAGTGTATAGAGTTAATACTTGGATTGAATTAGCGAACAAACCAACATCTCCATCCGTTCTAGTAGCAAGTTCAATTAATGCATCTCTATCAATCGTAATTCCTTTTTTATTAACAAAGGCTTTTACGTATTCGTTCCATCCTTTTTCATCTGGATCGGTTATTTCAACGATTTTAGCTTTTTCTTTTAAAGCTTTGAATATTTCATTCTTCTCGTCCACAGACGAAGAAGTTGCTGATAGAATCAGTAATGTTTCTTCAACACCGCCACTTTGAACAAAATTCAAAAGTGTTTCATAATCTTGGTCTTGGTCAATTTTGTTTTTTGGTTTTGGTTTAAGTAAAAAGTAGCAGTTCTCTAGGGACACTACTTTCTTTTCATATCCAAGAGCGACATATTGACATTCATCAACAACATCTTGGACTAAAAAGTTGTTTCCATCTAATTTAATAAAATTAAGGTCATCAGGTTTTTCTGAACCCAAAAAAGATTCACCGATTTTCCTAATCTGTGATTTCACTGTTGGACCTTGATTACCGTAAATAAAATAAATCATCCCTTTTATTATAATCTTTTTGCCAGTTATTCTGTCAAAAAGTAATTGTGCTTTCGATATCAGTTCTTCTTATTTTTACTTTGTATTTCTTTAAAACCGCTAAGACTTCGTTATGAGGATGACCGTAAAAATTATTTTTGCCACAGGAAATTATTCCTACCGTTGGATGGAGATATTTTATCCAAGCATCACTCGTTGACGTTTTAGAACCATGATGCCCCACTTTTAATATGTCACAAGGAATATATTTGTTGTCTTTCATGATAGCAGTCTCAATCTTTTTAGGGGCGTCTCCCATAATTAAATAACTCAAGTTATTAATCTTGAAACTTATCACTAATGATTCATCATTTTCTTCGTTCCATAATTCTGGATATACATTGTAATTAGTGAGTGTTAATCCTCCAACATTAAGAGGGAACTTTTGATAGTCTTTGATATATTCTTTGACAGTGAAATTCTCAATTAAAGAAGGCGCTGCTCCTGAATGGTCAAAATCATCATGAGTAGTTATTAACATATCGATATGGTAAATCTGATTCTTTTTGAAATATGGAATGAGTACCTCTTTAGCGATGTCTTTATATTTATTACCACCTGTATCAATTAAAATAGAATACTGTTTATATTTAATTAAAGTAGAGTCCCCTTGACCTACATTAATAAAAGAAACATAGTCTCTAATCATTTTCTTTATCGGTAGAATATGGAGAAGAAAAATAAATGAGAGGAAACTCATTGTTAGGTTTTTCATCGGTCTAAGTCTTATCGATAAATAGTAAATGAATAATAGAAAGATTATCTCAAATAGCAAAAACAATATTGGATCTAGAGGTGAAGCATAAATTTTAACTAATACTGGTGAGATAAACTTTAATGAGCTATTTAAAACTTTAACTAGATTAGAGATAAATATTTGAAGCGGAATCCCTAATAAAGACATAAAAGATAAAAGAAAGATAAATAGATATATCGGAGACACTAAAAAGAATAAGGGAATAGAGAATAAAGAAATTTCAGAATAATATTTGATTGAGAAAGGAATAAAGCCCACTGAAATAAGCAAAGTTAAAAATAGACTCTTAACAAACTCTTTCTTAAATCTGAATGAGCTATTAATAAAGAATGTTAGTATCGGAATAAAATAAGTAAGAATAAAACCGTCTTGTAACGCTAAATGGTAATCCAAAAGTAAGAACAAGATTCCAGTAAAAGAGACTATTTGAATATATGAATATTTCTTTTTTAAATAATAATCATTTATATATCTAAATATTGCTAAAATAAAGAACTTAATAACAATGAATTTAGGGAAACTAAATAATAAATACGGGACAAATAGAAATAGCGATAATAGATCTACAATCTTCTCCTTTTTTATTGCTAAACCTAGTAGCTTTCTAAATAGAGAATATAGGAAATATAGATAAACGCCACTAGAAGAGATTAATCGAGCTAAATGAAGTTCTCTACTCAGATCATTAATCTCACTTTCTTTTCCACTTCCAAAAAGAATAGATCCCACTATTCCCTGGGTATTTTCATCAAATCTTTGAAGAAAACTTTGTTTAAAAGCGTGCAACCTAATCGGGTTTTTAAATTTAACCTCTAATTTCTTAATTTCTAACTCGCTATAAACTCCTTTTGAATTAAGGTAATTCTTAAAATCAAATTCTGATTCTAAAGTTACAAAATCGAGTTCTTTTTTATATCCGGTAATTAAAAGAACGTCTCCTATTTCATGGTCGTGTTCTTTTTCATACACATATAATTTTTCTAATGATGAAGAACCAATATAATAGTTATCTTTTACTTCTGTAACTAATAGGCGATATCTTTCTTTGATAAATGTGGGCCTAATAAACGATAGACCCACACCTAACAAAGATGTAAAAAGCATAATGAAGGCAATCTTTTTACTTTGTTTGATAAATAGATACGTTAAGAAAATCGCTAAAGCGATAACACCTACGATAACTCCTGTTCTTATATTTATTCCTATAAATAGAGAAATAAACAAAAATAGGATTATCACGCGTGTAAGATTACATAGTTACGGATTTTGCGGTAAGTTGCATTACCAATCCCATAGACTTCTAAAAGTTGCTCTAAAGATGAGAATAGGCCACTATCATTACGATAAGTGACAATTGAATTAGCAATTGTGTTAGTAATGCCATTAACTGTAGCTAAAGTTTGAGCATCATCGACATTGATATTTACTTTCTCAATCTCGCTAGCGTTACATAAGTCAGTAACATCATATTTTGAAGCGATGTAATAAGTCATTCCACTAGTAAGGATCGATGTTTCATAAAACGCTCTTTCATCCGCGTTATTAGTTAATCCACCCGCAGCCTCAATAAGATCAGACATCAACGCTCCATCTTTTAAAGTGTATGTGCCTGTTTTATATACTTCTCCTTCGACAACTACAGAGAAAGTATTTGCAACCTCAGTCACA
>ODAI013682231.1_pt1 | contig 20067 bp, 15 predicted proteins | sample 1539321 | NCBI WGS metagenome assembly ODAI01 (sample SAMN02144231, study PRJEB22623) | gut metagenome | biome: sheep rumen | host: Ovis aries | place: New Zealand
CATTGATGAACTTAAAGAAGTCTTCACTGGTCATATAGCAGATGAAACCCTGGTTTTGTGTGACGGACTGCATGGCTATTCTTCTCTGGAAGAACTCGCAAAGTGCAGCGTGAAGGATGTAAGCAGTGAGCCGGAAGACCGTTTTTACAATCTGAACATTGTGAACGGATATCATTCATTCATCAAGAAACGCTATAACTTTTATAAGGGCGTCGCCACCAAGTTTCTGAACAGGTATAACGTTCTGTTTGGTTTGACATACGGCAAATCGATGTTTGAACTCGTAGATCGTATCTGTGAGAAACTGCTGACCGTAACAACGATGGATAGAGTTCATCCAGTTCATGAGGCTGAAAAGGCGAATTTACTGTGGCTTTGATAGGGGAGAGATAAACCATCACTCCATATCCTGATTAACACCAAAATAATAAAGCCCGGAACAGGTCAGACTAGACCATGGGACACGGAAGCTCTGAAATCAGTGCCGGAGAATAAAGATTTTTCGCCGATTATTCCGATCATTGACAGATATGGAAAGGATCTTAAAGAAGTTCTGAAGGGTTCATGGGAACAGCCAAAAAAGACGCAAAAAAAGCAAAAAAAGCACTCATAAAGAGTGCAGGTCTGTCGGCAGTTATTCAAATTTATTGCGTAACAATTAATTTACGACTCTGATATTAAGCGCTTTGTTTCCGTTTGTCAATACTGGATACATAAAATTTAAGGATAAACCATCAGCCTCCGGCGGCGGTCAGCCTGCCGTTCCCTGCTTTGGGATCTTATAGAAAAACAGCGGGATAATGCAGACCATGGGTCTTTGGGCGAACTTTTCTCTGAAGGATCCGGCTGCGCCTGGGGAGTCTTTAGTCAGAGCGTGAAAGGATAATAACATGAAACATCCGAACGGTTACGGAACCGTAGTGAAATTATCAGGCAGACGGAGAAGACCGTGGGCAGTCAGAAAAACACTGGGCTTTGACGAGCGTCACTACCCTATTTATGTGAATATCGGATATGCGGAGACAAAGGAAAAAGGTCTTATTATGCTGGCCGAATACAACAAGAATCCCTGGAATCTGGAAAACGAAAAGATGACGCTTAAGGACTTATACCGGCTTTGGCTGGATAAGCGCTGCAGCAAGCTGGGAGAATCCAACGCCAGGTGCCTTAAGTCGGCCTGGAATTACTGCAAACATCTTGCGGACCGGAAATACAGGGAGATCCGTGCCATAGAGATGCAGGACTGCATCGATTCCTGCAGACGGGGCTATTCAACCCAGGCCAATATAAAAAATCTGTGGAGGCATCTGGACAGGTTCGCTCAGGAGCTGGATGTTATTCAGAAAGCAAATTCCAGCTTCCTGAATTCGGAGAGGATACCCGATTCCAGCAGAAATCCTTTTACCGAAGAAGAAATACACAGAATCTGGGAAAACGAAAATAAGGAAGGGGTAGACCTTATTCTTTTCCTCTTATATACAGGGTTCCGTTTTTCGGAATGCCGGACGATCCGGTTGAAAAATGTTGACCTGGAAGAAGGCATAATACATGGCGGCATGAAGACCGAAGCCGGACGGAACCGCATCGTTCCGATCCATCCGGATCTGATGCCTATTGTCAGGAAGAGATATCTGGCTTCCTCAGGAGAGTATCTGTTTGAAAAGGACGGCCACGCCTTCAGCGATTACCAGCTCAGAAAGACCTGGACCAGTGTCATGAAGCAGCTTCAGATGGAACATATCCCTCATGAATGCAGACATACCTTCCGCAGCCGGATGGATTCCGCAGGAGCCAACAAAGTATGTATCGATAAGATCATGGGACATAAGTCGGAAGGGGTCGGAGAGAGAGTTTATACCCATAAAACGATCCAGGAGCTTAAGAAAGCTGTAAGAATGCTTCCGGGCAGGCCCGGAAAGGGCGGAGATGATCTCTCCTGTTAGTAACAAATTAGTGACAAAGGACCGTAAGGACTTAAGAAAAATATAGATTAAAAGGCTATTTCTAATTATTACGCAATATATTGTCTCATTTCTGTTGGCACCTTAATGAAAACCTGCTGGTTCAGGCGTTTGGCAACAGGATAACATCCCAAGCAGAAAATGATATTCAAAGGTTGTTTAAAATGAGAGCGCATAAGGAATAAAAACAGGAAGTAATTAACTGTTTTTATTTTTGTACTGTCTGCAGCTTTTTGAACGTTTCTGTCCGGGATTGCCGCGCCTTCCGGTGAACCGGGAAACTATTGGGATCCGCATAATGAGCTGGGCAGAATAACTGCCTGCAGACAGTATAGCGCGGCAGCCGGCAAAATGATCTTTCTGCTTAGGAAACTTTTTCAGGAAAGTCGGGAGAGGAAATACGCTGAGATCCTTCCTTATGTTTTCCAAAGACCGGAAGATGTTGCTGAACTAATTTACCAGAAGGTGCTGATGCACCAAAAAAATTATTTCACCATGCTCCCTGGTAAGCGGGAACAAGAAAAGGAGGAACAATGATCAAGAAATCAAAATTTGCTGCGATTGCTCTCAGCGTAGTAATGGCAGTAAGCGTGATGCCCTCGGCAGTTCTCGCTGCCGAAACAGATGCGGTCGAGTCCAGCAAGACCTATCGTTATCAGAGAGATACTGTTGAATGGTCTTATGACAGCGAGACCGGCAAATGCACCGTTTCCTACACAGAGGTTAACGTAGATGACTCTGACGACTACAAGATCGTAGAGTACGAAGTAACCGATAAGAAGGAAGCCCCTGCCACATGCACAAAGGGTGCAACCGTAGTTTTTACAACCACCATTGACGGCGTTGTTGAAAATTCCGATGAATTCTTTACCAGCAAGCCTCTTGGCCATGACTGGAAAGAAATCAAGAGAACTCCTATCGCATCCGATATGGCTGACTGCACAAAGACCGGCTCCGCAACCATCGTTGAGAAGTGCGAAAGATGCGGCGAAGAGCGCGAAAGCGTTGTCGAGACCGACAAGACCGATCATGACTGGAGCGCAGTTAAGTACAGAGCTCTTGAGAACATCGCAACCGACAAGAAGGGCAACCCTATCTTTGAAAACGGCGAAGCTGTTCTGATCGATCCTGCTATGGACGGCTACTATGAGACTTATGTCGAGTGCAAAGTCTGCGGCGAGTTAGATCAGGAAGAAGGCCATGTCGTTCTTGCAAAGCACATTGACCATGCAGAAGTTGTTGCCACAAAGGGCATTGCCAACGGCGTTGCTGTAGGCGACAAGTTCGTCGGCCCCGTTGCTGAAGAGAAGATCGAGCTGGAGAACTGCCTGAAGGCTGGTTCCTATACAGTCCGCTTCTACACCAAAGACAACAAGATCGTCAACGAGAGAGTCTATGATGTTGCTCCTCATCACTATGGCATCGTAACCGCTATCGAGTTTGCTGACAAGAACGAAGCTCTTCAGTGCATCGTCAAGCAGGAAAAAGACGGCAGCTGGACTGTTAAGAATATGTCCTGCTACCTGCCTGTTACCTACTATGAAGCTGAGCACTGCACAGCTGCCGGCTGCCCCAACAAGGCCTGCAACGACAAGAAGGCTGTATGGTACATGGCTGACGGTTCTGTTGTAACAGAAGAAGCTCCTCATACTCATTTCGTAACCAGAACCGCTAAGACTGCTGAGCCTGTAGGCCCTCACAGCATCGATACCGAAGCTCAGAAGGAAATCGCTTCCCTGCAGCAGCAGGAGTGGTACAGAGTTGACTACGCTACACAGACCAGAGAATTAGTAACTGGTGTTACCTATTATGAGCTGAAGGACAAATTTGACAAGTATGTCAGCTCCAAAGAACCTGACTGCAACGTATATGTCAACATTAAGAACAACACCTCCACCTGCACAGAAGACGGCACAGTTGATGTTGAATACATCTGCAAGGTCTGCAAGGAAGTCGTTCTGACCGAGACCATCAACGTTGTCGCTCCTGGCCACAAGGCTCTTCCTCCCAAGGCTGAGAACGTTGTTGCTCCTACCTGCACAGCAGAAGGCCACTATGATGCAAACGTTTACTGCGAATACTGCGGCGAGCTCCTGAAGAGCAGACCTATGATCATCCCTATGGCTAAGCACACCAACGAAATCTCCAAGGGTGTTGATGACACAACAACCGATACCAAGGCTAAGGTTGGTTATGAAGGCGAAGTCGTTGTCGATGACAAGAGCGCTCTGTATGACAAGTTCGCAGCCGGCCAGAAGATTACAGATGCTGATTATGATGCAGTTGTCAGAACAATTACTCAGGCTTACGGCAAGGAATACACAGTAGATGCTTATGCATACACTCTGTGCGATACCTGCGGCGGCCACAAGGTAGTTCTTGACAAGGATGCTGAGATCGAAGTTCTTGAAGTGATCAGACCTTCCAAGGTTGATTCCGCATTCAAGGCTGGCTCCATCACCCTGAGAGCAACCTATACAAAGGCTGATGGCAAGACCAAGGTTGTTGAGACTCAGTCCTTCCCTTACTACTCCACCATCGATGAGTATCGCGGCAGAACTGATTATCAGCCCGTAGATCCTACTCCTGTTGAGCCCGAACAGCCCGAAGCTCTTGCAGCCGTTACCGGCCTCAAGGCTGAGACCATCGGCATGAACAGAGTAAAACTTACATGGGATGCTGTTGAAGGCGCAAACGGCTATCTGATCATCGGCCTGAATCCTACAAGAACAGGTTCTCAGATCGCTTACACAGCCAGAACAAACTGGACTGATACAGCAGCTGATTCTGAAGAATTCAACTACTACTGGGTAATCGCATACAACACCGAGAGCAAGGCTAAAGGCGAGCTCGGCGGTTATGTATGGGCTCTTGGCAGAGTTGTCGGCAAGGTTACCAAGGTTGCAGCAGTTGCAACTGAGAACGGCATCGAGCTCGACTGGGCAGATGTTACCGGTGCAAACAGCTATGTAATCCTTTCCAAGACTGGCAGCAACGATGCAGACTTCAATGCACCTGTAGCAGTCGAGGGATCCGATTATGTTGATGCCGGCGTAGCAGCTGGAACAGTTAAGTTCTACTGGGTATACGGCACATTCACCAACGAAGGCGGCAAGACTCTTGCAGCTGGCAAGACTTCTCCCTTCGCTTGGGCTCAGGCTGAATAATCCGAACGCTGAAATAAACAATCGGGTTTAATACCATTTGAAAGGCGGGATGGCATTTTTCCAAAAGTGCCATCCCGTTTTCAATAGAAAGGCTAAGAATCATTACGAAAGGACATGGGCTGACTTGGAAAAGGTATTTGTAATTGCAGGCGGTGAATGGCAGAAGCCCCTGGTGAGAAGAGTGAAGGAATTGGGATATGAAACGATCAATTCGAATCTGTATCCGGATTCTCCTGCTTTTCAGTACGCGGATCATTCGGAAATAACAGATGTCAAAGATATGGATACCAATCTGGCCATCGGCAGAAAGTACCATGTGGATGCTGTTCTTACCGATGAAAGTGATATTGCCGTACCTACTGTAGCCTATGTATCAGAAACGCTGGAGCTGCCTGGAATCGGCCGGGAGAAGGCATCGCTTTTTACCAACAAGTATAAGATGTGCCAGTTTGCCCAGCTGCATGGCCTGAACGTTCCCGAGCATGCCTGCTGCATGTCCGGGCAGGAAGCTGCGGTGTTTGTGAAAGGTCTGCTGGAGAAAGGAATCTGCGCCAGGGCCATAATGAAGCCTTTGGATTCCCAGTCCAGCAGAGGGGTCTATATTCTGAAGTGCCCCGAAGATGCGCTGTTGTTTTATGAACTGTCAGCCTCCTGTTCCACGGATAAAAAATCCGTGATCGTGGAGCGGTATATAGAAGGGACCGAGTTTACGGTAGACGGGATCGTTGTCGGGGGACAGCATTATTCCCTGGCCGTTTCCGAAAAGAAACATTTTTCCTATAATCCCAACGTGGCTTCGGAGCTGTTCTTTTCTTATGAGAATCCGAATTTTGACTATGAAGTGCTTCGCCGTCAGAATGACAGATTCGTGGAACTGGCAGAACTTCCCTTTGGGCTGACCCATGCGGAATACAAGTACGAAAACGGGAAATTCTACCTGATCGAGATCGCGGCGAGAGGCGGCGGCACAAGGATCTCTTCGGATATCGTGCCCCGCCTGTCAGGCGTGGACGTATATAAGATCCTGATCGAGAAAGCGCTGGGACACAAGTCAGCGGAGGAAAGCTTCCATCCGGTCATTCCCTATAAAAGGTGCGGCGTTCTGAAATTCCTGGATGCGGCCTTTGACGGCGGCCGCGTGGCAGCCATCGAGGGAGTGGAGGAAATCCTTGCAGACCCGGATGTGCTGGAGCTCCATCTGGAATTCAGGGTGGGAGACGAGCTTCACCTGGCGTCGGACGACCGCTCCCGCATAGGGTTCTACATTGCTTTCGGCGAGAGCAGAGAAGAACTGCAAAGCAAAATGCGCTGGATCGGGAAAACGCTGCGGATACGGTATGAATAAGGCCGGATGAGCATGGCTGAAGACAGATAAGGAACAGTGCTGATACTGTCTTTTGAAATTGAGATTTGATCAAAGAGGAGTAATGTATGAAATCTTCAGGAGGAAAACGTCCACTGGCTGGAAAGGCTGCCAAAGCGGTCCTGATCCTTTTGATCGCCGCTTATCCTCTGGCCGGGGCTTTTTTCGGACTGGATCTGGGAGATACCGGGTACCACCTTTATGCCTATACCCACTTTATGTCTCATCCGGACAAGATTAATTACACGACTTTTTTGTCTACCGCCATGGCATGGGGGTGGGGAAGGCTCTTTGACGGCTATGGCCTGATCGCCTACAACCTGCTGGAGGTCCTGCTGGAATGGTGCCTGTCCTTTATGACTTACTGCATGACCCGGAAAGCGCTGGGAGAGCTGACTTCTCTGACCGGCATTCTTCTGGCGGTCATATCGGCAGACTGCTATCTGAATATATTCAACTATCATCAGCTGAATGTCTTTCTCCTGGTCCTGATCATGGCCCTGCAGATCCTGGCTGTGACAAAGGACAGAAAATCCTTCAGTGTACTGGCCGGAACCGCATATGCCCTTGTGGTCTTTTCAAGAGTTGGCAGCGTCATAGCGGCCGGTACCTGCTTTCTCTACATCTACTGGGGGATTATGAAAAAACAGAAGGCAGGAGATGTACTGCTGCACCTAATAAGCTTTGCCGCCGGAGCGGCAGCCGCAGGCGGCTTCGCCTTGGCCCTTCTTTTAAATTCCGGAAGAATGGACATGTTTATTGGCAATATTTTCCGGCTGAAGGACGTGGCATCCGACGAATCCAGCTCCTACGCCTTGGGGACTCTGATCCGGTCCCTTTTCGGCCAGAGCCTTAAGGCCGTTACATCCGGCCTCATGTTTTACGCTTCAGCTGCAATCGTTTTAGTGGCTCTCAATATCATCTTCCATCGGTGCAAGGGCTTCTGGCAGAAGATGCTGTATGTGGTCTTTGCCCTCATGGTGCTTGGGGTTGCCCTTTATCAGATGAAATATGCATACACGGTCAATCCTGCGGAAAACTGGCCCCAGCACACCACCGGGCCCAGGTTTCTGATCGGAGTGCTTTATGTGGGAGGCTTTGTTTCCCTGGCGGGACATGCATGCAGAAAAGGGGAAAAGGCTTTTGAGATAACCCTTCTTTCCCTGTCTGCCTTTATGCTTGTTTTCCTGACGATCGCAGGAACCAATACGGGAACAAAGCACATCATTTTTGCTCTCTGGCTGCTGTTCCCCCTTTCCGTGTATGTCTGGAAAAAGATGGTCTTTTCCCGGAGTGCGGAAAAAGCAGCTTCTGCTCTATTAAAAAGCGCCGGCATGGATCTGGCTCCCCGCACCAGGGCTTTCGCTGCTGCCATCGTTTTAACGGTCTTTTTTATTCATTTCGGCAGCATGGTCTATTATACCTTCAATTATGACGCGGTGGACAGGACCAGGCTTACGGAAACGGTAGACAACGACAAAGTCAGATGGATCCGGACCACAAAAGAGGAAAAGGAAGCTCTGGAGGGCGTCCTGGATACCCTTGAGGGGTATGATGCGGCGCAGCCCCTGTCCGTATTCGGAAATACCCTTCTTTTTTACTATATGACCGGAAGGGAAGCCTACGGCATGCCCTGGATCACCCAGTTCTCCTATCCTGTGGAGGCTCTTGAAAAGGACTTCAGAAAAGCCGGGGAAGAATACGGAGAGACCAGTCCTCTGATCGTTTTCTGCAGGACCAACTATGCATACGGTTTTGACCGGGATACGGCACCATTTCGCCAGCAGGAGGTCCGGTACTCGGGCTATAACGGGAAAAAGGATTTTGTTTCCTCTTTCATGGAAGAAAGAGACTACGGCCTTGTATATCTGGACGATTACTATGCCGTATTCGAACCCTTCGGCACGGGCCGGGGAGAAAATGACATCAGGCAGGTTATGTACGGAAATTAGGTCTTGGAGAAGGCATATGTTTACCAAGCGGCAGACAAATATCATTAAGGGAATTGCAGTCGTGCTTCTTATGATCCATCACAGCTGGTCTCCTTTAAAGACGGAGACCATGCCCGTTTACGGAGAAGCCATCAGGGTGGCGACTTCTCTGGGCAAGCTGAGCGTTGCTGTTTTTGCTCTCCTCAGCGGCTACGGCATGTATCTGTCTGCCATAGGGAAAAAGGCAGAGGATCTGTCTGTATGGAGGCATATCCTTTCTCATATCCTGAAGATCTATACCGTTTTCTGGCTGACGGCCGGAATTCTGATCGCAGCTGTTTCGATATGGGGAGGCGGCCCCGGGGTCATCTACGGAAAGCTTCCGGTCTACCGTATGATCCTGGATCTTATGGGCCTTTCCTATATAGCCGGCACCCCCATGCTGGCCAATTCCTGGTGGTATGTTACGGCGGCCCTCCTGTATTACTGCTGCTTTCCATTTCTTATGGGAGGAATCCGGAAGCTGAAAAAGGGAAATTACATATTATGGCTGATGCTTTCTGTCTGGCTCTTTCTCCATCCGGGCCAGAGCACGGTCATGGTCTATGGAATGTTCTTTGCCATGGGAATGATCCTTGGGGAAAGAGATCTGCTTTGCCGCCTGCTGAAAGCAGCGCGGAAGGGATGGGTCCGGGCAGTGTTCATCCTCTTTATGGCAGCGGGGCTTGCAGGAAGCCTGGCTGTCCGCCAGATCTTCCTGGCAGGTCTGAAAGCAGAGTATTATCTGGACTGGCTGCCGGCCCTGCTGATCATAATGCTCACGGCTGTCCTTACGGCTGATCTTCCCTGGAAATTTCCGGGAATTCTGGAGCTGGCAGGCCGGGTCTCCTTTGAAATGTTCCTGATTCACGGATGCTTCATTAAATATGCCCCCTTTCTGGTATATCCGGATGATAAGGCTCTTTTTGTCCTGTTGCGGATTTTTGGTCTTTCCCTGATCGGAGGCCTGGCCATCCGCCTGATCACCAGGATCATCCGTCTGGACGCTCTGCCGGGAGCTGTGGCAGGAAGCCGCTCCGTCTCATCTGCCGCCGGCCCAGCTCTGGCCCTTCTGGTGGCCGCCCTGATGCTTCCCGGCATGATCGCGAATCTGGGAATCGGAGAACTCCAGCTTTATCCCAGGCAGGCGGTTCTGGAGACCGGCGACTGGTATGCGCCTGTATATTTAAAGACGCCTTTACTCTGGGAATTTGCCGTCCCCAAATACACAAGCAGCAACCCGGCTGTTGCCTATATGGAGGACGGCGTCATATATGCCCAGAGCCCCGGAACGGCCAAATTCACGGTTTCCACCGCCGGCGGGACCTTTGGATCCATCAGTGTCATTGTCAACGAGAAGAGTAAGGACCGCTAGATCCGGTCCAGGGAGGCTGCATTGAAACCGGTGATCGTATTCGGAACAGGAGATTTCGCGGATATCGTGTCCTTCCTGCTGGAAAATAAAATGCAAAGGACCATTGTAGCCTATGCCGTTCATGAAAGATACCGCAGCGGAGACTTGTGGAGAAACAGACCTCTGGTGAGCCTGGAGGAGAGCGCGGCTTTGTATCCGCCGCGAGATTTTGACGCTGTGCTGGCCGTGATCGGGAAAAAAATGTTCCGTCAGAGAGAAGAGCTTTTCGTGGAGATAGGGGATAAGGGATACAGTCTGATCAACGTGGTCGATCCCTCGGCGGCTGTGGATACAGAGGCCGTCGGCAGAAGCAATATTATTTTTTCCAACGTTTCGGTGGAAGCCCACTGCCGCATAGGCGATGGAAATATCATCTGGCACAATACAGTACTGCCCCATCATAACAGGGTGGGGAATTTCAACAATCTGGCCCCGTCTGTCAGTCTGTCCGGCTACAGCACAGTGGGGAATCATTGTTTTATCGGCAACAACGTATGCATCAAAAACCGGATACATGTACCGGATTACTGTTTTATAGGCGCAGGAGCCTATGTCTCAGGTCAGTTAAAGGAAAATACTGTCATGGTACCGCCAAGAAGCCTTGTCCTTGAGGAAAAGAGCGGATTTGATTTTTTATAGGAGTCACAGTATTGAAAATATCTTTTGTCATCCCCTGCTACAATTCGGAAAACAATATAGGCTCTGTCCTGGATGAGATCCGCCGGGCCATGGAGACCCGGCCTGAGGCGGACTATGAGGTTATCATGGTCAACGACTGTTCCGGGGACAGGACGGCGGAGGTCATAGGCAGAGCGGCACGCAGGGACCCGCATTTGATCCTGGTGGATCTGGCAGGCAATGTGGGCCAGGCTAATGCCATTCTCTGCGGTCTGAATTATGTTACCGGAGACTACGTGATGACATCGGACGATGACGGCCAGACGCCGGTTTGCATGGTCTTCGATTTTCTTGCAGAACTGCAAAAGGGCTATGACGTGGTCTGCGCCAGATATGTGGAAAGAGAGAGACCGTCAGGGTTTCGGGGCCTGGGATCGGCCATGAACAGGGCCATGTCGGACTGGCTGATCGAAAAACCGAAAGGGACCTACATGGCGGCCGTCTTTATGGCAAGGCGTTTTGTGACAGACGAAATGATCCGCTACAGACAGCCCTATTCCTATATTTCGGGGCTCATTCTGCGGATCACAAAAAACGTCGGAAATATTGACGTGAAACAGAGGAGAAGAAGGAGCGGAAGCTCCGGATATACCTTTTCCAGACTTCTGGCCCTGTGGATGAACGGCTTTACCGCCTTTTCAGTAAAGCCCCTGCGCCTCTCCGCCGGAACAGGCTTTATACTGTCGCTTTTCAGCCTCATTGCCTGTCTGATCACGCTTGCTGCAGGGATCATTTCTTCAGGGACGGGAATTACTGGTGCCCTGATCCTGGAAGCGGCCTTTTTTACCTGCGGCCTGCAGCTGCTCTTTCTGGGACTGGCCGGCGAATATATAGGCAGGATCTATATGTGCATCAGCCAGTCTCCCCAGTATGTGGTAAAGGAAATCGTAAGGCATGAAGAAAGAGGATAAAAAGCCCGGAGTCATGTGGAAAGAGCTTCTGGCCCTGCAGATCACAGTATTTGTCTATTCTGTGCTCAGCATGTGCTCCAAGCTTGTATCGGTCATGGTCAGAGACTACGGACTTTTCTCTCTCCGGTCTCTGGGAGCAGGATGTCTCTTCATGGGATCTATGGCTCTATATGCTTTTTTCTGGCAGCAGATCCTTCGGAAAGTTGACCTTCATGTGGCCTATGCCCATAAGGCCGCGGGCCTTTTCTGGTCCCTTCTCTGGTCTGTGCTGCTTTTTCGTGAGGAGGTCTCCCTGCGCAGCATCATAGGCCTTGCGGTGGTCTGCGCGGGCCTGGTTCTGGTCTCTTTCGGGAGGGAGCGGACGTGAGCGAATTTGTAATGATCCTGGCGGCATTTGTGACGGCTCTTTCACAGATCCTGCTTAAAAAAAGCGCCATGAAGGAAGGCGGGAGACTGATCTCCCAGTATCTGAACGCATATGTGATACTGGGCTACCTTCTGATGACGGCGGCGCTTGTTATGAATATCTGGGCATACAGGACGGTGGAATATCATCTGGGTCCCCTTCTTAATGCCAGCAGCTATATTTTTGTTCTGGTCCTGGGAAAGCTGATCCTTCGGGAGAAGATCTCCGGAAGAGCCATTTTGGGCAATCTTCTGATCCTGACCGGGATCCTGATCGCAATGACCTGAAAGGGAGGAAAAAATGCATACGGAATACGGCGGATATCTTCCCCTGGAAACAGAGGGGGGAAGGGAACATTTCTTTCGGGCAGAGGAGAAGGATATCCTGAGGACCAACAGTGCCAAGGCAGCTCTTCACTGGGCGCTTGTCCTTAGGGATGTTAAAAAGCTTTATGCCCCTTACTATATGTGCGGCAGCGTCACGGATCTGCTGAAAAGCTCGGGGACAGAGCTGTCTTTCTACAGCCTTCAGGAGAACCTGATGCCGGATCTGAAAAACGTGGAAGAGGATGCCTGGGTCCTTCTGGTCAATTACTTCGGCATCATGGAAGAAAATATCCGGGAGCTTGCAGAAGAGTATCCCCATGTCATTATCGATAATTCCCATGCTTTCTTTGCAGAGCCTGTTCTGGAGGGGGATGCCTGCAATATCTATTCCTGCCGCAAGTTCATCGGCGTGCCGGACGGAGGCTACCTGATTGCAGAAGACGCCGGCTTTGTGGAGCTTGAGCCCTGTCAGGTACGGCGCCATTTCTCCTATCTTGCATGGAGCTTTGAGGGTGATATGAACAGCGCCTACCGCAGAAAGCTGGACAGCGATCTGTACCTTGCCGGACATATGCAGGGGATGTCCCTGCTGACCCAGGCGATGCTGCCTTCCGTCTCTCCCGACAGGATCAAAAACAGGCGCATGGAGAACTTTGCAAGGCTGCAGAGCCTTCTGGGGGATTCCAACGCCATCAAATTTCCGGAAGAGACATATCCCGCTTATCTCTATCCCTTTCTTCCGGAAGAGCGCCTGCCGGCCATGCGGGAGGAAATCAGGCACAGAAGACATAAAAATAAGAATTCTCCATTAAAGAAAGCGCTTCTCTCCGAAAAAATATATATTCCGACCCTGTGGAAAGAGATGCTTTGCGACCGGTTTCGGGGAACTCTGGAATACAGGCTTTCACAGGAGACCATCTTTCTTCCCGTCGATCAGCGTTATGGCCCGGAGGACATGGACTATCTGGCCGGCAGGGTCGCAGCGCTGATGAATGAAACAATGCATGAATAAGTCCAGACTGCAGATCCGATCGGTACAATTTAATATTCTTATGAGCACTCTGGGGACCCTGGTCAATATTCTCTATCCTGTGCTGGTCTACCCCTATGCCACCAGGAAACTGGGACCCGGAGGCCTTGGGACGGTTGGGATCGCAACTTCCACTGTCCAGTATTTTGTTATGATCGCGCAGATCGGTATACCTACTTATGGAATCAGGGCATGCGCTGCCCTGCGGGACGACAGGGAAAAGCTCAGCCGGTGCTTCCGGGAAATCTATCTGCTCAGTCTGATCACAACGGCCTTCGCCCTTCTGGCCTATTTCCTTACGGTCCGGGTGGTCCCCCAGTTCCGTGCGGAAGGAAAGCTTTATGCGGTTCTGGCAGGCTATATCCTGCTCAATACGCTGGGGGCCGAATGGCTCTATAAGGGACTGGAACAGTATTCCTACATAGCGGCAAGGACACTGATTTTCCGTCTGACCGCCCTGGCCGGAGTGTACATGCTGGTCCGGGGCAGCTCGGATTATATTATCTACGGTTTTCTGACCCACTTTGCTCTGATGGCAGGCAGCCTTCTGAATCTGCTTCTTATGGGAAGGCTGATCGACTGGAGGATCGACCGCAGAATATCCTTCGGCCGTCATATACGCCCGGCTTTCGTTTTCTTCGGCATGTCGGTGGCCACTACGATCTATACCAACATGGACAATGTGATGCTGGGACTTCTGCGGGGGAATGTCGAGAGCGGCTATTATGTGATCAGCATTAAGGTAAAGACCTTGCTGGTCACTCTGATCACTTCAGTGGGGACGGTCCTCCTGTCCAGGATCACCTATTACCTGGACAACGGCAGAAAAGACCGCTTTATGACAACGGTCAGCTGGGCTTCGGAGCTGATGATGATCCTGGCAGTCCCCGTCAGTCTGTTTTTTATTATTTTTGCAGAGCCCATTACCCTGTTCATTTCCGGAGCGGAATTCGCACCCTCGGTCCTTCCCATGCAGATCCTTATGCCAACGCTGGTCCTGATCGGAATAACCAATATCACGGGCATTCAGGTAATGGTTCCCATGAAGCTGGAAAAGAAAGTGCTGCAGTCGGAGATCGTCGGTGCAGCCGTCAATATGATCGTCAATTTTATGCTGATCCCCCCTTTCGGAGCAGCCGGAGCGGCAGCAGGAACACTCGTGGCAGAGACCGCGGTAATGATCACCCAGTTCCTTTCGCTGAAGGACTCTCTGCCGCAGATTTTTGACGCCCGGCAGATCCTGAGGGCTGTCCCTGCAGCTGCAGGGGCGGCTCTGATCAGTCTTCTGGCAGAAAACTCCTTCCTGAATCATCTTACGGAAAGTGCACAAGCCCTGTCCAGGCTCACACTGATCGCATCGGAAGGAGTCCTGTTCTTTGGCAGCTATTTTCTCCTGCTGATCCTCCTCAGAGAAAAGACTGCCGTTTTTCTGGTCAGCGAGATAAAAAAGATCCCGGGCAGATGACAGGGCGGCAGGAAGCAGAAAGTTAAACGGAGTGTAGGAAAGAGTGAAAAAGGACGGAACAGGAGAAAAGCTTTTCTTAATTTTTGTTCTTCTGCTGCAGGCTGCGGGCATGGCTGCAGTTCTGTTTTTCTGCAGGGCCAGATATGAAGTATCGGATGACTTTGTTATGGAACTGATCGTGACCGGTGCCTTTGATGGAAATCCGGATCCCCATATGATGTTTTCCAGCGTTCTGTGGGGAAAGCTGCTGGTCTTTTTCTTCAGGGCAAAGAGCGGGATCAACTGGTACCTGGTCTTCCAGATGCTGACAGTCTTTCTGACCTTTGTCTGCATCAGCATCCTGCTGGTCAGCAGCAGGAAATGGCCTGAGACTGTTTTTCTTCTGGCACTCCTTCACCTTTATTTCGGACAGGATCTCTACCTGCTCCTTCAGTTCACGAAGATCGCCGCAGCGGCCATAGCGGCCGGCGGAGGCCTCTTTATATGGAATCTTTTCCATGAAAGGAAAAAGAGCCTGGCACTTCTGGGAGGAGGGGTCCTGGTCCTGGGATGCCTGATCAGACACAATTCCCTGCTGATCGCAGGAAGCTATCTTTTTGTATATACCATCCTTGCCTTCATAAAACTTCTGACTGTAAAGGGAAGGGACAGCCTGGACGAAATCAAAATCATTCTTTCGGGGATCTTCCTCCTTGGAGCTCTGGTCACAGGACTGCGGGCGGTCAACAATCTCTCTTACAGCCTCAGTCCGGATTATGATTATTTCATGGAGTATTCCCGCCTGAGGTCAGGAATACTGGACGGACAGCTTCCGGACTATGAAGACTGCCGGGAGGAATTCGAAGAGGCCGGGATTTCCGAAAACACTTACGTGCTGATCAGAAGATGGTGCTTTGCGGACCGGACCTGTTTCACTCCCGAAAGAATGAAAAGGGTACGGAAAATCATAGAAAACTGGAGGAAGACCCACAGGCCTGAGCTGAGCGGGCTTATCGAGGCCTATAGGGAAAGGGAGACGGGCACTTATCCTGCCGTGAAAGGTCTCCTTCTTCTGACGGCGGCAGGCCTTCTCTTTTCTCCCTGGTCGATTCCCGCTGCGGGCGCGGGCTGGCTGCTCACCGGAGCGCTTTCCCTTTACCTGCTCTGGCGGGGACATATGGTCTATAGGGTCGAGTTCGGGCTTATGTTCAGCCAGGCGGTGCTCATCCTCCTTTCCATGGATCTGGGAGGATGGCGTTTTCCCCTGAAAGAGACAGAGCCTCTGCCCTGCCGGGAAGGGAACCCTTATGTCCGGAAGGTCCCGGCTGCCTTTTCTCTTTTTCTCCTTCTTCTGACCTGCAGACTGATCATGCTGCGGGCGCCGGCTTTACTGCCGGACAGGAGATGGAAAGTCATGTCCCAGGAAGAGTACAGGAAGGAACTGGACAGGGTTTTCAACGAATCGTGGAATTATGATCCGGAAAAGTACAGGGCTGTGACAGAGGAAAGGACCATCCGGCCCGCCTTCCTGCATGAGGTGGGGAGCCATCCGGAGAATCTGTATCTGATGGATTTTGGTACCACCATACAGAGCTACTATTATGATTTTGCCCCTGCCTCGCCTCCTCTTAGCGGCAGCTTTCTGAATACGATCTATCTGGGGGGTGTTACGGTCAACCATCCTTCCCTGGACAGAGCCCTGAATAAATGGGGACTGGAGGAAGCCCTGCCGGGCCTTTTGGAGGAGAATGTCTATCTGGTATCGAACAATACCTGTGAGTATATCCTGGAATATCTTCGGACATTTTATGACGGGCGGGTAAATGCGGTAAAGGAAGGGGAATATGACGGATACAGTCTCTGGTCCTTCAGGATCGGCGATCAATAATATTCAGAATGCTGCAAAATGCAGCGGAAAGGAATGTGTATGAAAAAGAGATACGCTTTTATTATCATGGCAGCCCTTATGATCCTCCTGTCTGTGACTGCCTGCTCCGGCCCTTCTCTGTCAGGCCTGGATCAGAGAGCGGCAGAGTCCCGGGAGAGCGGTGAAAAGAAGAAAAATGCAGCTTCCGGCCTGATTCTGGAAGGACATGAGATAGACCATCCTGTCTATGGAAAGCTGATCGTTTCCGGTGACCTATGGGCAGTCTGCGAGGATGTTGAAAAGGAAACAGGCGGAGAAATCAGCGCAGAGAAAGCCGCATGGGTCCTGTACTACGAAGAGGAAGACTCCCACGGTACAGAAGCGGAATCTGCCCTGACGGAAGCCAGGGAAGGTTTTTACGGAGAAAACAGGGAGGAGTTCCTGTCCTATATCAGGGAAAGCCTGGATATGCTTGAGGAGCAGTAAAAGCGCCGCGAAATGCCGGCTTCTGACGGCGGAATCGGCTGAGCACTATGAAAATGAGCATCTGCCGGGAAGGCATCCTGGTTTCATGTCTGAAGGCTTTCTCTGGGGAAAGGCCTTTTCCGTCCGATGGCTGCCGTAAGAATCAGGAATTGGAAGAGCGTCCGCATATGCCGGAGACAGAAAGGCCGGTCTGACCAGGCAGATACCCAGACAGAAGCCTTGGGACAGATACCTGCAGGAGTAAGTGGGAGCATGGCAGACAGGGACGGCACCGCAGTTTGAACGGATATAAATAACAGCATCCTGCCCCCGGAAAAGACAGAACCGTTAATGCATCAGAAGGAGAGAAAGGAAAATGCTACCATCAATAAATCCAGTAGTAAAAAGTATTCCCGAGGCGCTTTCGATATTTGTAAATCAGATTGTTTATGATAAAGAAAGCAGAGGCGAACGAGTGTATACTTTTTCCCTCGGAGAAGCATTTTTTAATGTGCCGAGATTTGAGGTCTCCGACGAGGATTTCAGGAGAGGATACCATTACTCCAACAGTATGGGACAGCCAGCGTTAAGGAAGAAAATCGCCGGACTGTATCATGACTGTTATAAAGTATCGGCCGATCCCGAAACAGAGATCCTGATCAGCGCCGGTTCCAAGGCCATTATATACATGCTTCTGAAGACGGTGGTTGCGGACGGAGAAGAAGTACTTGTGCATGAACCGGCCTGGTTATCCTACAGTGAGCAGATCAGGCTTGCAGGGGGGATATGTGTCCCGATCCCCTATGATAAAAGTATTTCGGAATGGGAGCGCTATATCACCGATAAAACAAAAGTGATCATTTTAAATAATCCCAATAATCCTTCGGGACAGCTGTATTCCCGAGAGGAGCTGGAAACGTTATACAGGACTGCCGAGAAGAGAAATCTGTTCATTCTTGTGGACGAGGCATACAGTGATTTCATACTTCCCGACGACCGGTTTGTTTCCTTCGCATCTGTGGATACCGGAAAAGAACACTGCCTGATCGTGAATTCTCTTTCAAAGAACATGGGCTTGTCCGGGTGGAGAGTGGGATATGCCATTGCGCATGCCGATGTGATCAGACAGCTGCTGAAGCTGAATCAGCACATTATTACCTGTGCGCCGACCCTGCTGCAGGATTATATGGCCGCCCATTTTGAGGAAATCCTGAATGTGACGATTCCTCAGGCCCGGGCAATGGCGGTCAAGAGAAAAGCTGTGCAGGATATCATGGATGAAATCGGCATCCGCTATATTAAAGGCAGCGGGACCTTTTATTTTATGATAGACGTTTCAGACTTCAAAGGAACCACGGAAGAACTGGTATATACCCTGCTTTTAAAAGACAATATCGCTACGGTTCCGGGAAGAGCCTATGGAATCAGTACTTCCGGGCACCTTCGCTTTGGCATCGGCGTCGAAAATCTGGAGGATATTAAAAAATGCCTTTTTGTCATTAAGCATTATCTGGACCTGCCTTACTTTGACGGATCTGACATCCGCAGAAGTATGGAAGAAAAAGGGATCTTATGATTCCCGTTCCTTCATACAGCGGCATTTGAAACATAAACTCTGAGTCATACAGCCGCTATGCCGCAGGAGGCATCCGGATGACCGCAGTTTTTTTGTGACTGAAGCTATACCGGACGCAGAAGATCATATCTCAGGTCAATGCAATGCGAAAACAGCTTCTTCCGGAAAAAATGCTGCATTGCCCGTCAGTGTATGGAATTTACTTCTTCCCGTTGTTTTCTGCTCATGTGGGGAACCGGCACGATTGTGTTTGCGGCGGGTCAAAGTACGCCTGCTTTAAAGACCGGTGTTGATTTTCAGCGATATTTGTATTACGGCCTTGTATCTTCGGCCTGAGCAGCTTACGGGATCCTGTCTTTTCAGGAAGAGCTCCGACAGCGGCTTCAGGAAGTCTTTTATTTATCTTTGTCAGCTTAATGCGGAGATTCCGGCCCGTAACGATCATTCTTTCTGCTGATCATCGAAGGGGTCCGGGGAGAGAGTCCGTTAAAACTGACGATTCCCCGGTCCCTGACTGACACCGTATTTTTACAATGAATGACAGAACAGGAGTAAGGTAATGGAGGTTATTCTCTGCCTCCCTGACGCAAGGGCACGCGGCTTCTGTAAAAAAAGAATAGCGGAACTGGCTGAGACTGACTGCGCCGAGGTGATTGTGAAAGAACTGAGCCCCGGCAGTCTGAGGTACATGAAAAGCTCGGTGGAAAAGTTTGTTTTCGCAGATCTGATCGTTATGGGAATTGATGACGGCTTTGACGGCATAGACGCAGCAGCCTTCTTAAGAGAGGCTGAGGTCAATGCCGATATAGTCTTTTTCACCAGAGACAAGGCCAGGGTATTCGAAGCCTTTGATGTGGACGCCCTGCATTATCTTGTGGACGGGGAAGCAAGCCTGGCCAAGTTTGAAGAGGTATTCCGAAAGGCCAGACTGCGGTCGGAGACCAGGACCCGGGCCTCTATCGTACTGAGCTGCGCCGGGGAGCAGAAAAAGCTTCCCCTGGGTAAGATCTATTATTTCGAAGTCATAAACAGAATTGTAACAGTCCATTACATAGGAGGGACCTTCCAATTCTATTCGACTCTCTCCAGAATCGAAAACAGACTGGCCAGCAGAGGATTTGTCAGGGTCCATAGGTCCTACCTGGTGGCGGAAAGGTTTATAACAGAGATTTCCCACGGCAAGGTCATTCTTGTAAACGGGGATGCGCTGCCCCTGGGCGGACGTTATACGGATAACATTAAACTCTCGTGATAAAACCGGCTATTAAAAGCAGAGCATTGAAACGGCCTGCAGCGTCCATCCGAAGGGGGACAGCAGCGGCGGCAGTTTCTGTGCGCTGCTTTTTACGTTTCTTCTTTTGTCTTATGCCCGGCCGGCACAGATCCATTTTTCAGGTGCCTCTAAGGGAGAATAAAGAAAACGACAGGGTGACCGCAGAGTAAAGAAAAACAGAAAGATATACCGAAAAGACATAAAAGCGAAGATTTC
>ODAI011828598.1_pt1 | contig 20066 bp, 14 predicted proteins | sample 1539321 | NCBI WGS metagenome assembly ODAI01 (sample SAMN02144231, study PRJEB22623) | gut metagenome | biome: sheep rumen | host: Ovis aries | place: New Zealand
CGCGCTTCTGCTGCATTTCGGGGCTGATTTCCAGCTCCTTGGGGTCCATATGGCCCGCCTTCATCAGCTGGCCGTTGCCGTTCATTTTGCCCTTGATGACCTTCACCAGCACGCCCGCCAGCACGATGGACACGGCGTTGCCGATGGCCACGGCGGGGGTCATGACGGAGAGGGCCTCCGCGGCGGTCATGGAGGAGCTGGCTTCAAAGATCTTGGACAGCGGGGTCGCGCCTGCGCCCATGCCGCCGCCCATGATGGGCAGGGCAATCAGAAGCAGCGCGTTCATTACGGGATAGCCCATCAGCGCGGCCACGCCCATGCACAGGCCGAAGGCCAGGATGAGGCCGCCAAAGATGGCGGGGAAGTAGCGGGCCGCGGCCTTCACCAGGAGCTTGCGGTTCATGCCCAGGATGGAGCCGGTGATCAGGGCGGCGATGTACCAATCCAGGAAGCCGCCGGTGGTCTTAAAGAAGGTGCCGATGTTGCCCACCAGGTCCAGCGTGCCCAGGGGCAGCTTCATATCGGCGGTGGGCAGGATGCCGAAATATACCAGCAGGCCGGAGCCAAAGATGCACACGATGGCGCCGCCGCCCAGGTAATCCTTGATGATGGGGGTATGGTCGCCGATCCAGGCCAGGATCTCGCCCAGCACCATCATGAACAGGAAGCAGCCCGCCATGCCCTTGGGCAGCACGCCCAGGTAAGTGGCCAGCAGGCACACCACAGTAATTACAAGAAATAACGGCCAGGGGAGGGTGAAGAAGGTCAACGGCTTTTTCTGCTTCGTCATGATTCTCTCTCCTTTTTTTAAAGTTCTAAGGCAGAAAAACCAAGTTCTAAGCTGAAAGATGCTTCGCCCCGGGAATGCCCGATAGCTGAACGCTGTCTGGCTTAGAACTTGGAACTTGGAGCTTAGAACTCAACCCTTGAAACGGAAAACGCAGATCGAATTACAGTCTGGCCACGCCGCTGTCCCGGGCGGCCTTGGCCACGGCGGCGGCCACGGCGGGGCCGATGCGCTTGTCAAAGGCATGGGGCAGGATATACTGGGCGGTCAATTCCTCGGGGGACACCAGGTCGGCCAGGGCATGGGAAGCGGCCTGCTTCATTTCCTCGTTGATGTCCCGGGCGCGAACGTCCAGCGCCCCGCGGAACAGGCCGGGGAAGCACATCACGTTGTTGATCTGGTTGGGATGGTCGCTGCGGCCGGTGCCCACCACGGCGGCCCCGGCTTCCAGCGCCTCGTCGGGCTCGATTTCGGGGGTGGGGTTGGCCATGGGGAACACGATGGCGCCGGGGGCCATGGATTTCACCATTTCCTTGCTGACGATGTGGGGGGCGGACACGCCGATGAATACGTCGCTTCCCTTCATGGCGTCAGCCAGCTTGCCGGAGAATTTTTCAGGGTTGGTGATCTTCGCCATTTCCTCCTGGGCGGGGTTCATCTGCTCGCCTTCGCACAGAATGCCGAAGCGGTCCACCATCTTCAGGTGCTTTACTCCCAGGTTCATCAGGTGCTTGCCGATGGCGATGCCCGCGCTGCCCGCGCCGTTGATGACCACCTTGGCTTCGCCGATGTCCTTTTTCACGACCCTCAGGGCGTTGATCAGCGCCGCGCCCACCACCACGGCGGTGCCGTGCTGATCGTCGTGGAACACGGGAATATCGCACAGCTCCTTGAGCCTGCGCTCGATTTCAAAGCACCGGGGAGCGGCGATGTCCTCCAGGTTGATGCCGCCGAAGGAGCCGGAAATCAGATACACGGTGCGCACGATCTCGTCCACGTCCTTGGAGCGGACGCAGAGGGGGAAGGCGTCCACGTCGCCAAAGGCCTTGAACAGCGCGCATTTGCCCTCCATCACCGGCATGCCCGCTTCGGGGCCGATATCCCCCAGGCCCAGCACCGCGGTGCCGTCGGTGATCACGGCCACCAGGTTGTGGCGGCGGGTCAGGGTGAAGGATTTATCGTAATCCTTTTGAATTTCCAGGCAGGGCTGGGCAACGCCCGGGGTGTAAGCCACGGACAGTTCATCCTTGTTGGTTACCGGCACCCGGGACACAACCTCGATTTTTCCTTGCCATTCGCCATGGAGCCGAAGGGATTCTTCCGCGTAATTCATAGGGGGAGCACCTCCGTTTATTTGTTTGTTATTTCTATTATACGTGTATCTGCCGGAAAAATCAATACCTGATTAGACATTTGTGGAAAAACGGCGCATGATGAGAAAAAAGGGCAATAGGCAACAGGCGATAGGTGTAGAGTAGAGAGTAAAGAGTACAGATTTCAGAGTGCAGATGATATAGCCGAACACAAGAACCGGAACCGGCTTGGCATAACAAAAATATCTGAACTCTGAACGCTTCACTCTGTACTCTCGTTTCTACTTCCTATTGCCTAATCCCTATTGCCTAATGCCTTCCCCTTCTCCCACAGAATTTTTCCTTGCGGAGATCATCGCTGTGGTGGTATACTTATTTTGATTCACGCCTGGAAGAAAAAAAGCGGCGCAGCGCATCGGCGCAGGCGTCCTCCATCACGCCGCCCGTGCAGCGGACCCGGTGGAAAAAGGCGGGGTCCTCCGGCAGGGTATACACGCTGCCGCAGCAGCCCTGGCGCAGGTCAAAAGCCCCAAAGACGCATGCGTCCAATTCCGCCATCATCAGCGCGCCCGCGCACATGGGGCAGGGCTCCAGGGTCACATACAGGGTGCAGCCGTGGAGACGGCGGCTGCCCAGGGCCTGGCAGGCTCGCTCCATGGCCAGCATTTCCGCGTGGGCGAAGGGGCGGCCCGCTTCCCGTTCATTGTGGGCCCGGGCGATGACGCGGCCTTTATATACCACCACCGCGCCCACCGGCACCTCCGCCTCATCCTTTTCCGCTTCCAGGATGGCTTCTTTCATAAAGCCTTCCGCCGTCAGCATCCCGATCCCTCCCCGTTCCGTAAAAGCTGCATCCATTATACCCGTATCGCCCGCACTGTTCAAGGAGGAAAAAGCCATGACCCATGAAACCCTTCGCCTGATTTCCAGCCGCCGCAGCCACCGCGCCTATGAAAAAACGCCCCTTTCCCAGGAGCAGCTGGACGCCCTTTTGCAAGCCGCCGTGGAAGCGCCCTCCGCCGTGAACCGCCAGCCCTGGCATTTTACCGTGGTGCGCAATCAGGCGCTGCTGGATGAAATGAACGCCGCCGTGTGGGAACAGATGATGAAGCGCCAGCCCGACAAGCGCTCCCCCCGGTTCGCGGACAAGGACTTCCATGTGTTCTATCACGCCCCCACGGTGATCTTCCTTTCCGGCCTGCCGGACTTTTACTATACCCCCATCGACTGCGGCATCGCCGTGGAAAATATCGCCCTGGCCGCGGAAAGCATGGGCCTGGGCAGCGTGATTCTGGGCATGCCCCGGGACGCCTTCGCCGGGGACAAGGCGGAGCAATTCAAAAAAGCCCTCCATTTTCCCGAGGGCTGGGATTTTGTGATTGCCATTGCCGTGGGCGTGCCCACGGACACCAAGGCGGCCCACCCCGTCAGGGAGGACCGGATTTCCTTCGTGGATTAAAGCCCCTTGTCTGTCCCGCCGCAGCGCCGCGCCTTTTCAGCGGCCAAACGGCGGGACAGTGATCGGGCGATCTCCCAGGGCTATTGTATGCGGGGCCGGGAAAAAATATGAATGAGTGAGGAGTTAATAGTTCGTATTATTAGGGCGCAAAGCGCTCACGATTCACTCCTCGCTTCTGACTGATTATTGCCTTACCGTTTTCTTTCAGCCTAAAATAAAAAAAGAAGGATCATTGTACCATGGAAACAACACAGGAAACCCTGTCCCGCCGCACAGGCGGAAACGAAAACAAGCTGCTGGTGAAAGGGCTGGCTTATTTCTTCATGCTCATCGACCACGTGGGCGTCGTTTTTCTGCCCCAGTATTTTGAATTGCGCATCCTGGGGCGCATCGCCATGCCGCTGTTTGCCTGGGGCATCTGCGTGGGCGCGGAATACACCCGGAATATTTGGGTCTATGCCCTGCGGATGCTGATCGTGGGTGCCATCTCCCAGCCCTTCTTTGTGTACGGCATGGGCCACAGCTGGGCGGAATTGAATGTGTTCGCCACCCTGCTGCTGGGGCTGCTGGGCATCGCGGCCATCCGGGAAAAGCGCTTCGGCAGTCAGTTCTGGGGCCCCGCCGCCGTGATCCTGGTGGCCTGCGTGTTCAGCATGGACTATGGCTGGCAGGGTGTGGCCTTCGTGATGCTGCTGTACGGCGCGCGGAAGAACACCTCCGCCATCATTTCCCTGATGATCGCCTACTGCCTGTATTGGGGCGGCGGCACCTACGGCATCCGGGAAATCTTCGGCCTGCCGGTGTTCCGCAGCGTTTCCTGGCTTCCCAACGGCGGCAAGCTGATTTCCGATGTGTCCCGGGTCCAGTTCTGGGCCATCCTGTCTTTGCCCATCATGATCCTGCCCCTGGCCTCCCGGAAGGATGGCTTCAAGGTACCCAAATGGGTGGGCTATGCCATTTATCCCGTTCATATGGCCATCTTCGCTCTGATCCGGCATTGGAGCGAGATCATGGCACTTTTTGGAGTCAAGTGATTTTAGCAGGGAAAAGGCAATAGGCAAGAGGCATTAGGCATTCGGCATTAGGGGATAACGAATGAGGAGTTAATAGTAGGCGCTTCGCGCCATAATACGAATTCATTGTGGAATAACAGCTTTCAACTCCTCACTCCTCACTCCTAACTGTCATAACTCCTCACTTTTTTCTTCCTCCGGCATAGGATGCAAAGGAAAGCCGAACCGCAAGGAGGAAAGAAGCATGAACCAGGACAGGGCCGGGGCCGTATCCCCGTTTTCCGCTTTGACCTATCAGGAACAGCAGACCCGATGGATGGAATGGCGCTCCCGGCAATTGGACTACCAGCCCTCCGGCAGCACGCCCCCCGATGAAAGCCGGGCCCGGGGGAAAGAGCCTGCCCGGCAGACGCGGCAGGAAAGGGAAACCTACCCCACGTCCGGCGGGCTGCCGCCCCTGCGCGTTCCCAACATGCCCATCGCCGCGCCCACCCGGCATCAGGAATTGGATCAGGTGATCAGCCGCCATCAAAAGGCCCTGCGCCAGGCCGGCCAGTTTCAGACGGCGGCGCTGAAATGAGGGCTATTCTCCCGACTGCCAAAAGAGGGACAGCGCCTGATCCGCTTCCGCCGGAGGCCGTGCGCCAAAGAGCATCCCGGTAATATCCTCCCACAAACGGGAGGCGCTGGGACTCTGGGCCCGGGCCACCTGCACGGCCTGCTTGCCCTCCAGCAAAATGCCGTTGTTCAACAGCTCCTGATTGATGGGAATGATCCGATAGGTGTATTCCACCCCCAGCTGGGCTTTTTTGTCGGTATAGTACAGGGTTTCCCCGGCCTTGCCGCTGAGCTCGTCCAGAATGAAGCATTCCCCGATGGCGTCCCGCTGGATGCGGTAGAGCCCCGCGTCGGAGGCGGTGATCACCAGCACCGGATTGCCCTGCTTGTTGTGGGTCACGTAAAAGGCGGAGGGGGAGCGGGGCGCGCTCCACACGGTAGAGGACTTGGTGGGCCGGTTGGAGGAGAGAAACACCTCGCTGACGCTGTATTTCTTGGGGGTCAGGGAGGTGGCCAGCATGGGCTCCCCGGCCCACTCGATGGATTTTACATCAATATTCAGCCACACCATGCCGTCCGCCTTCAAAAAGGCGGGCTTTTCTTTTCCGCTGTAATAGCTCTTGAAAAACCGGGCGGCCATGGCGGCGGTAAAATCCCCGCCGGACACCCAGCCCTGCAGCTTATGGCGGCTGTCCGGATTGTCAAAGCCCATCCAGAAGGCGGTGGAAATATCGCTGTTGTAGGCCGCCATCCAAATGTCCCGGTTGCCGCCGCCCGTCATGTTCACCGTGCCCGTCTTTCCGGCCACCGGGGTGCCCGCCTGGCTCAGCTTGGCCCCGGTGCCGGAGGAGGTGACGGTTTGCAAAAGGCTGGTCATCAGATACGCCGTCTGGGCGGACAGCACCTTCCTGCCCTGAATCTCATGCTGATAGAGGATGTTCCCCGCCGCGTCCTCGATGCGCTCGATAAAATAGGGCGGGTAAAAGGTGCCGCCGTTGGCGAAGGGCGCGTAGGCCGCGGCCAGCTGCACGGGGGAGACCCCGTAGGTCATGGCCCCCAGGGCCAGGGACAGGTTCCAGTCCCGGTCGTCCAGCTGGATGCCTGTCTTTTGCAGATAGTCCCGGGCGGAGGCCACGCCGATTTTGTTCAGCAGCGATACCGCCGCCACGTTCAGGCTGTTTTTCAGCGCCGTGCGGATGGTCACGTTGCCATAGTAGAGATTCCCGCTGTTCCGGGGGGAATAATTGCCGAATTTCTGGGGGGTGTCGTTTAATACGCTGGCGGTCATATAACCGTGGGATTCGATGGCGGGGGCGTATACGGCCAGGGGCTTTAAGGAGGAGCCGGGCTGGCGGCGCATCTGGGTGGCCCGGTTCAGCCCCCGCTGCACGGTGTATTCCCGCCCGCCCTCGATGGCCCGCACCGCGCCGGAGTGAACGTCCACGCTGGCCATGGCCGCCTGGGGCTTTTCCCCGTCGGAGGCGGCGGCGGGAAAGTTTTTCTCTGCCCCGAAATGGCCGTCGATGATTTCCTGCTGCTCCGGGTCAAAGGCGGTGTAAATATGATAGCCGCCCCCCAGCAGCGCTTCCGCCTGCATCTGGAGCAGGGCTTCCGCCTCGTCCAGCACCGCGTCCACATACCAGCCGTATTGAAAGGCCTTGGTGGATTGGGGGATGGGGGTCACGTCCTGGGAAAGGGCGGCCTGGTAGGCCTCCTCGGATAAAAGATTGTTTTCCCGCATGGTGCGCAGGATGTATTCCTGCCGGGCGCGGTTGGCCTGGGGGTGCAGGTGAGGCGCGTAAGCGGAGGGGGCCTTGATCACAGCGGCCAGCACCGCTCCCTGGGCGGCGGTCAATTCCTTTGCGGGCACGCCGAAGTAGGCCTGGGCCGCTGCCTCGATGCCGTAAGCGCCCCGGCCAAAGTAGATGTAATTGAGATACATTTCCAATATCTGCTCTTTCGTGCATTGGGCCTCCAGCCGCAGGGCCAGATACATTTCCTCCAATTTCCGTGCGATGGTTTTCTGGCTGCTCAAATGGCTCAGCTTCACCAACTGCTGGGTGATGGTGCTGGCCCCCTCCGCGTAGGCCCCGGAGCGCAGGTTGGCCCGCAGGGCCCCAAAGATCCGCACCAGGTCTACCCCCCGGTGCTGATAAAAGCGCAGGTCCTCCGCCGCCAAAAAGGCGTTCTGCACCTCCTTGGGCACCTGGGACAGGGGAATGCTCACCCGGTTCTGGGCGGATTGAATGCTCGCCATGAAGGCCCCGCTGCGGTCGTATATGGCCCCGGTCTGGGGCAGGCGCGTCATTTTTTCAATGTCCAACCGCTGCCAGGAGCCCACGTCGAACACCAGATAAAAGGCCGCCGCCCCGCCCAGCAGCAGCCCCGCCAGGGATAGCAGCAGCGCCCGCCTGAATCCCCGCCCCTTGACGCCGTCCAGCTTTTTCAGCTCCCGGACGCTTTCCCGGCTTTCCTTTTTGTCCAGCCGGTTTACCGCCCGGCCCCAGCGACCCTTGAACATTGAAAATCAAACTCCTTTTATTCAGTGAGGAGTGAGAAATGAAGAGTTAGGAGTGAGGAGTGAGGAGTTAGGAGTGAGGAGTTATTAGTTCGCGCTTCGCGCGCGCTGAATGATGTGGAAGGAATCGGATTTTGACGTTCGGAACCTTTCTGGCGCTTCGCACCACCTCCCCTGAAAAGGGAGGCAATCACTCACACTATATTTTTTGTTCACTATTAACTCCTCACTCCTAACTCCTCACTCTTTTCTACTCTTTTCTCCTCGCTTGTTGCCGTTATTATTGCCAAAAAACCTCTTTTCATTTATGGGAAAATGCGGTATAATGAACCCAAAGAAAAAAGAACCATTTATCATGCAAGAATTTCGTTGGATTCTTCGTTATGATCATGGGCGCTGAAAGGAGTGACGGCAATGGGCAGGCTGCTGAAACGGGCCTGCGCCTGGCTGCTTGCCGCGGCAATTGCGCTTTCCTGCGCGGGCGCTTTGGCGGAATTTTCACCCCGGTATGAAAAGCTGATGAACGGGGAGGGCGTGACGCTGACCTTGAGCGCGCAGCTCAAGCAAATGTCAAAGATGAAAAAAACCTCCCTGGAAACGCTGAATGATTGGCTGGAGGGCCTGGTGGTGACCATGTCCCTGGGCGGGGACACGGAAGCCGCCGTGCGCTTAAACGGCGATGATGTGTTCTGGGTCCGGGTGCAGCGGGAATCGGGCTATAACCTGACCTCCTTTGGCCCCGACGGCGGCGCGTACATGACCGCCCCGGACAAGGCCGACGCCCTGGAGCTGCTCAGCGGGGATTCCGTGTCCCTGCCCGATTGGTCCCAGGCGCCGGGAGCCTATGTTCAAATGGCCACCAAGCTGTATGACATGCTGTCCTCCCATGTGACGCCCACGGCCGCCAAGCAGACCACCACCATCAAAAACGCCGCCAAAGCCGCCTCCAACGAGCTCTATACCTTCACCGGCGACGACCTGACGGAATTCTGGCCCCGGGTGCTGGACGTTGTATATCCGGCGCTGGAAGAATTGCTCTCCGGCCAGCCGGGCCTGTGCGCCCAGATCGAAGAGACGCTGGACGACCTCACCTTTTCCGGAGAATGCAAGTTCAAGCGCTTCCTGGATAAGGAAGGCCGGGACATGGGCCTCCAGTTTACCGGCAATGCTGAGCTGGGCGAGGAAAAGCGCAAGGTGACCCTGTTTTACGGTTTTACCCCGGATAAGGGCGGCTATATCTCTTTTTCCGCCCCCGCCGTCAAGGGAAAGAATAATCTGAAAATCACCTGCGGCGTGCAGCTCACGGGAAAAAACGGCGTCAACACCGTGACCCTGGAGGGCACCTATACCCGCACCCTGGACAAAAAAACCGTGTCCGGCTCCCTGAACGCCACGCTCAAAAACGTGATCAAAGAAGGGGACGAAGCCTGGAGTGGCAAAGTGACCCTGAGCCGCACAGCGGACAAGGTGAAAAGCACCTGGACCCTGACCCCCGCCCTGACCTTTACGGACGAAGGGCTGACCGGCGAAATCGCCCTGATCAAAAAGCAGGGCGGAAACACCGTGGCCCAGGCCACCATCACGGCGGCGCTTACTCCCTATCATGCGCTGAACATTCCCCCCGCCGCCAGCGCCAAGGACCTGCGGGGCCTGTCCGATGAGCGCGCCCAAAGCGCCGTGGCGCTGGAAAACCTGCCCCTCATCGAAACCCTGGCCGAGCTCATGGGCAGCCTTTCCGCCGCCGACCGGGACGCCCTGCTCCATGACCTGCGCACCGACGCCTGGATGAACGGCCCGGTGGCCCCTGCCCTGGAAAGCGCGGCGGAGGAAGCCGCCGATCTGGAGGCGGACGAGTAGAGCGCTTTAAGCTACCGGGCAATAGGCAAAAGGCAATGGAGGATAGAGTGCAGTGTACAGTGTGCAGAGTGCAGAGAATATAACGTGCAAAAGGAACGAATGCAGACATGGAAAAACTAAAAAATCTGATTTCTGTACTCTTCACGCTGAACTCTCGTTCTATTGCCTATTGCCTAATGCCTATTGCCTAATCATTTAAAGCATTCTTTCAACGATCGCCTGAATCATTCCCAATCCGATTTAATCCCAAGGAGGAAAAGACCATGAAACGGATCATCGCCCTGATGCTGGCGCTGCTGATCGTATTGCCCCTTCTGCCTGCGCTGGCGGAGGACGACTATACCCTGGTGGACAAATTCTATAAGCAGGCCATCGAGTCCTCGGCTTACCGGGGCACCGTGGCCTTTACCGCCAAGGGAGAGGAAACCGGCGCGTTTTCCGAGGAGCTGTGGGCAGCGATCCGGGCGCTGGCTCCCCGGCTCACCCTGACCCTGGAGCATACCACCGCCCCCAAAAAGCCCGAAGGCCAGGCCACGGTAACCATCGCTGTCAGCGGCGAAGCCAGCTATAAGACCGCTTTTCTGTACGATGAAAAGCTGGTGGGCGTGACCAGCGATTTTCTCTCTCCCGGCGCTTATTACGTGGCGGATAAAAATTGGAACTGGGGCCGGCTTTTCTCCCTGGGCGGCCAAAGCGCCGACAGCCAGTGGCCCCCCGTGTGGCAAATGATGCTGGCGGTGCTGAACGCGCCGGAGGAATGGAAGGCCCGGGCCCGGGAAAAGCTGAGCATCTATGAAACCAAGCTGGGCATCTGGATGAACGGCTATGCCGCCGTGTCCATGGGCCGGGAAGGGGATACGACTTATTCCGAACTGTCCTGCTCCATTCCCGCCCAGGCCATGAAGGCGGAAATGAAGCAGCTGCTGGTGGATTTCTATAACGACAGCGAACTGCTTTCCATGCTGCGGGAGGTGGTCACCGCCCAGGAGGCGGCGGCCTATTTGCAGCCCGGCGTGATGGACACGCTGTTTTCTATGCTGGATCAACTGGCCATGGACGGCACCGTGGAGGTGGCCCGCCGTCACAGCGCGTCCGGCGAAGCCCTGCTGGACAGCATCACTTTCCCCCTGGCGAAAAACGCCTTCTTTACCAGCCTGACCCTGTCCATGTCTCCGGCGGAAAACGGCCAGGAATGGCGGGTGAATGGCGGCTTGAACGGAGGCGCGGACTTTGACGCCCGCCTGGTGCTGGGGGAGGCGGGGGTGTATACCGGCTCCGTGGATATCGCCCTGCCCGCCCAGGAGGACGGCGCTACCTTCGTGGTCAGCGACGAGGCGGGCCCCAAGGATACCTACGGCTTTGATTTCAGCCTGTCCTGGGACCCCGGTCAGGAAAGCTATTCTCTGGCGGATGACCGCTCCACCCAGAAAATGAGCGGCAGCCTGCTGCTTCGCCCCCGGGGCAATAAAAACCAGATGCCTGAGCAGTCCGTGACCGTGGAGGCCACCCTGTCCTCCAGCAGCAAGAAAAACGCTGTGACCCAGCTGAACGGCTCCCTGACCTGGCGGGATATGGAAACCGACGCTTCCATCACCGCCGCCCTCACCAGCCGCACCGTGGTGCCCTTCGCCTATGAGACCCCCTCCACCGTCACCGGCGCGACCCGGATGGAGCTGCTGCCCCAGGAAAGCGTTTCCGCCCTGGTTCAGCAGTGGCTGGCCCGGCTGGTCCAGGTGGGCATGAGCCTGGGATTGGTGCAGCTGCCCTGACCCGGAGAAACCGGAAAAAACGCCTGGGGGAAACCATAATAGGCTTGTTCAGGCTTTTTGCCGTTTTACAAAGGCTTTCGCTTAAAAGCGGCCTATTGCCTAAGTAAGCACTGATCAATTCAGCATCTTGCATAGAAACACATCATAGAGACAAGACAAGATGTAGGGGCGGATATCATCCGCCCGAAAAAGCTGGCATTACGAATGTTGGAAAACCCAGTACACGAAACGATTCTCTCATCGGGCGGATAATATCCGCCCCTACAAGTCGTTCTGCCAGAAATCGTTTAAAAATCAATTGTTTTGAATTGATTAGTATTTACCTATTGCCTATTGCCTATTTACCTCATTTGTTCCAGACGCGGCTGAATTGTCGTATATCGCGCTTCAAAACATCGTCACCCCTTCTTAGGCTGTATTGCCAAATTCCCAGTTTCGTGGTATGATCATCATGGATGCTGCGCCCGGTTTCCGGGCTGGAAGCATAAACATTCAAGCGAACCATTTTTCGCTGAAAACACTGAAAGGAGAAAACATCATGAAAAAAATTCTTTCCTTGATCATGGCGATGATGATGGTGTTCAGCTGCGCTTTTGCGCTGGCTGAAGAACCCGCCGCGCCGGAAGCCCCCGCTGCGGAAGCTCCCGCTCTGGAGCTGCCCAGCATTGACCTGGGCGCCATCGTGGAAAGCATCCCCGCCTTCACCCTGGATTACAACGTGAAGGTGGACGGCGAAGGCTTCATGAACCTGATGAACGCCATCGCTGCCGCCCAGGGCGAGGAGCAGTCTGAGGAAGCCATGAAAGTGCTCCAGATGATCGTGCCCGCGCTGGCCGATGTGTCTCAAAAGCTGGTCTATGCCAACAAGGGCATCCAGCTTGAAGCGGGCGTTCAGGGCCAGAACATCTGCTATGTGGCCGCTGAAAAGACCGAGGACGGCTTCGCCCTGGTCACCAACCTGCTGCCCAGCCTGCGCCTGTCCGTGAAGGACGAAACCCTGCAAACCCTCCTGACCCAGCTGATGGGCCAGTTCCAGGAGATCCTTGGCAAGCTGGATATGGCCAAGCTCCAGGCCGCTGCCCAGAAGCTGATGAATTACGGTATGGAATTCGCGGGCGCTGCCTCCAAGGCTCTGGTCAGGAGCGAGCCTGAAATGGGCGAATTCAAGCTCAACGACGATGTGACCTTCAACTGTAAGCAGACCGTCGCTCTGGATAACGCTGTGCTGCTGGACGCTGTGAAGCAGTTCGCTGGCAGCATCGCCGCTGACGAAGACGTCGCTGCCGCTGTCACTGCCCTGCAGGAAGTGATTCCCGGCCTGAACATCAACATGAACGTGGACGGCCTCAACGAAATGACCGCCGAAAAGCTGCCCGCCATCACGGGCGAAATGTACCTGACCGTGGATGAAAACGGCCAGCCCGCTGACGCGGTCCGCTATGCCACCATTACCGTCAAGGGCGAAACTGAAGAGCAGGTCGTGAATATGGACGTGCTGGTTACCGAAACCAGCGTGAACGCCAATGTGAACGTTCCTTCCCAGTCCGTAGCGCTCCAGCTGTACGGCGAAATGGTGGAGGGCGGCGCTGTGGTCACCCTGGCCGCCAGCGTTCCCAATGCGGATCTGGAAGCCGACATCATGTACACCACTGCTGAGGACGGCTCCATCAATGTGGACGAAGTGCTCTATGTGAACGACTTTGAAAAGCCCCTGATCACCGCCACCGAAACCCTCACCATGAGCGGCGAACGCACCATCCCCGTGGTGGCGGGCGAAGGCATGACCGACGTGGCGCTGGATGAAGCCATCGTCAGCGGCGATATGAGCACTGTGAGCGGCACCGTGATCATGGACTTCCTCTTCAACGGCATCGGCAATGTGCTGGGCAATTTGAAGGAAGCCCTGCCCGAGCAGGCGGAAGCCCTGGAAGCCCTGGTGGGCCAGCTGATGAACTCCGGGTTTACCGGCGGCGCCACCGAGGAAAAGGCGCCCGAGGAAGAAGCTCCTGTGGAGCCCACGGTGGAAGTTCCCGAGGAAGAAGCTCCTGCTGATGAAGAACCCGTAGAGGAAGCCGAAGAAGAACCCGCGGAAGAAGAAACTGCGGAAGAAGAAACCGAAGGGCAAGCCCCCGAAGAAGAACCTCCCGCCGAGGAAACTCCCGCTGCCTGATTGAGTCCAATCGTACCTGCGCCGTCCGGGTTTTCCCGGGCGGTTTTTGAACGCATTAAGTAACTTTTTTCTGGGGGAAACCATTCTTTGGAGCCCAAAGAATGGTTTCCCCCAGCCCCCCTTCCAAGAAAAGCTATTCGGGAAGAACATGGAAGAAATCTATTACGTTGGCTCCCGCTGTTACGATAGGAAACGAAAATATGCTTATATTCATTGTGCTTCTGGCCCGGCGTCCTTTGGATGCCAGCCCGGATGCAAAGCATCCGGGGAAAGCCAGGGAATAATCCGCAGGGGAAAGTTTACTTTCCTCCTGGGATTTTCCCGGGCTTTCTGTGGCCAGAAGCCCTCTAATTTTTCGTAGTCCTATCGTAACAGGCGGAGAATGTTGATCTATCCCACCAATGCATCATCGCCGAATGCGGGTCCAGGGTCCTCAGGACCCTGGTTCAGGTCTGGGGCGAACAGCCCCAGCGTTCCCCTTTAGTAACTTAAAGCGTTCTTCATCCGATATGACTATTTACAGTTGAAAGGAAGCAGCATGGAAAACTTTTCTCTGCCCCAGGCTCAGCCCTTTGATTTTCCGGAGGGGGACCATGGGGTGCTTTTGATTCACGGGTTCACCGGCACGCCCGCCCATATGCGTTTGGTGGGGGAAGGACTTCGGGACAACGGTTTCGCCGTCCGGGGCATTCTTTTGCCCGGCCACGGGGAAAGCCCGGAGGCCATGGGAAAATCCGCCTGGCAGGACTGGGTGCGGTGCGCCCTGGAGGCGGCCCAGGAGATGCGGAAGCGCTGCCGCTTTTTGACTGTTGCGGGGCTTTCCCTGGGCGGGTGCCTGGCCCTGATGACGGCGGAGCAGATGAACGTGGACGCCTGCGTCTCCATCGCCGCGCCCATGAAAACCATCGCCCGCTTCCGTTCCCTGGCCCCGGCAGCGGCGCTGGTTCATCCCATGGTGCATAAGCGGGCGGACGGCAGCCGGGATTCCCTGCGGGCGGATTACGATATCGGCTACGACAGCTATCCCATGTCCAGCGTGGGGGATCTGAGCGCGGTGATGCGCCGGGCCCGCCAGCATCTGTCCCTGATCACCTGCCCCATCCTGACGGTTCAGTCCCGGATGGACAGAACGGTGACCGCCGACAGCCCGGACATCATTGTAAACGGCGTCAGCAGCCGGGTGAAGGAAATGCTCTGGCTGGATCACGCCCCCCACGTGTGCACCATTTCTCCGGAGTATCCCAGGATCGTGTCCGGCATCACGGAATTTCTGCGCCGGAACGGATAAGCGGCGAAAGGCGAACGCCAAAGTGCAAAAAAACCGCCCGGATTTTCTTTCCAAATTGCCGAAAGCGTATATTTTTCTTTGGAAAACGCTTGTATTTCCATTGCGTCTATGGTATACTAACCATCGTGGTTTTCTTCCTTTTTCATGGGAAGAAGGCCCCCGGATTGCAAAAACGTCCTTTTGAGAAAGAAGGGTTTAACGAAGAGTGGGAGCTGTAAGCAGGAAAGATGCGGGGCGGACGCTTTGTTTCGTGTCCCTGTGTTTTCCGGGCTTGCGGCAGTTTCCCGCTCTTTTCATTTTTTTACCGGGATCGTTTTGAAAGAAAGGAAAACCTATGCCCCCGAAAAACGCCAACATGCAGAAGATTTTTTCCATCTGCGAAGCCGCCGCCGCCCGCCTGGGCTATGAGCTGTGCGACGCCGCCATGGAAAAGGAGCCCACGGGCCGCTACCTGCGCATCTATATCGACACCGATTCCGGCGTCACCCTGGATGACTGCGAAAAGTATCATCGGGCCGTGCAGCCCGCCCTGGAAAATTTCGATTATGATTTCCTGGAGGTGTGCTCCCCCGGCATCGACCGGCCCCTGAAAACAAAGAGGGACGTGGAAAAGTCCCTGGGCATGCTGGTGGAAGCCAAGCTGTATAAGCCCATCGACGGGCAGAAAGCCGTGCAGGGCCTGCTTCGGGAAATGAACGAGGAGCATGTGCTGCTGGACGTGGAAGGCGGCCAGGCCGACCTGCCCCGCAAGGCGGTGGCCCAGGTGCGCCTGGTGCCCGACCTGAGCGCCCTGGAGGAAGAGGACGAATAAATAATACACCGGCTCAAAACGCCGTGGATGAATATGGAGGAATCAATCAGTCATGGCACGCAAATCTGAAATGATGGACGCCATCGAAGCCCTGGCCAGAGCCAAGGATATCAGCGTGGAACAGATCGTCAGCGCGGTGGAGGAGGGCTGCAAGGCCGCTTACCGCCGGGAAGTGAAGCATAACGCCAACACGCCCATGAACCTGTCCGTGGTGCTGAGCCGGGAACACGACGTGCAGATCTTTGCCCGCAAGGTGGTCGTCGAAGAGGTAGAGGACGAAAACCAGCAGATTTCCCTGGAGGAAGCAAGGAAGCTGAGGCCCAATTATGAATTGGGCGATATCGTTGAAATGGAAGTGACCCCCGCGGACTTTGGCCGCGTGGCCGCCCAGACCGCCAAGCAGGTGATCCGCCAGCGGCTCCAGGACGTGGAAAAGGGCAAGATCTACGACGAGTATATCGAAAAGGAAAATGAAATCCTCACCGGCATCGTGGAGCGGGTGGAGCCCAAGGGTGTGTATGTGGAATTGGGCCGCACCCACGGCTTCCTGGATGCCAGCGAATTCATGCCCGGGGAAGAATATCACCCCGGCGATCATATCAAGGTATACGTTTTGCAGGTGTACCGCGCCAATAAGGACGCGGCCCGCACCCCCCAGGTGGCGGTGAGCCGCATCCATCCCGGCCTGGTGAAGCGTCTGTTTGAAATGGAAGTGCCCGAAATCGCCACCGGCATCGTGCAGATCAAGTCCATCGCCCGGGAAGCGGGCAGCCGCACCAAGATGGCCGTGGCCTCCATGGACGCCATGATCGACCCTGTGGGCGCGTGCGTCGGTCCCCGGGGCAGCCGCGTGGACAAGGTGGTGAGCGAGCTGAAAAACGAAAAGATCGACATCATCAAATGGTCCCAGGACCCCGCCGAGTTCGTGGCCAACGCCCTGAACCCCGCCTATGTGGAACGGGTGCTCCAGTCCGACGAGGAAAAGATTTGCCGCGTGGTGGTGCCGGACAATCAATTGTCCCTGGCCATCGGCAAGGAAGGGCAGAACGCCCGCCTGGCCGCCAAGCTGACCGGCTGGAAGATCGATATCAAGTCCCAGACCCAGTATAATGAGCTGCTGGGCCAGGTGGCCGCCACCGTGCCGGAAGGCGCGGGCAGCGTGATCGCCGATCAGTATGAGGACTATGACAAAGCGCCTGATATGCTGAACGCCGAGGACGATACCGAATAAGAGGATAAGCATCCATGAAAGAAAAAAAGGTGCCCATGCGCATGTGCGTGGGCTGCCGGGAAATGAAGCCCAAGAAGGAATTGCTGCGGGTGGTCAAATCCCCGGAGGGGGACGTGTCCATCGATGTGACGGGCCGCAAGCCGGGCCGGGGCGCGTACGTGTGCCGCTCGGCGGAATGCATGAAGCGTGCCCTCAAGCAGCGGCAGCTGGAGCGGGCGTTCTCCTGCCCCCTGGGCGAGGAAACCCACGCTTCCCTCCTCAAGGAGCTGGAAGGGCTGGAGGCGCAGCCATGACGCCGGTGTCCGGATTGCTGGGCCTGGCCTGCCGGGCCGGACAGATCACCCTGGGGGCCGATATGGCGCTCCAGGATATCCGCGGGGGAAAGGCGGCGCTGGTGCTGCTGGACGCGGGCGCGTCGGAGGCCACCCAGAAAAAGCTAAAAGACGGCTGCGCGTATCGGTCGGTGCCGTTTTATGTGCTGCCGGAGGGAGAAATCTCCCGGGCCTGCGGCAGGGACGGCCGGATAGCCGCCGCCGTCAAAAAAGGCAAGCTGGCGGAGCGGATGAAGGAATTGCTTTCCACCGAAGAAAGCCCGGAAAAAGAAACCTGAAAGCGAATAGCTCAACCTATACTCAAATATTGATATGCCAAGTGCGGGGGTGCAAGCATCGAATGACCAAGGTGAAACTGGCTGAAGCCACGAAGGAAATCAATCAGGAGGCAAGCGCGATCCTGGAGGACGCAGCGCGCATCCGGCGAAGCCTGGATACCGTGATGCAGACTTTGCGGAAGCAGGAAGCAAAGTTCCAGCGGGAGGAAGAGGAAGAAAAGGCCCGGAAGCATCAGGAGGAACAGGCCGAGCTGGCCAAGCAGCATGCCAAGGCGTGGACGATGCCGGATGAGGATGTGCCCGCCCCCGCCGCGCCCTTGCCGGTGAAGGAGCAGCCCAAGGCGGAAGAAAAGCCTGCTCCCAAGATCGAGGAAAAGCCCGCCGCCCCCAAGGCGGAGGAGAAAAAGGCGGAGCCGGTGAAGGAGCAGCCTAAGGCAGAAGAAAAGCCTGCTCCTAAGACGGAGGAAAAGAAGGAAGCAGCGGAAGAAAAGCCCGCTGCCGCGCCTGCGCCTGTTGCCGCGCCCGCGCCTCAGCCCGCTCCCGCCGAGCAGCCCAAGCCCGCCGCTCCGGCGGCCCCGGCCAAGCCCGCGGAAAAACCGACTGAAAAGCCCGTGGAAAATAAGCAGGAAGCCAAGCCTGCCGCCAAGCCCGCTGCCCAGCAGCCCGCCCCCGCGGCCAAGCCCGCTCCCGCCGCCGCGCCCAAGGCCCCCGCTGCCCAGCAGGGGCAGGCCCGTCCGGCGGCCCGGCCGGCACCCGCGCCCGGTCAGAGCGGCGCCCGGCCTCAAGGCCAGCAGTATGGCCGCCCCGCGAACCCGCAGGGCCCCTATGGCCGTCCCGCCAATCCCCAGGGTCAGGGCCAGCAGTATGGCCGCCCCGCGAATCCGCAGGGCCCCTATGGCCGTCCCGCCAATCCCCAGGGCCAGCAGCAGTATGGCCGTCCCGCCGGGCAGGGCCCCTATGGCCGCCCTGCCAATCCCCAGGGCCAGGGCCAGCAGTTTGGCCGCCCCGCTGGCGGACAGCAGTATGGCCGTCCCGCCGGACAGGGCCAGGGGGGCAATCGCCCCGCCGCTGGCGGCGCAGCCCGTCCCCAGGGCGGCAGCCGTCCCATGGGCGGCGGCCGCAGCCGTGGGCCGGAACTGACCCCCGTGGTGGAAAAGGAGAGGGTCAGCAATTACGATCCCAACAAGAAGCAGTACCTGCGCCAGCATGACCCGGAGCATGTGGCCAAGAACCGCAAGCAGCTCCAGAAGGAAAGCTACAACAGCGGGTACGACGACGATACCATGCGCGGCGGCAAGAAGCGCACCACCAAGAAGCAGCCTTCCGCCCAGCAGATGATGGCCCCCATCAAGATCGAAAAGGCGTATATGACCGCCGAGACCATCACCGTCAAGGACCTGACCGAGCGCATCGGCAAGCCCGCCGGCGAAATTTTAAAGAAGCTGCTGATGCTGGGCATCATGTCCAACATCAATTCCGAATTGGATTTCGACACCGCTTCCCTGGTCTGCTCCGAATTCGGGGTGGAGCTGGAAATGAAGCTGGATAAAACCGCCGAGGACGCCCTGTCCGAAGCGGATGTGCAGGACGCCGAGGAAGATCTGCTGCCCCGTCCCCCGGTCATCACCATCATGGGCCACGTGGACCACGGCAAGACCTCTTTGCTGGACTATATCCGCAAGGCCCACGTGACGGCCACTGAGGCAGGCGGCATCACCCAGCATATCGGCGCGTATACCGTCAAGCTCAACGGCCGCCAGATTACCTTCCTGGACACCCCCGGCCACGAAGCCTTTACCGCCATGCGTATGCGCGGCGCCCAGGCTACGGACATCGCCGTGCTGGTGGTGGCTGCCGACGACGGCGTGATGCCCCAGACCATCGAGGCCATCAACCACGCCAAGGCCGCCGACGTGCCCATCGTGGTGGCCATCAACAAAATGGATAAGCCTGCGGCCAACCCGGACCGCATCATGCAGGATCTGACCAAGTATGAACTGGTGCCCGAGGATTGGGGCGGCGACACCATCATGGTGCCCGTCAGCGCCGTCACCGGCCAGGGCGTGGACGACCTGCTGGAAATGATCCTGCTCCAGGCCGACACCATGGAGCTCAAGGCCAACCCCAACCGCATGGCCAAGGGCGTGATTATCGAAGCCAAGCTGGATAAGGCCCGGGGCCCGCTGGCCACCGTGCTGCTCCAGAACGGCACATTGAAGGTGGGCGACAATATCGTCGCCGGGATGGCTTCCGGCCGCGTCCGCGCCATGGTCAACGACCGGGGCGAGCGGGTGCAGAGCGCCGGGCCCTCCACGCCTGTGGAAATCTCCGGCTTCAATGAAGTGCCCCTGGCGGGCGACGAAATGTTCGCCGTGGCCGACGACCATCTGAGCCGGCAGGTGGCCCAGGAGCGCCGAGATAAGCTCAAGGCCGCCCGGGCCAACACCACCAAGGTGAGCCTGGATAACCTGTTCGCGGGCATCACCGAGGGCAAGGTGCAGAACCTGAACATCATCATCAAGGCCGACGTGCAGGGCAGCGTGGAGGCGGTGAAGCAGGCGCTGGAAAAGCTGTCCAACGACGAAGGGAAGGTGCGCGTGCTGCATTCCGCCGGGGGCGCTGTCACCCAGGACGACGGGAACCTGGGCTCCGCCTTTAACGCCATCATCGTGGGCTTCAATA
>ODAI011468367.1_pt1 | contig 20064 bp, 21 predicted proteins | sample 1539321 | NCBI WGS metagenome assembly ODAI01 (sample SAMN02144231, study PRJEB22623) | gut metagenome | biome: sheep rumen | host: Ovis aries | place: New Zealand
GCGGTACGGGGCGAGGAGTTAGTACGTCGCCCAACGGGTTTTCCCGTTCCCAGACCGTTCGCCCCTGTCCCGATTGCGGCGCCACGGGTAGGAAGATTTTAGACGCCTGCCCCGCCTGTAAGGGCAAGGGCTACACCCGCGCGGCAACGAAGGTGTCGTTAAATATCCCCGCGGGCGCGGATACGGGCAGTTATTTACGGAAAGCGGGCTTTGGCGAAGCGTCAACTAGCGGCGGGCCTGCGGGCGACCTTATCGTGGTAATTAAGGTAGAACCGAGTAAGATTTTCAGGCGCAAGAATTTCGATTTATACGTCAGCGTGCCGATAAGTATCAAGACGGCGGCGCTCGGCGGCAAGGTGAAAGTGCCGCTCATTGACGAAACTATGGAATACACTATTCCCGAAGGTACGCAAAGCGGCAAAGTGTTTTTCGTGCGGGGCAAGGGCATAAAGACTTCGCGCGGGACGGGCGACCTGTATATAGAAACAGTCGTTGAAATTCCGACCAAACTCACGAAAGCGCAAAAGAACGCGCTTTCCGAGTTAGACGAAGAGACGGACATAAAACAATGCCCCAAAATGAAACAGTATTCGGACAATATGCAGTCGATGTACGGCAAAGACCCCTATTGATAATATGAAAGACTATATTGAAATTTCGGTAAAAACAACTCATTTGGGTTCGGAACTCGTGGCGGACGCGCTGTCTGAATTGTCGGACGGAGGGGTTTCCGTTTCCGACGTTCAGGACGTAATAGACCTTGAAAATTCGGGCAAGAACTGGGATTACGCCGAAGAGAGCGTTTACGCGAAAGATAAAACCGTGGTCGTTAAATGCTACGTTAAAATTTCCGAAAAAACCCGAAAACTTGCGGACGTTTCCCGCGCGCTTAAAAGTTTAAAAGAAAATTCGCCCTTCGATTTGGGCGAACTTACCGTTTCGGAAACGGAAGTGGACGGCGAAGAGTGGCGGGAAAAGTGGAAGGAAAATTTTAAGCCCATACGTATAGATAAAATCGTTATAGTTCCCGAGTGGATGGAATACACGCCGCAAGCGCACGAGAAAACAGTTGTTATCGGTTCTAATATGGCGTTCGGCACGGGCGAGCACGAAACCACTTCTATGTGCGTGGAATTGTTGCAAAAATACGTCGATAAAAACGACACGGTGATAGACGTAGGCACGGGTAGCGGCATTTTAGGCATAGCCGCCGCAAAACTCGGCGCTAAAAACGTTATTATGACCGATATTGACGAGTGCGCCATTACCGCTTCCGAGCAGAACATAAAATTAAACGGCGTTAAAAACGCCAAGGTGTACTTAAAAAATCTGCTGGACGATAACACCGTTAAAGGCGACGTGATTGTCGCGAACATTATGGCGGAAGTTTTAATCGCGTTCGCCGCGGGGCTTAAAAGCAACTTAAAATCGGGTGGCAGAGTTATTCTTTCGGGTATTTTAACCGATAGATTAGATAAAGTAATCGCGGCGTACAAGGCGCAGGGCTTTACCCTTATCGATACCGAAATAAAGGGCGAGTGGGCTGCGATAGCGCTTAAAGGTGAAAAATAATGAAAGCGGTGGTCTTTACGCTCGGCTGTAAGGTAAACGAGTGCGAAAGCGAATCGCTTATCGCTGGAATAAAAGAGCGCGGAAACGAAGTTTCCGACAAACTCGAAAAAGCCGATTTATACATAATAAACACCTGCGCGATAACTGCCGAAGCGGAAAAAAAGTCCCGCCAAACGGCAAGCAGAATAAAAAAACTTAATCCCAGCGCAAAAGTTGTGTTTACAGGTTGCGCGGCGGAAAAGGATTATAAAGCGTTTGCCGATAAATCGTCCGCATACCTTATAACGGGCGTATTCAATAAGAACAATATTTTAACGGCGCTTGAAAAGTCGGGCGTTATGATAGCCGAACAAAGCGAAAAGTACGAAGAGTTGCCCGCGCCGCTATCCTTAAAAACCCGCGCGTTTATTAAGGTGCAGGACGGGTGCAATTCTTTTTGCACTTATTGCATTATTCCGCACCTGCGTGGCAGAAGCCGCAGCCGCGCGCCCGAAAAAGTCCGTAAGGAGATTGACGGGCTAAATTGTTCGGAAGCGATAATCACGGGCATAAACCTTTCCGACTACCGCTATGGGGAAACGGATTTAGCGGGGCTTATTACAGCGCTTAAAGGCGTAAACGCGCGCATACGGCTTGGTTCTTTGGAAGCGCGGGTTATTGACGACAGACTGCTTACCGCGCTGTCGGATTTAAATAATTTTGCGCCGCACTTTCATTTGTCTTTGCAGTCGGGCTCAAACGCCGTGCTTAAAAAGATGAACCGCAAATACACGCGTGAAGAGTTTATAGAAAAAGTCGCTTTAATAAGAAAGTATTTCCCGCTTGCGGGGATTACTACCGATATAATAGCGGGCTTTCCCACGGAAACGGAAGAAGACTTTCTTGGCACGCTTTCGATAATAGACGAAGTAAAGTTTTCGGATATACACCCGTTTATTTTCAGTCCGAGAGAGGGTACGCCCGCGTATAAAATGCCCGATTTGCCGCCCGAAATCAAAAAGGAACGGCTTAACCGCCTTTTGGTTGCTAAAGCGCGCGTTAAAGCGGAGTTCGCGGCGCTTTTGAAAGGAAAAACGGCGGACTTTTTGCCCGAAGAAGTAAAGGACGGGTACACCGAAGGGTATACCGAAAATTATTTACGGCTTTACGTTAAAGGGGAAATCCCTATCGGGAAAATCGTAAAAGTAAAAGTAGGCGAGAGTTTTAAAGACGGCGCTACCGCCGAAATAATAGATTAAAAGGAGAAAATTATGGAAGACTGTTTGTTCTGTAAAATCATCAAGGGCGAAATTCCCGCAACGAAAGTTTACGAAGACGACGATATGGTAATCTTTAAGGACATAGACCCTAAAGCCAAAAATCATCATTTATGCGTTCCGAAAAGCCACTTTAAACTGCTTGCCGATATGACGGATAAGCAAAGCGAAATGCTACTTAAATGCTTTAAGAAAATACCCACGCTCGTAAAAGAGTTGGAATTAGAGAACGGCTACCGTTTAGTTATCAATCAAGGCGACGACGCGGGGCAATCGGTATTCCACTTGCATATTCACATTTTGTCGGGGCAGAAGATGGGCTGGACACCCGCGTAAAACTTTGCGACATATTATAGGGGGGCGTATCCCCCCTTTTTTGTTTTTTAAGGAATAAAAATTTTTCAAAGCGCAATACTAAAATAACCTTTCCTTTTCGCGGTACATAAAGGAGGGTTTATGGCAAGTAAAGTAGTAATCTGCGGGATAAATACCGCAACGCTTCCGAAAATCACGGAAAAGCAGTCCGTGGAAATGTTGAATAAAATAGCCGCGGGCGATAAGAACGCGCGGGAAGAATTTATTATCGCGAATATGCGGCTTGTGCTGTCCGTTATAAAGCGGTTCTGGCGCAAAAACAATTCCGACGATATGTTTCAGGCGGGCATGACGGGGTTAATAAAGGCGATAGATAATTTCGACCCTAAATTTCAGGTCAAATTTTCCACATACGCCGTGCCTATGATAATCGGGGAAATCAAGCGGTATTTAAGGGACGGCAATTCTTTGAGAATAGCGCGTTCCATACGCGACAAGGCGTATAAAATTTTGCAGACCCGCACGGAGATAGAGAAAAAGGACGAAGAAGCGACTTTGGAACGCATCGCTGACGAAATGCAGGTAAAACTTTCAGAAGTGGTGTACTGTTTAGACGCTATATCTGACAACGTTTCGCTTTACGACCCTGTGTATAATAAAAACGGCGACGAACTGCTTTTAATGGACAGTATAGGCGACAACCGCAATACCGAAGAAAACTGGTCTGACAAGGTGGCGATAGACAGCGCTTTGAACCTTTTGGAACAGCGGGAAAGAAATATCATTTATTTAAGATATTTCGAAGGCAAAACGCAGACGGAGATATCGGAAGCGGTAGGCATTTCCCAAGCGCAGGTATCGCGCCTTGAAAAAAACGCACTTTCCTATATAAAGAACTCTTTAAAAGCATAAACCGAATCAAAAAAATAAAATTACCGCCCCCGCGCTTGACTAAAGCGCGGGGGCGGCGTTTATAAATAAGTAATTTTTCCGCGCGGTAATACGGACAAACCGTTTCGGCATAAAATACACTATGATATTATCGTATAAAGAACTCAAAAAGCGCGACGTGGTAAATATCGCGGACGGCAGGTCTTTCGGGAAACTTACCGATTTGAAACTTGATTTTCCGTGCGGAGTGCTTAAAGGCATAGTCGTTTGCGACAGAAAGCGCGGCGGGCTTTTGGGGCTGTGGTGTAAAAACGAGATTTTTATAGACGAGAAACATATAATCAGGATAGGTGGGGACGTGATACTCGTAAACTTAAAAAATTCCGACACGGTAATGCCGTCCGTCGTGGATATAAACGCCAAAAACGGCAAAAGTGCCGCTTTTCCGCCGCAGAAAAAACCTTCGCCCTGTCCGCCGAAACCGCCATGTCCGCCGTGCGGTAAACCCGCGCCGCTTTCTCCACCCAAACCGCCTTGCCCGCCACCGCCGCAGATTGCGCCTTGCGATTTTACGGAAAACGCTGAAGAATACGGAGAAGACGTTCGGATAGACTTTGAAGATTATTAAGCCGCGGGCGGTAAATTTTGATAAAAGCCTTGAAAACGCGCCGAAATTGTTGTATCATAGTTTCGGGCGTTTTTAATTTGTACCCGATTTGAATTTTTCAAATAAAAACGCCTTTACGGAGATAATTTATGATACTTACCGTATGCCCGAATCCGAGCATAGACTGCACAATCGAACTTGAAAGCCTTAACGTAGGTATGCTTAACCGCATACAGGGGAAAGTGGAAACCTATTCGGGCAAAGCGCTTAACGTGGCGATAGGCGTAAGCCGTTTAGGTGAAGCCTGCACCGCCACGGGCTTTATGTTCGAAAACCAGAAGCGCACGTTCGAGCACGTGCTTACGAAAGAAGGTATAAAGTGCGATTTCGTTTCCTGCGAAGGCGACACGCGTGTAAACTATAAGATAATAGACAAAAAATCAATGCTTACCGAGATAAACGACGTTGGCGAAGAAGTGAACCTTGATAAACAGGCGCAACTTGTGGAAAAGACTAAAGCCTTGTCAGCGGACGCCGATATAGTAGTTATGAGCGGCAGTCTGCCGAAAGGCGTTGCGCCCGAATTTTACGCAGAAGTTATAAAAAACCTGTCGCCGCGGGTGAAAGTTGTGGTGGACGCCGAAAAGACGAATATGCTTGCCGCCCTTTCCGCGCGAGAACTGTTTATGGTAAAACCCAACGTGAAAGAACTCGAAAACTTTTCGGGCGTACAGATAAGAAAACTTACCGACGTATTAAAAGCGTCCGAAGCGTATTTTGAAAAGGGCGTTAAATACGTGTTGGCGTCTCTCGGCACGGAAGGCGCGGTTTTAACCGACGGTACGGACAGTTTTTACTGTAAAAGCGCGTCGGTCGCGGTAAATTCCACCGTCGGCGCGGGGGACAGTATGGTCGCCGCCGCGTGCGTGGGGGTATATAACGGCGTGCCTATGCGTGAGATTTTAAAAGAAGCGGTAGCCGCGGGAACTGCCGCCGTAACGACCAGCGGAACTAATCTTTTCTATAAAGACAAATACAACGAAATTTATTCTAAATTACAGACGGAAAGATTATAACGGGCGGTAAAAGGTTTTAATAAGGATAAAGTATGATAGCGTTATACGTGGCTTTGGGGATAATTTGCGGAATTTTGGGCGTTCTTATATTGCACGTCCTGTTTTTGTTCGCGCTGTCGCTCTTTGTTAGGAATAAAGAATACTCAAAAGCCAGCCGTTTTTACCGTTCGGTAATTACCTATCATATGCGGCTTATACTGTTCTTTTCACGCGTAAAGGTGGTGGTATCGGGCAAGGAAAAACTTGCCGCCGTTAAGGACAAGTTTCTTTTAGTCGGCAATCACCGTTCCGATTTTGACCCGATTATTACAGCGATAGGCTTAAAACTCAAAGAGTTTGCCTTTATTTCCAAGCCGGAAAACTTTAAAATTCCGTTTCTCGGCAAAATTGCGAAGAAATGTCTTTATTTACCGATAGACAGAGATAACCCACGGAACGCCATAAAAACTATAGTCCGTGCGGCGGAACTCATTAAAAACGGCACGGCGTCTTACGGCGTATACCCCGAAGGCACTAGAAGCAAAAGCGTAAATATACTGCCTTTCCACGACGGGGTGTTTAAAATCGCCCAAAAGGCGGAAGCACCCGTCGTAGTAGTCGGAGTACGGGGTTCTGAAAAGGTGCACGAAAACGCGCCGTGGAAAAGGACGGTGGTTTACTTGGACGTTTTAGAAGTTATAGACGCGGAAACGGCAACCGTGCTTTCTTCGCACGAACTTAGTGAGCGTGCGCGGGAAAAGATTGCGGCGGCGACGGAAGGGAAATAGCCGTCGAAAAACGGTATATACTGAAAGATAAACGCATAAAATGTATTATTCTTTTAATTCGGGGGATAATACAATGCGTGAAGACCTTATCGACAGGGTGCTTAAAGAGGCGCAGTATATTGCCGAAACGGGCGCAACCGTACGGGACGCGGCGAAAGTTTTTCATTTTTCCAAATCTACGGTACATAAAGACGTGTCCGAACGGCTGTATTTTATCGACAGGGCGCTGTTTAATAAAGTAAAAAAAGTTCTGCGTAAAAATCTTGATGAACGACATATCCGCGGCGGGCTTGCCACGCGCGAGAAATATTTAAAAGCGCAAAATAAAGCCTGATTTTTTTATTTGACTTTCGCGCTTTATTATGTTAAAATAAAGACGATAAACCTGAACCGAAAGGGCAACACCTGACGGCAAAGGGGAGAAATTAAGGAACTTTAAGGCGTTTTATGCCTTATTGATTTACGTCCCTCCCTTTGCTACGCGAAGGGAGTTTCTTTTTGGTATTATAAGGGCACAATAAAGGAGTAGATTATGAAAAAACTCATTGCGCTAATTTTAAGCATAGTATCGGCTTTAACGGTATTTGCCTTTTCCGCCTGCGGGGATAAAGAACCTGCCGCCGAAAGACCTGTAATAACCGTTTATGCGCCCGACGGCGCGCCCGCACTTTCCATAGCGAAGTTTATCGCGGACGGCGACAATTTCGGAACGGACGCGGACGTTTCCTATAACGTCGTAGCGGCGGCTAATATCGGACAAGTTATGCAACAGGGCAAGGGCGATATCATAATAATGCCCGTAAACGCCGCGAGCAAATTATACGCCGTAAACACGGAAAATCCGTATAAAATGGCGGGCGTTATTACGCACGGCAACCTTTATATAATGAGTAAAGAAAACATTTCGTTGCAGGACTTAAAAGGCAAAGTAGTCGGTGTTATAGGGCAAGGCAACGTTCCCGACCTTACTTTACGCGCGGTGCTTAAAAACGCGAATATAGAGTATGAACCGTCCGACACAGCCGTTTCGGGTAAAGTCGCGCTTAAATATTTTGCCGACGGTTCCGAACTCGTTCCCGCACTTATAAAAGGTAATATGGAAATAGGACTTTTGCCCGAACCTGCCGCGAATACTCTTATAAGTCGTAATTCCGCATATAATTACGCGCTCGATTTGCAGGAACTTTACGATGCGGAAACAAAAGCCTATCCGCAAGCGGTAGTTATGGTAAAAAGCAGCGTAATTCAATCTTATCCCGAAATTATCGCAAATTTCGGCGGTAAAATCGCGAGTGATGTCAGTTGGGTAAGAGCAAACACCGCACTTGCGGTTGACGCTATAAATTCTGTGCTTGCCGAAGGGCTCACTCCGTCGCTTGTTGCGGCAAACCTTAACGCTACGGTTATTGATAACTGCAAGATAAGTTGGCAATCGGCGGCGGACGCAAAAGAAGAAGTAAAAACGTATATCAACGCGATAATAGATATCGTGCCGCAAGCGGCAAAAGCCGTTTCGGACGATTTTTTCGCATAACGCGTTATGAAAAAAAGCGATAGAATTTTAAATTTCGTTCTGCCTATTATAACCGTTGCCGCAGTCGTCGTTTTATGGGCGGCGGCGGCGCAGGCTGTTGACAGCGAATATATTTTGCCGACCGTGGGCGAAACTTTTACCGCGCTTTTGGAGTTATTTAAAAGCGAGGAGTTTTACCGCGCCTTTTCAGGCACTCTTTTACGCAGTTTTATCGCTTTTTTTATATCCTACGTTTTAGCGTTTTTTGCCGCGCTTTGTTCCTATAAATCGGAAAAAGCCAAGCGGCTTTTAAGTCCTTTAATAGTTATAATCCGCGCGCTTCCCACTATCGCGATAGTTCTTCTTTTAATAGTGTGGACGAATTCCCGCGTCGCGCCCGTTATCGTCACAATGCTCGTTATTTTTCCAACCCTTTACAATAATTTTTACGCCGCACTTTGCGGGATAGATAAAGAGTTAAACGAGATGTGCAAAGTTTTCGGTGTAAAAAATGCGGAAAGGCTTAAAAAAGTGGTATTCCCGCAAATTGCGCCCGAACTTATTTCCGCGGCGGGGGCGGGGCTTACGCTTAACCTTAAACTTATGGTCGCCGCAGAAGTGCTTGCGCAGACGGCGCGGTCTATGGGCTATCTGCTTAATACGTCGAAAATCTATTTTGAAATACCCACTATGCTCGCGCTGGTGCTTATAACCGTAATCACGGGGCTTATTATAGAGTTTCTGTTTGGGCTTTGGGCTAAAAAGGCGGTGAAAAAATGATAAGCCTTAAAAACATTACCAAAAGATACGGCGATAAAACCGTGTTTGAAAATTTTAATCTTGACGTACAGGAAAACGCCATAACTGTCGTTTTAGGGGAAAGCGGTTCGGGAAAAACCACGCTTTTAAATATGATAGCGCGGCTTACCCCTTTCGACGGGGAAATTACGGGCGCTGAAAAAGTGTCTATGGTTTTTCAGCGGGACAGGTTAGTTCCGCACCTTACCGTTAAAGAAAATATTTTGCTCGCAAATAAAACCGCCGACGTAAAAGCCCTGCTTGATAGCGCGAATTTAGCGGGGACTGAAAACCTTTATCCCAAAGACCTTTCCGCGGGTATGGCTAGAAGAGTTGCGATTTTGCGCGCGTTTGCGTCTACCGCGCCGCTCATTATGATGGACGAACCGCTTGTAAACCTTGACTTATCGCTTAAATATTCCATTATAGGACAGATAAAGCGGTTAAGGGCAGAAAGCGGCAAGACGGTAATTTTAGTTTCGCACGACGTAAAAGAAACGGTTATGCTTGCGGACAGAATCGTCGTTATCGGCGGCGGCAAAATAATTTACGATAAGCCTTCCGCCACGGAACGTGCGCTTACGAACGTGCTGTTAAATAATTTTCACGCATAAAAAGAGTTGTTTTTAAATGGTTGCAAAAAAATCAGATAAGGGGTATAATTAAAGAACTTATTACTTTATAGTTTTAATAACAGTCAGTTTTGGCAAAACTTAACAAAGGAGGGGTATATGACTAATCCTGTGGTATCCGTGATTGTTCCGTGCTACAACGTAGAAAAGTTTTTACCCGTCCTTTTTAAATGTTTTAACAGACAGACCTATCGGAACTTTCAGGCGATATTCGTAGACGACGGCAGCACCGACGGTACGCTTGACGTATTACGGGAATACTGTTCTTCCCGTCCGCAACATACCGTTGTTTCGGGCGAGAACGCGGGGGTGGCTTCCGCGCGCAACAAGGGGCTGGACGCGATAAAGGGCGAACTTTTTACTTTCTGCGACGCGGACGATATAATTTGCGACAATCATCTGGAACTGCTTGTAAAACATATATCCGAAGAAAATGCCGATATGGCGGTGTGTTCTATAAAACGATTGTCCGGTAAAAAGGTCGGTAGTTTTAATTTCGACGTTAAACCCCGCGCCAAAAAAGTGCGCGCGTTTGATAGAATTCAGGCGTTAGAACAGTATTTTTCACAGGAAAAGTTTGACTTTTTACTGCTGAATAAAATTTACCGCACCGAAACTATGTTAAAAAGCGGCGCGCGGTTTTTAGACGGCACGAGATACGGCGAAGAGTCGTATTTTATCTGTAAATATTTGTTAAAATCCCAAAAGACGGTTTTTTACGGCGCGAAAACTTACGTGTATTTACAGCATAAAAGCAGTCTTATGCACAGCAGGTTCAATGAAAAACGCAACGATATTTATATAAATATAAGCGCGGTTTTAAGTACACTTAAAAACGACCGTACATTGTCGTCGGTCGTTCCTTACGTTAAAGTTATGCGCGCGGGATATTCCGTGGGTATTCTGTATTTTATTCTGCGTAGCGACTATAAAAACGATTGCGTTATCGCGGGGATAGTAAACCACCTTAAAACCGATGCGAAATATATCGGGAAAAGCCGTAAAGTCGCGCTTTATAAAAAGATTTTTATACCCGTCTGCGCGGTGCTTGCAAAAATAATTTTTAAAAAGCAGTTGAAAAAATATCCGCGTGCGGTTTCAGAAAATACGTCCGTTCCGGAATTCGGTGAAAGCGGAGATTAAAAACGCTATACGCGCACGGTTATTATTTTATATCCGCTATCGTTCAGGGTGAAATCATCACCCTGTTTTTTATTAGTTAAAATCTGCTTTTCTTCTCCGTTTACGCACACGGCGAAAACTTGTGCGCCCGTAAAATCTTCGCTTGCCAGAATTTTTTGTATAAATTTATATAGTTCCCCGTTTTCGGGCGTTTTAAAGTCGTGAGAGAATAAGCAGAGCGCGGTAGTCAGCGCGTCGAGTTTTAAGCCGTTTCTGCCTATAACGGTAGCGCTTGCAACACCCGTTTCCGCTGGGCGACCGCTTGACGCGTCTATTAAGTGCGAATAGGTTTTACCGCCCGTCGTATAATTTTTTTCGTAATCACCGCTTGTGGAAACCGCAAGGTTGTCTTCGGAAAGTTTAACGGTTAAAATGTTTTCGGTTCTATTCCGCGGGTGGACGATTGATAAACTGTCGACCGAGAGAATATTGATACTGCTGCCGCCGACGTTTACGTAGCCGCCTTTTATGCCGTCTGCCGCCATAATTTCGGCAATTTTATCCGAGCAGTAGCCTTTTAGCGCGCCACCGAAATCTATTTTTGCACCGTCCAAAGTTTTAGTTGCCCAAGTGCCGCCGAGAGTAAATTTATCGTAGCCGATAAGTTCTTTCGTTGCCGTAATTTCTTCATCCGTCGGTACGGCAAAATTTGCAACGGGAAAGTTTGGCGAAAATTGCCATAAAACCGACAACGGGTATACCGACGGGTCGAACTTCCCTTCGGTAAACTCGTACATTTTTCCGCAAACTTCCGCCACGAACTTAAACCGTTCGGAAATATTAACGCTGTCGCCGGCGCTTGCGGAGTTTATCTTTGAAACCGTGCTTGTGTTTACCGTGGCGGAAAATTCGGCGTTAAGTTCCGTAATCAGCGCGCGTATTTTATCCGCCGCGCTGCCCGTTAGGGTTTTGCCGCGGGCTTGTACGGTTATATCCACGTTATTGAAAGCGGTAAAATGCCTTTGTTCGCCGCCCGTATTGCAAGCGGCGGGCAAAAGAACAAAAGCGGCTAAAACCGCACACATTGTAAGAAGTAATCTTTTTCACATTATTTTCCTTGTTATAATTATATTATAAATCGTCGCTAAAAGCAATTTATATATTGACAAAAATTTTTACCTTTGGTAAAATATAAAAGGTTGGGATTTTTAAAGATAGGGGGTTGTTTTTTCGTGCCGAGATATAAAATAGCGGACGTCGTGTTTGACGCCGAACTGATGTACGGCTATACCGCTAAACTGTGCGAAAAATACCTGTATTCGGGTAGCGACAAGCCCGAATTTACCGCCGTAATGACGCAAAAGGATATCGACGCCGAGAAAATGCAGGAAGGCGCTGAAAAATTTCCTGATTATTACCTTGAAAGCCTTGCGCTTTTCAGAAAATTATGCGACTATACGCTTTCGTTTAAGCAAGGCATAATATTTCACAGCAGCGCGGTGGCGGTGGACGGCAAAGCGTATCTTTTTACCGCACCGAGCGGAACGGGTAAATCCACGCACGCGCGGCTCTGGCGGGAAATGCTTGGCGATAGGGCGGTGATGATTAACGACGATAAGCCCATAATAAGGTGGGTGGACGGCGATTTTTACGTTTACGGCACGCCGTGGAACGGTAAACACCGACTTGACACTAATACCCGTGCGAAAATTGCGGCAATCTGCGAATTAAGGCGGGGCACAACAAACAGGATTTATAAGATTTCCCCGCAGGAAATGCTTATGGTCGTTATGAATCAGACTATAAGACCAACGGAAGCGGACAAGGTCGATAATCTGATTTTTATACTCGACAAACTTCTTACCGCCGTGCCGTTATATAGATTAGAGTGCGATATTTCGGAAGAAGCGGCAAAAACTTCATACGCCGAAATGGTGGAAAACGCCGATAAATAAAGGGGTAAAATTTATGAAAATCAAAGACGGGTTTATTCTGCGCGAGGTTGCTGGGAGTTTTATCGTCGTCGCCGTGGGCGAAGCGGTAAAGGAATTTAACGGCATCGTCAACCTGAACGAAACGGGCGCGGTTTTATGGAAGACACTTGAAAAAGGCGCTACTAAAGAGCAACTTGTAAAAGCGCTTTTAGCGGAGTACGACGTGGACGAAGAAACCGCGCGTAAAGATATAGACGCGTTTATAAACAAATTACAGGAGGCGAAACTCGTCAGGTAGGTTTTGGCGGGCACATACTTATGAAAATCGGCTTTGACAACAAGAAATATCTCGAAATGCAATCGGCGAAAATTCTCGAACGGATATCTATGTTCGGCGACAAGTTGTATTTGGAATTCGGCGGCAAACTGTTCGACGACTATCACGCGTCAAGGGTGCTACCGGGGTTTTTGCCCGACAGTAAAATAAAGATGCTGTCGCAACTTAAGGACAAAGCGGAAATACTTATCGCGATAAACGCCAACGATATAGAAAAGAATAAAACGCGCAGCGATCTCGGCATAACTTACGATACCGAAGTTATACGTTTAATAGACATTTTCCGCAGCCGCGGATTTTACGTCGGCAGCGTGGTGCTTACCCGCTTTGCCGAACAGCCTTCCGCCGTGGCGTTTAAAAAAAGGCTGGAAAATCTCGGTATCAAAGTATACCGCCATTATCCGATAGAAGGTTATCCTTCGGAAGTGGAAAAGATAGTAAGCGAAGAAGGGTACGGCAAAAACGAGTACGTGGAAACCACCCGCCCGCTGGTCGTAATAACCGCCCCGGGACCGGGGAGCGGAAAAATGGCGACTTGTCTTTCGCAACTTTATCACGAAAATAAGCGCGGCGTAAAAGCGGGCTACGCTAAATACGAAACTTTCCCCATTTGGAATTTACCCTTAAATCATCCCGTAAACGTGGCGTACGAAGCGGCTACCGCCGACCTTGACGACGTTAATATGATAGACCCCTTCCATTTGGAAGCGTACGGCAAAATGTCCGTTAACTATAACCGCGACGTGGAAATATTCCCCGTGCTTTCGGCTATGATGTCCAAGATTATGGGCAGTTCGCCGTATAAATCGCCGACCGATATGGGCGTAAATATGGCGGGCTATTGCATTGTTGACGACGAAGTCTGCTCGAAAGCGAGCAAGCAGGAGATAATACGAAGATATTACGCCGCCCGCCTTGACGTTATGAAAGGGCTTATCCCGAAAGACGCCGAAACCAAAATAGATATACTTATGCAGAAAATGCATATCACCATAAACGACAGGGCGGTAGTCGCCGTCGCGCTTAAAAAGGAAGAATCGACGGGACTTCCCGCCGCGGCGATTGAACTTTCCGACGGACAGATAATAACGGGAAAGACCAGCGACCTTTTAGGCGCTTCCGCGGCGGCTTTACTTAACGCGCTTAAGGTTTTGGGCGGAATAGACGACGGTATACCGCTTATATCTTCCGCGGTAATAGAACCTATACAGAAACTTAAAGTGGAACATATGGGTAGCATCAACCCGCGCCTTCATACCGACGAAATATTGTTGTCGCTTGCCGTTTCCGCGGTAACCAACCCGACAGCCGCGCACGCGCTCCGTCAACTCGACAAATTAAAAGGCGCGCAGTTCCACTCGACCGTAATACTTTCGCACGTGGACGAAAAAACGCTTAAAAAGTTGGGTATCGACATAACTTGCGAACCCAAACGCAAAAAAAGCGTAGATACGTACCTGAAATAAACCGCGTTTATTAAAACGGTTATAACGGTAATTTTTCGCGCCCGCAGTTTTTTTAACTGCGGGCGCATTTTCGCCAAAAAATCATCTTTTTATAAGCGTCGCAAAGTAAAAAAATTTTAAAAAACGGTCGTTTTCTATTGACAAAATTATTTTCCCGTATATAATAGAAATTAGCACTTGAAAGTTGCGAGTGCTAAACGCGTAAAAAATTTTTCGGAGGATAACATATGACGGTTAAACCATTGTTCGACAAAGTAGTTGTCGAAAGTATCGAGCAGGAAGAAAAGACGGGTACGGGATTTATACTTCCGTCCAAATCGCAGGAAAAGCAGGAAATGGCTAAAGTCGTCGCCGTAGGTCCCGGGGGGATTGTAGACGGCAAGGAAATAACCATGCAGGTAAAGGTGGGAGACACGGTGCTTTATTCTAAATATTCCGGTTCGGAATTTAAAGTAGACGGTAAAAATCTGATAATCATCCGTCAGAGCGATATTCTGGCGATTGTAGAATAATATAAAGGAGTAGTAATTATGGCTAAACAGTTGAAATACGGCGAAGAAGCAAGAAAGGCGCTTCAAAAGGGCGTTGATACGCTTGCGGATACGGTTAAAATAACTTTAGGACCTAAAGGCAGAAACGTAGTTTTGGATAAAAAATTCGGCGCGCCTTTAATCACCAACGACGGTGTTACCATTGCGAAAGAAACCGAACTCGAAGACGCGTTCGAGAATATGGGTGCGCAACTCGTAAAGGAAGTTTCGACCAAGACCAACGACGTAGCGGGCGACGGAACAACCACCGCGGTAATACTCGCGCAGGCTATGATAGGGGAAGGCTTAAAGAACGTTGCGGCGGGTGCAAACCCCATTATGCTTAAAAAGGGTATCGCGGGCGCTGTAGACGTTGCGGTCAAAGAACTTCACGCAATAAGTAAACCCGTCAAAGACAAAAACGCGATAGGGCAGGTCGCTTCTATCTCCGCGGGGGACGCGGAAGTGGGCGCGCTGATTTCCGAAGCGATGGAGAAAGTCGGTAAAGACGGCGTTATCACGATAGAAGAATCCAAGACAATGAAAACCGAACTCACCACCGTCGAAGGTATGCAGTTCGACAGGGGCTACGCTTCGGCGTATATGGTAACCAACACCGATAAAATGGAAGCGGTGCTTGATTCGCCCGTAATTTTAATTACCGATAAAAAGATATCGTCCGTGCAGGAAATTCTGCCCGTAATTAACCCGATAGTCGAACGCGGATTGCGCTTACTTATTATCGCGGAAGAAGTGGAAGGCGACGCGCTTGCGGCACTCGTCGTAAACAAACTTAAAGGCGTATTGAACTGCGTCGCGGTTAAAGCCCCGGGCTTTGGCGACAGAAGAAAAGCTATGCTTGAAGATATTGCTATTTTAACGGGCGGCACGGTCATCTCTTCCGAACTCGGCTACGAGTTTAAGGACGTAAGTCTCGATATGCTGGGCAAAGCGGGTTCCGTTAAAGTCGATAAAGACAATACGACGATAATAAACGGCGCAGGCGACCCCAAGGCTATCGAAGCGAGAAAGCAGGCAATCAAAGCGCAGATAGACGCGACCACTTCCGACTACGACAGAGAAAAGTTGCAGGAACGCCTTGCTAAACTTGCGGGCGGCGTTGCGGTAATCAACGTCGGCGCGGCGACCGAAATCGAAATGAAGGAAAAGAAACTCCGTATAGAAGACGCTTTGAACGCTACCAAAGCGGCGGTGCAGGAAGGTATAGTTCCCGGCGGCGGAATTGCACTCATCAGCACTATAAAGGCGATTAAGAAATATGCGGACGGACTTTCCGGCGACGAAAAGACTGGCGCAAATACCGTGTTAAAGGCTGTGGAAGCGCCGCTTAAACAGATAGCGGCAAACGCCGGACTTGACGGCGCGGTTATCTTAAACGAAATCTTAAAAGCGGATAAACCCAACTACGGTTTCAACGCGCTTACCAACGAGTATACCGATATGGTAGAAAGCGGCATAATCGACCCGACCAAGGTTACCCGTTCTGCTTTAATGAACGCGGCGTCGGTTGCTGGAGTATTCTTAACGACGGAGTCGGTCGTTGCGGATATTAAAGAACCCGAACCTCCGCAGATGCCTGCGGGCGGTATGGGCGGAATGTACTAATCCCTACTTTTTCAGCACTGAAAAAGTAGCAAAAAGGCGTGGGGAGTTGCGATTCTCCCCACACCCCTACAAACGCTTTATAAAGAATAAAAATTAAATTAAAAAACAGTCCGTTGTTTTATCGGACTGTTTTTTTATTGTTTTTCTCTCTCTTCGAAACACAAAACATATTCGGGCGAAACATCGCAAACGATGCACAGTTTTGCCAAAGTGTCCAAAGAAGGCAATATGTCTTTACTTACATAATGTGCTATGGCGGACTGAGAAACATTTAGTTCTCTTGCGAGTTTTGTTTGCGACATACCGCTGTTTTTTATGGTTTCCACTATTCTGTTTTGTATCGTTTTAATATCAACCATTGCAAAACCTTTTTTACAATTATATGATTATTAAGCATAATTTGCTTGACTTATGATTAATAATCATATAAAATATATTTTGCAAATTCCGTTTGTCGCAACACAACAATAAAAGCGCCGCCACGAAAAAACTTCGTGGCGGCGCTTTTATTGTTGCTTATTTTTATACTATTATCATTTGATTTTCGTTCGTATTTTCGTTAGTCGCTAAATTATATACGTCGTTTGCTAAAACGTCGAGTTCAAAACTCTTTAAAGCCGTCTTTTTAAGGTCAGAAATGTCGCTTTTTCTGGTTATAATCGGTATACGGCTTTTTTCGGTGAGCATTGAGATTATGTCTTTGCAATCGGCATTTACCGCAAGTACTTTGGCGTAAAGGCGGGATGACAAACAATCTTCCGTAAACTCTTTGGTTATTCCCAAAAGGTTTGCTATAAATATTCTGCGTATCCGCGCCGCCGTGTAGCGTTTAGTGGAAATTTTATCTACTAACGCGTCTATATGCTTATTGTCTTTAACTAACGCTTTTATGCGGTTTTCCAAGCCTTCGGAACAATCGGGGGTTTCTGCAAGTTTTTCTTTGCTTGCGGTAATCAGCGCCGCCGTAGTGATTTTATCGAACGCAAAGGGGTAAGGCTTTAAATCGTCGTAAACGTAGGGCGGCAGGCTCTTTTTGAGTTTTTTGAGTTTCCCTTCCCGTATTTTTTGGCGAATACTCGTCGCGCTGGTTATGCCCTTTTTAAGTATTATGCTGTTGTGGTCGCCTTCGCGTAGCATAGGATAAGGCTCTATACTGCTGTTCCTTTTTATCAGCGCTTTGGTATATTCCAAACCTAGAATATTGTTTGGTAGCGAAATCAGTTCTTCGCTCATTTCTTCGCCTTTTAATTCTTTTACCGTCAGAAATTTCGCTTTGGCGAGCGAAACGCCGTCTTCTAAATGGTTTTTAAGAATTCTCTTAAACTCTTTGGTTTCGTCCAAAAGCGCTTTTGCCAGCGCGAAAAATTTTTCCTTTTTTCCGCTTTCCACCCCAAAGCACAGCCCGTCCGCTACACCCAAATCGTCCAAAAGGTTGACAGCGCCCGTCGCAAACGTTTCGGCGTTAGCCGTAGCGAAGACGGTGGGGAGTTCTATTACCGCGTCCGCCCCCGCGATTATCGCTTGTTTTGCCCTGATAAACTTGTTTAAAACGGCGGGTTCGCCGCGCTGGGTAAAGTTCCCGCTCATTAAAACGATAACCCGTTCCGCGCCGAGTTCGGTTTTCATATATTCGATATGTTTTAAATGCCCCAGATGAAAGGGGTTGTATTCGGCAACGGTGGCGCAAATTTTCATAAATATTTCTCCGAAATAATTTACTTTTTTGTCCGAAAGTTGTAAAATAATTAAGGACGCTAAAAAGTTTTTCGTTTATATTATTGTACAACATTTTCTTAAAAAGTCCAAACGAATTTTTTATGTATAACAAGGAGTATCATTTATGGCGGATATTTTATCGCAGATTAAAGAACGGGCAAAGTTAAAAAACAAGAACATTGTTTTAACCGAAGGTGAAGACGCGAGAGTGGTCGCAGCGGCGGCTACCGTAGTTAAAGAAGGTTTTGCGCGCATAACTCTTCTCGGCAATAAAGCGGAAATCGAAAAGAACAACGCGGGCGTTGACCTTACGGGCGTAAACGTCGTCGACCCCAAGACGGACGCTAAAGCCGACGAATACGCCGCTATGCTTTATAAAGCGAGAGAAGGCAAAATCAACAAGAAAACGGGACTTCCCGAATATTCGGACGTGGCGCAGGCAAAAGCCGCCATACTTAAAGACTATGCTATGTACGGCGCGCTTATGCTTAAAGCGGGGGACGTTGACGGTATGGTTTCGGGCGCTTGCCACTCCACGGCGAACACTCTTCGCCCCGGACTGCAGGTAATTAAGACGGCGGCGGGGATTAACACGGTATCTAGTTCTTTCATTATGATAGCGCCCGCGCCCCACAAATATAATCCCGACGGCGTTGCTGTGTTTGCCGACTGCGCTATAAATATCGAACCGGACGCAAATCAACTTGCGGATATCGCTATTTCCTCTGCGGAAACGGCAAGGAATATCGCGGGGATAGAGCCGCGCGTCGCTATGCTGTCCTTTTCCACGAAAGGCAGCGGCAACGACGACAAGTACTTTAAGTCCGTGCCGAAGATGCAGGAAGCGACCCGTATCGCAAAAGAAGCCGCACCCGATTTGATTTTGGACGGCGAATTCCAGTTCGACGCGGCAACCGCGCCCGAAGTCGGCAAGTTAAAAGCACCCGACTCTAAAGTTGCGGGCAACGCCAACGTGTTTATATTCCCGAACATTAACGCGGGCAATATCGGCTACAAGATTGCGCAGCGTTTCGGCGGATATTTGGCGCTTGGTCCTATCTGTCAGGGCTTTGCTAACCCGATAAACGACTTGTCCCGCGGCTGTAGTGCGGACGACGTGGTGGCGGTCGTGGCAATAACCGCGCTTCAGGCGGAATAATTTTAACCGAAAAAACTTAAAAGGAAATATATCTATGAAAATTTTAGTTATTAACGCGGGCAGTTCTTCTTTAAAATATCAACTTATCGATATGGCAAACGAAAGCGTACTCGCCAAAGGTCTTTGCGAAAGAATTACTTTCACGGGCGGCGTGCTTACGCAGAAAACCGCCGACGGCAGGGAAACGGTTATAAAGCAGGATATGCCTTCGCATAAAGAAGCGATGGAACTTGTCCTTAAAGCAATGCTTGACAAAGATAAGGGCGCTATAAAGAGCGTAAGCGAAATCGGCGCGGTGGGGCACAGGGTTCTCCACTCGGGCGAAGATTTCAAGCAGTCTGTAGTAATAGACGACGAAGTTATTAAAATCTGCGAAAAGAACGCGGAATTAGGACCACTCCATATGCCCGGCAATATCGCGTGCATTAAAAGTTGCAGGGAAGTTATGAAAGGCGTGCCGATGGTAGCCGTTTTCGATACGACTTTCCACTCCACGATGCCCGCTAAAGCCTATATGTACGGTATACCTTATGAAGTGTACGATAAGTACAAGATAAGAAAGTACGGTTTCCACGGCACTTCGCATAAGTTCGTAAGCGAAGAAACCATTAAACTTTTAGGCAAAAAAGACGCGAAGATTATCGTCTGCCACCTTGGCAACGGTTCTTCTATCTCCGCGGTAAAGGACGGCAAGTGTCAGGATACTTCGATGGGCTTTACGCCCTTGGAAGGTTTGGTTATGGGTAC
>ODAI010238709.1_pt1 | contig 20063 bp, 11 predicted proteins | sample 1539321 | NCBI WGS metagenome assembly ODAI01 (sample SAMN02144231, study PRJEB22623) | gut metagenome | biome: sheep rumen | host: Ovis aries | place: New Zealand
GGGCTTCGACGCTTCCGTTCTCGGTGCAAGAGCTGCTTATATCGCCGGCGCTGCAGGAACATCCTGTACCATCTGCGGACAGCAGTTCAATATCCCGCTTTCCGGAACCATGGCTCACTCATGGGTAATGCTTTTCGATACAGAATTCGATGCGTTCAAGGCATATTCACTCACATATCCTGACGGCGCGCTCCTTCTCGTTGATACATATGACGTTCTGCGCTCGGGAATCCCGAATGCGATCAGATGCGCTAAGGAAGTCTTAGAGCCGATGGGCAAGCGCCTTAAGGGTATCAGGATCGATTCCGGCGACCTTACATACATGACCCAGCAGGCAAGAAAGATGCTTGATGAAGCAGGCCTTACCGACTGCAAGATCACAGTCTCCAATGCCCTTGACGAGTACCTTATCAGGGATCTCATCAATCAGGGCGCATGCATCGATTCGTTCGGTGTAGGCGAGCGTCTCATCACTTCAAAGGCTGAGCCTGTATTCGGCGGCGTTTATAAGATCGCTGCAGTTGAAGACAAGGACGGCAACATCATTCCGAAGATGAAGATCTCCGATTCGATCGGCAAGGTAACCAATCCCTGCAACAAGGAGATCATCAGATTCTATGACAAGGCTACCGGCAAGGCTTTAGCTGATGTCCTGATGGTAGCAGGAGAAGAGATCCCTTCAGGCGAGCCTTACGAGATCTTCGATCCTAACGTTACATGGAAGAGCAAGGTCCTTGAGAACTATACAACGAGAAAGCTTCTTGTACCAATCTTCGAGCACGGCAAGCTTGTCTACAACAAGCCTTCCATCGCCGAGATCCGCGCTTACTGCACCAAGGAAATAGATTCGCTCTGGGACTCCGTAAAGAGATTCGAGAACCCGCATGATTATTATGTCGACCTGTCACCCAAGCTCTGGAAGATCAAGGACGACATCCTGAGATCATATAAGCACAGATAAGGAGAAAAAAGATGGCAAATCCGATCGTAACAATCCAGATGAAAGACGGCGGCGTAATGAAGGCGGAGCTTTATCCTGAGATCGCCCCCGAGACAGTAAAGAACTTTATCGACCTTGCAGCAAAGGGCTTTTATAACGGACTTATCTTCCACAGAGTCATCCCGGGATTCATGATCCAGGGCGGCGACCCTGAAGGTACGGGCATGGGCGGCCCCGGATACACGATCAAGGGCGAGTTCACTGCCAACGGTTTTACAAACAACCTGAAGCACACAAGAGGCGTTCTTTCCATGGCACGCGCTATGGATCCCAATTCCGCCGGCTCACAGTTCTTCATCATGCATGAGACATATCCGAGCCTTGACGGTCAGTATGCCGCTTTCGGCAAGCTTATCGAGGGCATCGAGGAAGTTGACAGGATCGCTTCCGTTAAGACGGATTACAGCGACAGACCTCTCGTTCCCCAGGTCATCGAATTCATGACGGTACAGCTTTGACGGATACTATCCTGACAGCAGTTTGGCCGTTTGCTTCAGCGCTCATAGTCTCCGTTGCGGAATTACTTCTTGCCCGCTCAAAAGCATTCGGCAGATCCAATGTCAGGGACTTAAAGCTTCCGAAGATAATATGGCAGATCAATTGGAAAGACAAAACCGGTGAAACGGCTTTGTCTTTCCTTATAATATGGACTGCGGCACTGCTTCAGTTCCTGTTTTCCATGATCTGTCTTTTCCTTGTAGGGAGATTCGCGAATGTTCCTCCCGGGACGCAAGGGCCTTCCGTTACGCCATTGTTTTTCGCGGCCGGAAGCATAGTAAGCGATCTTTGCATCCTTTATCTGCTCAGGTCACGGAAAAGAACTCACGCCGGGACCTTTGTGATAACGGCAGTCATGTCTTATGCCCTGATCGCCGTGGAACTGTTCCTTTTCAATTTCAACAGCTTCAATAGATCACGGGATTTCGTTACGATGAAGGGGACCGATCTTAAGCCGGAATTTGCTTACGATGCGGAAAACCCAAACGGTGCTGTCCGTTATACGGGCGACAGCATCGTTATCAAAAACGACTGTTCGCTTATGATCCACAATGTTCCCGATGACGTGTACTCGGTCACCGTCAGATTTGCAGGCGTGAAAAAGCTTCCGGGCGCCAGATTCAAAGTCAGGCTTCTGGTCAAAGACAAGAATTCGATGTTTGTACACAGGACCGCTGATGTAAGAAAGATCTCGGGCCTGAACAGCGTTACGCTCTTTATGAAGCCGTACGGCAAGGTGGATTCATTAATGCTCTCGCTCGAAGGGCTGGAGAACAACGTCAGGATCGATTCCGTGGCTTTATCCGGCCGCAACGTTTACAAAGCTTCGTTTTTCAGATATCTGACGGTTTTCCTTGCCCTTTTCCTTATTGTGCTGACTGTAAACAGCCGTTTTTATCTGCAGGATTTCGATCCGGCGAAAAGACTTCACATCATACTGCTGTCTGTTGTATTCCTTATAACGACGGGTTCTACATATCTGCTTTACAGATATGACGACATGAAGTTCGATAAATATCCGTTAAAGGATACTTCGAATACAGTTGATATCTACCAGCTTGCATTTGATTCTTCGATGAAGCATATCCCGTATCTTGATATTCCGGTCTCGGAAGATCTTGCAAAAATGGATAATCCTTACGATATAAGTGAGAGAGTAGAAAAAAGGGTTTCTTACAGGTGGGACTTCTGTTACAAGGACGGCAAGTACTATTCGTATTTCGGTTCAGCTCCCATTTATACGCTCTATTACCCGGTATATCTGCTATCTCACCGTATCCCGAACTATTCGTCGGCCGTGGCGATCCTCGGAACTGCAGCAACCGTCGCCATTGTTCTGGCATTACTGGCTGTTGTCAGAATGTATGTGCCGAAGATTAATCTTTTGGCACTTCTTCTAATGATGCCCGCAGTTGTTAGCGCATCGTACATCTTCTACAACATGCAGTTTTCGGAAAAATACTATGTCGCGTTTACGAGCGCACAGGCAGGTATCGGATTTGCTTTCTTCTTCGGCCTGTCGGCGGTTATGGGCAAAAAGACCGTTACCAGACTTATCCTGTTTTTCCTTTCAGGCGTGTCACTGGCAGTATGTGCGGGATCGCGTCCTGTGACGGCCCTTTGCGCGGCAGCTCTTCTGCCTGCTTTCGCCGGAGTACTGCTCGATAAAGACAGAAAACTTCTCTCAAGGCTTTCGGAGGCATTTGTATTCGTTGTTCCCGTAATTGCCGGGATCATTCTTATACTGGCAAATAATCAATACAGATTCGGTAATATCTTTGATTTCGGCGAGAATTACCAGCTTACTGTCAGCGACATATCTTCGCTCAGACTGACACCCGAAATGTTCCCGTCCGCAATCAGCTATTTTTTCTTTGCGCCGTGGACGGCTACGGAGACATTCCCGTTCTTTGAACCGCGGGGCATAATCGCAAACTCCTATGAAATATACAGAAACATCGAGCCTTCGGCAGGACTTTTCAATATCCCGTTCGTTCTCCTGGGAGCTGTTTTCGCGCCGGGAAGCTTTGTCAGTGCGAAAGGGAAGATAAGCAGGAAAGACGCTGCTTTATATAACAGCTTTATTGCGGCAAGTTTTATCACGGTACTCTTCATTGTCTGGCTCGATTTCTCGAGGGGCGGGATCTGTATAAGATACATCTCGGATTTCTCCTGGCTCTTTGCTGTCTGCAGTGCGGTGATACTCCTGAGAAGGATAATGAAAAGGTCAGGAAGAAAGACCGTTTACGGGCTTGTATGCTGCTCTTGTGTTCTTACGGTCCTGATCGTTTTCTTCATACTGGTCGGACATGACGGATGCAATCTCACCAAGTCATGGCCCGGTTTTCTCGAAAAGTGCGAAGATTTCTTCCTTTTCTGGCACTGATAAGACCGCAGGCAATAACCAATTAGGGTATAATTAACTGGTTGAAAAACGAAAGGTGATCTGACAGATGAGGGAAATCCAAAACCTGGACAATAAGGCTCAGAAAAAGAAGAGTCCGGCTAAGAACGGTTCTTCCAAGGGCAGCGTATCTGTCAGCTACAAAGTTTTCTTTCTTGCATCCCTTTTGTTTCTTGTCATTCCCGTTATCATATTCTGCCTCGGCTATCTGAGACCTCTTATCGGGGTTACCCTTGCGGTATGTTTTGCCGGAATGACATTTATTGCGTTTTTGGACTGCATGAAAGATCCTGACGGCAAGCTTTTGGACAAGCGGGATTCCGTGATCGAAATACCGGTCAGATATCTTGTGATGTTTGCTGTCTGCGCAGTCCTGGTATCCCTGATAACAGGTGTGGGTGAATATGTCTTCACACTCCAGGATCATCCTTACAGGCGCGCCATCTTAAGAGATCTCGTAAACTACGACTGGCCTGTCATCTATAACTACAATACCCAGACCAATCCCGAAGTTATAAAGATCTTCGGAATCGTTTCCGGAGAGAGAGCATTCTCTTATTATTTTGTATACTGGCTTCCTGCTGCGGTTATCGGCAAGCTGTTCGGCTTTGAAGCTGCCAATGCCGCCCTTTTTATCTGGAATTCGATCGGTGTGTTCCTGGGCTTCGTTGCAATGTGCGCCATCAACAAACGCTGCTCGGCCGCAATGCCGTTCCTTTATGTATTCTTTGCAGGGCTTGATGTTATTCCCAACATAGTCCATTTCTTTAACGGATATAGATCGTGGCTCTGGCTCGAAGGCTGGGTCCCGGGAATATCCTATGTCGCGAACTTTACCGAGCTTGCGAACGTATTTAACCAGATAGTTCCATGCTTCCTGATAATGGCCCTGCTCCTCATGTCTCACAGCATGAGGTCTGCGGGACTGGTAGGAGGCGTGCTTTTCGCTTATTCGCCTTGGGCGGTGTTTGGCCTGCTTCCGATCATCGCCGGTCTCGCACTCAGAAAAGAAATGCGCGGCAAAACGGCAAAGCAGAACATCCTGAACATACTTACCCCTGTAAATATCGTATCGGCAATACTTCTTCTGGTGTTGTTCGGGAGTTATTACATGTCCAATTCCGGAGCAGTGTCTTTCCGCGGGTTCACATGGACATTCTATAACAGGCCGCTTTTGTTCATTCCCGCGTATCTGCTGTTCATTGTGATAGAGGTCGTTCCGTTTGCTTTGATCTTGTACCGTACAAACAGGAAAGATCCCGTGTTTATCGCGGTCCTCATAACACTGTGCCTTGTGCCTCTTTACCGCGTTTCCGAGATGAACGACTTTTCGATGAGAGGATCGATGCCCGGTCTTTTCGTTCTCTGCATCATGCTGTCAGGATATATATCCTCAATGTTCCTGCCCGGGAACGAGCCTAAGGATAAGAAGGGCTGGGCCAAGAGCGCGGCAGTTACGCTGTTTGCGATCCTCATGATGTTCCCGGCCGCTGTCAATCTGTTTGTTATTGCGGGCAGCACCATCACAGGTGATGAGAGCAATAAAGAGAAGATAGGATCGTTCGGAAACATCCGTGATCCTTACTATGCGAAGACCATAGAGGAACAGTTTTTCGCTCCCGATTACAGAAACAAGTTCTTCTACAGATATCTTGCTAAAGAGGATCAGGTGAAGGCAAAATGAAAAAAGAGATCCTTGTTAGAAGAGATGTTTTTTTCGCGGTCTGCGCGGCATACCTGACGATCCCGGTCGTTATGTTCCTGGCCGGATACTTAAAGCCTTACATAGGCATTCCCGCGGCACTGATCATGGCAGGATGCGCGCTTTATTCGTGTTTTGATTTCTGCAAGAGACCGGATAAAAAAGCAGGCGGCATGGCAAGTGACTTCACAGGCATGAAGATGCCTTTGAAGTATCTGATCATCCTCGGAGTCATATCGCTTGTTACCGTGTTTATATCCGGAGTCGGCGAATATGTTTACTCGATGGCAGACCACGTCTTCAGGAGAGCGATATTCAACGACCTGATAAGCTATAAGTGGCCCGTCATATACGATTACAGCACACAGTACAATCCGAGGGTCATAGCAGTCCTCGGCAAGACTGAAGGAACTGCAGCGCTCGTATATTACACGACGTTCTGGATGCCTTCAGCGCTTATAGGAAAGCTCTTCGGCAACGCTGTGGGCAACATCTTCCTGCTTATATGGACGACGCATGGAGTATGGCTGACACTTGTTGGAACGACACTTTGCATCAGAAGGATATCCTGGGCTGTTCCGGTCATATTCATCACTTTCTCCGGACTTGACGCGCTCCCCAACATCGTGCATTCGCTCACGCAGTACGAAGGCTTCATGGCCGTTGAGCACTGGCTGCCGGCATTTGCTTACATGAGTAATTTCACTCAGCTTTCAAACGTGTTCAACCAGTGCGTTCCCGTCTGGGTCGTTATGGTAATGATGATGCTTTCTTCAAACGTCAGATCTACCGGCTTTATAGGGAGTCTCAGCTTTGCATATTCACCGTGGACTTCCATCGGCATGATCCCGTTAGCATTGGCTCTTGCATTCAAAAAGGAACTTCAGCCTGAGAAGAAGGGAAGGGTCATCCTTCAGCTCTTAAACCCCGCCGGCATAGCCTCCTGCATTGTCATGCTCGGGATATACGGACCTTATTACATGGTCAGCACTTCGGCAACGGATGAGAGCGGACTTGCCTGGAAATTCTGCCGCAGCTTTGGAGAGTTCGTATTGTTCTGGGTACTTCTCATGATCATCGAAGTTGTCCCGTTCGTTCTTGTCCTTTGGAAAAAGTATAAGAAAGACCCGCTGTTCATTGCATCTGTCATTACGCTTGCGGTCATCCCCGTTTACAAGATCTCATATTTTAACGACTTCTCCATGCGTGCTTCGCTCCCGGCGCTGTTCGTTATTTCCGTTATGTTTACCGAGACACTTGCGGTAATGTTCGCCGAAGACAAGCAGCGGATCAGGAAGAATAAGAAGCGCCCGAAAAAGGAATCTGTCAGGTGCTTCTTCGTTCTCGCACTTGCGGTAGTCTGTGCGTTCCCGGCAGCCGTTGATCTTTTCCTGATACTGGGTTCAGAGATTGCCGGCGAAAAGCATTACGAGAATGACATCGGTTCATTCGGCGCGATCGCGGGTGAGGAGAACGGCGGTTATTATTCAACTGAAGCTTATACGGAATCGGTTATGCTGCGTATGTCAGACGGCTATGAGGATACGATATTCTTTAAATATCTTGCGGCATCAACGGAAAGCAGGAAAGAATGACGGCGCGGAGAAAGACAGAAAAAGCGGCAGTAAAGATACCGTTCAGACTGTGGTACGGACTCACGGTCGGGTTCCTCGTGATCCCGGTTATCGTTTTCCTGGCCGGTTATTTACGATGGTATGTTGGTATCCCGCTTGCTCTTTGCATGCTGGCATTCTCGGTCTATGCGGTCATAGACTGTACAAAGCCGGCAGGAGGAAGAACACAGCTTTCTGATAAGGCAAAGGATATAAAGATTCCTCTTTCGTACCTGATAGGTTTTGCTCTTTTCGCGGTATTCCTTTCTTATTTCGCGGGGGTAGGCGAGTTTATCTACTCACTTCAGGATCACGCGATCAGAAGAGCCACCCTTACCGATCTGGTGAACTACAAATGGCCTGTCATATACGATTATTCGACACAGACCAATCCTGACGTCATAAAAGAGATAGGCAAGACGAGCGGCAAGACCGCGCTGATGTACTATTTCACATACTGGATGCCTGCAGCGCTCTTTGGCAAGCTGTTCGGAAGGACAGCCGCCGATATATTCCTCATGCTCTGGACTGCAATGGGAATATTCCTGACACTCCTCGGAATGGTAAAGCTTAACGGCCGCGCATGTGTTACGCAGCCCATATTCTATATGTTCTTCGGAGGCCTTGATGTTATCCCTACGTTAGTTCACAGCTTTACGGAATATAAACTCTGGACCTCGATCGAGGGATGGGTCCCGAACATGGCATACTACTGCAATCTGAGCGAGGTGGCCAATGTCTTCCACCAGTGCGTACCGTGTTTTCTCATAACCGTTCTCGTTATGCTTTCTGTAAACACGAGAACGTTCGGTCTGACGGGAGGACTGCTCTTTGCCTATTCTCCTTTCGGTGTTTTCGGCATACTTCCCGTTATCCTGACGGCGGTCTTCAGAAAAGAGATGAGACAGGATGTCAAAGGCACTCTCAAAGATCTCTTCACTCCGGTGAATATAATTTCGGCTGTGATAATGCTTGTGGTTTTCGGAAGCTTTTATACGGGCAATGCAGGAGGAGTCGGCAAGAACGGCTTTACCTTTATGTTCTACAGCTCGTTCGGTCTGTTTGTCATATGCTATCTGTGCTTCATCGTTATCGAGGTGCTGCCGGTGTCGGCAGTTCTTTTCAAGCGCTTCAGAAAAGATCCTTTCTACAGATGCGCTCTGATCTGCATGACCTTGATCCCGATCTACATGATGACCTGGGTCAACGACTTTGCGATGAGGGCTTCAATGCCTTCGAGATTCATCATGTGCATATTCTTAGCCCAAATGTTCAAGGACCTCTACGATGAGGATGCCGAGATCCAGGCGAAGAAAAAGAAGAGAACCAAGAAGGAGACTGCAGGCCTTGTTTTTGCGATCCTAACGGTGATCCTCATGATGTTCCCGGGCTTTGTAAACGCCTATCTGATCGCCGGCTGCGAACTGACGGGCGATACTGACCGCAAGGATATGGTAGGCTCTTTCGGCAATGTCAAAAACGCAACGGACGGCTCGATAGAGTATGCTTATGTTATAAACAACCAGTTTTACACTGACAATTACAAGGATACGTTCTTTTTCCGGTATCTCGGAAAGACATAAGGAGGATTAAATTGAAAAAGGTCATAACTATTCCTTTTAAGACGTTCTGGGCACTGAGCCTCGGATTTCTTGCGCTTCCGGTAGTCATTTTCTTTACGGGATACTTAAGATACTATGTCGGTATTCCTCTGGCGTTGCTGTTTATCCTGGCATTCGTTCTTTCGGTCAGGGACTGCACAAAGGATCAGGAGAAAAAACTCCTTTCAAAGGATGATACGGCGATCAGGATCCCGCTGGGATATCTGATAGGTTTTGCAGTGACCGCCGTAGTGCTCTCGCTCGTATCCGGAGTAGGTGAATTTATCTTCACCCTCAACGATCACCCGTACAGAAGAGCGATAATGAACGACCTTGTTAACTACAAGTGGCCTGTCATCTACGATTATTCGACACAGACCAACCCTGATGTCATTAAAGAGATCGGGCGCACCTCGGGCACGTATGCTTTCATGTATTACTTTACATACTGGCTCCCGGCGGCGCTTGTCGGCAAGCTCTTAGGTTCTGTCGCGGCAAACGTTGCGCTGATGCTCTGGAATGCGGCAGGTATCTTCCTGACTTTCGTCGGCGTCAGCAAGATAATAGGAAGGGCAAGCTTCACGGTGCCTTTTGTCTATATCTGCTTTGCGGGTCTTGACGCGCTGCCGAACATGGTTCATACCTTCGTGGCATGGGAATCCTGGAACGGTATGGAAGTTTGGGCTCCTGTTCTGGCATACATGAGCAACTTTGCAGAACTGACGAGCGTGTTCCACCAGTGCGTGCCGTGCTGGCTGATAATGACCATGATAATGATGTCATATAACACAAGATCTCTGGGCCTTTGCGGAGGCGTGCTTTTCGCGTACTCGCCATGGGGAGTCATAGGACTGTTCCCTCTCGCTGTGGTAAGAGCATTCTCAAAGCCTATGAGAGCAGGCGGTATCGGGAAAGCGGTTATGAATCTCATAAGCGTCATCAACGTCTGTTCATGCGCCCCGCTCCTTCTGGTATATACGCCTTTCTATCTGGGCAATCATTCCTCAACTTCCATAAAAGGCTTTTTCTGGGAATTCATTAACAATCCCGCTTTGTCGGTGATCGTCTTTATCCTTTTCATCGCGATAGAGGTCCTGCCCGTTGCGGTGATCCTCTGGAAAACTGAGAAAAAGAATGCCCTGTTCATCGCATCTCTCATCGAGCTCACTCTCATCCCTCTTTACAAGGTTACCGAGGCGAATGACTTCTGCATGAGAAGCTCGATGGCAGCAAGGTTTGTCCTTTGCATTCTCCTTGCAGGCTACTTAAAAGACCTCTACGATGCCGACAAGATAATCGTTGCAAAGAAGCTCAAGAGAAAGAAAAAGGATGTCGTAAAGCTCGCGTTCACGATGCTTGCTGTCATCCTGATGATGTATCCCTCATTTGTCATGGGCTACTATGTGCTCGGAAGCGAATTTACAGGTGCGGAGCATAATGCAGAGGAGATCGGTTCTTACGGCAACATTAAGAACGCGAATCACACCTGGAATGTCACGCATAACTATATCTCGAACGATTACAGGGAAACGTTCTTCTTTAAGTATCTGGCGAAAAAGTAAAGGGATTTAATCCTCTTTGTCTTTTGTCTCTTCCTTGGCGATGTAGATCGGTCTGGCCTTTGTCTCGATGTATGTCCTGCCGAGGTATTCACCGATGATTCCCAATGCCATCAGAACAAGTCCGCCAATAAAGAGGATAAAGCAGAGCAGTGAAGGGTAACCTGCGACGCCGGTATCCCAGAGCCTGCCGATGATCGCCTTGATGAAGTAATAGAGCATATAGGCAAATCCGGCAAACGCAAAGAAGAAACCCGCATATGTGGCAAGCCTCAAAGGCGCTGTGGTGAATGCGACGATACCGTCGATGGCATAGCGGAAAAGCTTCCAGAAGCTCCACTTTGTCTCGCCGGCGGCTCTTTCAACGTTCTCGTGCTCGATCCACTTTGTGCGGAAGCCTACCCACGCGAAAATACCCTTGGAGAAACGCTGTCTTTCGGAGAGACTTAAGATCGCGTCAACGACCTGTCTTCTCATAAGTCTGAAATCACGTGCTCCGTCAGCGATCTCGACGTCGATCATCTTGTTGATGAGCTTATAGAAACATCTTGCGAAAAAGCTCCTGATAGGAGGCTCGCCCTGACGGGTTACGCGTCTTGCTGCCACGATATCGCATTCGCCGGAATCAAGGTCTGCGATCATGGAAGGGATAAGTGCCGGAGGATCCTGCATGTCGGCATCGAGAATGGCGATGTATTCGCCCCTGGCCTTCTGCATTCCGGCATACATGGCGGCTTCCTTGCCGAAGTTCCTTGAAAAGAATACATAACGCACATCCGGGTCTTTTTCGGCGAACCCCTTGATGACATCTTCGGTCTTATCGCGGCTTCCGTCGCTTACGAAGATAAATTCAAATGTCTTATCGGTGTCCTTAAGTGAATCCCTGACGCCGTTGAGCGCGTCATAAAGAATGGGGAGGACCTCCTCCTCGTTGTAGCAAGGAACTATCAGGCTTACAAGCATGCTGTCATATCCGCCTTTCGTATAGCCGTAAAATTGGAACGGCTCTATAAAATGTATTATAATCAAAAAATCTGTGAATTGATACATTTGGTCGCGCCACTGTGCGCAATCGGAAGGGCAGGGGTTTGAATGAAGGAATTGAACTCGCTGGGCCAGGGGAAGAAGGATCCCCAAGCCCGCAAGAAGGCAAAGGAACCGGAGCTCGCTCTCAGGAAAAAGCAAAAGTTTGACCGCCGTCCGCTCTTCTCATTTTTATTGGCGCTTGCACTTTACTGTTTTACAGTGGTCATATGCAATAAATACCCGACGGGTGAATACTCGTTCATATTGAGCGACTTAAAGGCGCAGTACGCGCCGTTCCTCGCACTTAACAGGGCCAGGATATTGAGCCTCGGAGGCGGATCCGAGCACCTGATCTCAAATCTAACTTATTCGTTCCAGTTAGGACTTGGAAAGAATTTCATGGGAACGTTCGGTTATTACATGGCGAGCCCCCTGAATCTCATCTATCTGCTTTTCAAGCCTTCACAGGTCGATCTTGTGGTAATACTGCTTGTCATTATCAAGCTGAGCATCTCATCCGGCTTTATGACGCTCTTCCTTACCACCAGGACAGAAAACAGCAAGTCCAACTGGCCCGTGCTCCTGGGTATCGTTTATGCTTTCTCGCTCTATGCCCAGGCATTTGCGTTTCAGATCATGTGGCTTGACGGATATATGCTCCTCCCGCTGCTCTTATTCTTCGTGGAAAAGTTCATCTCGAGAAAACGTTACCTTGGCATCATAGTAACGCTGCTCGTACTGTTCATATCCAACTATTACATCGCATACATGGTCGGTATCTTCAGTTTCTTCTATCTCATCGTAAGGATGACCGAGCTCAAGACCAAGATCAGAGAAGCTGTGGGGATCGCTGTAAGATATGTGCTTACAGCAGGCTTTACCGCTATGTGCACCGCAGTCCTTATCCTTCCCGTAGGTATCGATACGATAGTAAACGGCGACAAGACAGAGGCATCTTCCAACCCCGATCTGGTCATGTATTCACCGCTGACCTTTATAAAGATGTTCCTGATGGGCGATCCGGGAGACTTTATGGATGTTCTTCCCGCCAACTATCCGTTCCTGTTCATGTCACTCATGGTCACGATCTCAGTGATCATCTTTATCCTGAGCAAGACATTTGCCGGCCGCGAAAAGATCATACTTATCTTAAGCCTTATCGGAGCGATCCTTTCAACGGGTTTCTACTATTTCGACAAGGCATGGCAGGTATTCGACGATCCGAACTGGTTCTACCACAGACACGCTTTTGTATTCCTGCCGATCTTCCTTGTAATAACCCTCAGGGTTTTCGAACGCCTGAAAGATGTGCCTTTTAAAGACATCAGGAATGCGGGCCTTATCGTATCCCTTGGCCTTGTCATCACATATGCACTCGGAAGATATAAGAATGAAGACAAGATCTTCATCTACAACCTGATCTTCATAATCGTTTACTGTGTCTTTGCCGCGGGTTACGGTGTGAAGAACTGGCCGGACCAGTTCAGGGATATTCCCAAGATCATTTCACCGATGCTTGCGATACTTGTGGGCTTTGAGCTTGTTTTCGCCGGTCCGATGATCTCATCCGGCATTGAGAGCTTTACGAGTTTTTCCGGAGATGCCAGAGAGTATATTGCCGGCATCGAAGCACTTGAGGAATTCGGCGCGAAAGCCGCTATTTTGAACGCGCAGCAGGGCGCGGTAAGAGCTGAGACCGAACATGTATCCGATTACAATCCGCTTTTCTATGTAAATGAAGGCGAGCAGATATACGGAAATTTCCGTAACATGTCGTTCTTCAACTCGAATTCCAATAAGAGGATGCACCACTTCTTAAAGCAGCTCGGATATCCTGTTAACTATAATTACTTCGCTGCTTCATATGATCAGGTCATTCCTTCTAATGATGCATTCCTTTCGATCGGAAGCATCGCGAGCAGAAGGAATATCGCATTCTACGAAAAGATCGGGACGGATTCAAAGGAGACCGGACTTAATTTCTATAAGGCCGGAAGGACACTGCCCATCGCGTTTGCCGTGCCTTCCTCGGCTTCGGACTTTGATTTCTATAAACTCGAGAAATCGGTCGAAGACAAGAACTATTTCGCGTTCCAGAATGAATGGTACGCATCTATGTTCCCTGAAAGCTTTACGAATGATTTCTTCATTACGATGGATGCTGATCAGATATCCGGTCCCGTCATAACGAACGGAATAAGCTACAATAAGAACGATTACAAGACCCGCGCTGACATCATAAGAGAACAGGTTGATGCGGCAAGTTCCGCCGCTTCTTCGGAGGAAGGCGTAAACGCAGAAGAGGCAACGGATAATAACGCGCCGGTTAAGTTTGACGATCCTATCGGCAAGGAAGCTGCCGCAGGAAAGAGGCTTAACGAGAAACTTAAGATTATCTACCGTCAGAACGAGAAGCTCCCGATAAGGCTGGAATATAACTTTAAGGCTCCTTCGTCTTCCATGATCTACTGCAATCTTTCGACCGCAAGGATACTTAATGCCACGAAGGTTTATGTGAACGGCATTCAGATAAACAGCTTCGAAAGCGATGCTTTCTACTCGCAGATCTTCAGGATCGGTTCGTTCAGCGAAGGAAGTGATATCAAGGTTACCTTCCTTTCTGACAGCGCCGAGTGGAATTACATCGACATAAGATTCGGATTCTTCGATTACGATCTTTTCGAGCAGCAGATAGGGAAAGTCGACCTTACCAAGGTAAAGACCGAAGCACTCGAGGACGGTTATGCGAGATTTGCCGTAAACGGCGTTTCTTCTGATGAGAACGTCATCACCACGATCCCTGCCGAGGACGGCTGGACACTTACAATAGACGGACAGCCCGCCGAGCTCGGAAAGTATCAGGATGCTTTCCTTGCATTTAAGGTTCCTGAGGGAACACATACCGCAGAGCTCAGCTTCACGCCTCCGGGACTCAAGGCCGGAGCAGCCGCTTCATGTGCGGGAATAGTTTTCCTCGCGGCATTTGTTTTTATCGACAAAAAGGTATTGAATAATCGCAAAGCAAACAAAACATCAGAAGTTAGAACAGAAGAGAACACGGAGGATTAATTATGGGCTACAAGGAAGAATATGAGTTTTGGAAGACAGATTCGTTTTTTGATGAGAAGACAAAACAGGAACTGATCTCTATCGAAAATGACACAAAAGAGATCGAAGACAGATTCTACAGGGATCTCGAGTTCGGTACGGCCGGTCTGCGCGGCGTCATCGGCGCAGGTACGAACAGGATGAATGTTTACACTGTTGCCAAGGCTACTGCAGGACTTGCCCAGTACATTATCTCCTGCGGTCCTGAGGCTGTGGCACGCGGCGTTGTCATCTCATATGACTCCCGTAATTTCTCGCCCGAGTTCGCGGCGATCACGGCAGGCACTCTCGCAGCTTACGGCATCAGCTCCAAGCTGTCTGATGAGCTCCGTCCCGTTCCGATGCTTTCTTACTCGGTAAGATATTTCAAGGCATTTGCAGGCGTCATGATCACCGCATCACACAATCCCGCTAAGTATAACGGCTACAAGGTATACGGTGAGGACGGCGGCCAGGTTCCGCCTGAAGCTGCTGACGCAGTCCTCGCAAACATCGAAGCCATAAAGGATATCAGGGCGATCAAGACAATGAAGCTCGACGAAGCAGTTGCTGCAGGTCTTGTTACTTATTTCGGCAGCGAAGTCGATGAAGCTTACACTGAAATGCTGACAAAGCTCGTAGTCGACCAGGGTGCCATAGACAGACAGGCCGGCATGAGCATCGTTTACACTCCGCTTCACGGATCCGGCAACAAGCCTGTAAGAAGGATCCTTGAAAGAGTCGGATTCAAGAACATCCATATTGTTGCCGAGCAGGAGCTGCCTGACGGTAATTTCCCCACTGTCGCGCTCCCCAATCCGGAGAATCCCGACGCTCTTTCCATGGCGATCGAACTTGCAAAGAAGACAAATGCTTCCCTCGTTTTCGGAACTGACCCTGACTCAGACAGGATCGGTGCTGCGGCAAGGATCGAAAAAGACGGTGAAGTCACATATAAATGCTTTACGGGCAACCAGATGGGCCTCATGCTCCTCGACTATATCCTCGATGCAAAGCAGCAGGCAGGCACGCTTCCCGCGGATTCCTTCGCGGTTACGACGATCGTCTCATCGAAGCTTGCAGGCGCGATCTGCGCGGCATACGGCGTTGAGCTCCAGGAAGTGCTTACCGGATTCAAGTTCATCGGTGAGAGGATAAAGCTTGACGATGAGTTTGGAAGCAAGCATTTCCAGTTCGGTTTCGAAGAGAGCTACGGATACCTTTCCGGCCGCGATGTACGCGATAAGGACGCTGTTGTGGCGGCTATGCTCATCTGCAATATGGCAGCTGCCTCTTTCGAAAAGGGTGAGACCCTTGCAGACCGCCTTGCACATGTTTACGAGAAGTACGGTTACGGTTTCGAAGAGGCCGTAAGCGTTACGCTTGAAGGCAAGGAAGGCATCGAGAAGATCCAGAACTGCATGACCGAACTCAGAAATGAGCTTGAAGCTTCAACAGACGTTTCCGCTTCTGACACTCTCCTCGGAGGCGTTAAGGTACTTGCAGTAAGAGACTATAAGACATCGAAGAGATATGATCTCTCGGGCAGTGAAGTAAAGATTACTCCGATCACGCTTCCGAAATCGAACGTTCTGCTCTATGAGCTCGGCGGCGAAAAGGGCCTTGACTGGGCATGCGCAAGACCTTCGGGAACCGAGCCCAAGCTCAAGATCTATTTCGGAGTCTACGATTCTTCCGAGAAAGAGGCTTCTGACAGACTTGCTTCCGTTAAGTCTCAGGTATCCGGATTTGTAAAAGAGAAGCTTAAGTAAAAGATGAGACCGTGGGGATGACGAATTTATCCACGGCTTTGGCAAAACCCATTTCAGAGACGGCCGCAGTAATATATGCGGCCGCTTCTTTTGCGGCATCGCAGGCGTTACCCATGGCAATGCCGTATCCGGCATCGGCGATCATGGAAACGTCGTTGTCCGAGTCTCCGATGGCAAAAGTGTGACTTCTCGGAATATTGAGGTAATCAGCAAGATCCAGCAGGGCTTTGCCCTTGGTCACGCCTGCGGTCATAACGTCATGAAGGCTCGGTCCGGATGAGATGACTGTGAGTTCAGGGTCATTGCAGATCTTATCTGAAACATTCTCCGGAGGATCGATAAGAAGGAATTTGTTGAAAGGAGGGAGGTCGTCCCTTTTCCAGCATTCATCGTCCAGATCAAAGAGCGGAGCTTTCTTGGCAGGCTCGACGTCTTTGTTATAGTCCTCGCAGAAGAATTTCCTCTTCGAGCACCTGGTGAAATATATGCCCGTGACGGAATAGAGCGTTGCGTTGACCTTGTTTTCAATCATGAGGCGCAGGAGCTCACGCGCTTTGGCATCCGTAAAATCCATGGACATGATGTCCCTCCGGTTGACCGGGTCAAAAAGTGCTCCGCCGTTGCCCGTAATGATGGGAATATCGATTCCCAAGCGTTCCGCAAATTTGCCTACGAGAAAAGAGGATCTGCCGGTGGCTATGGTGAAGGCTATGCCGTTTTCCTGAAGACGCTTTACCGCCGCAACATTCTCGGGCGGGATATCTTCTCCCGGCATCAGCAGCGTAAAGTCCATATCAGCGGCCAAAACAGCCTTGAATCGTGTCATTTAGGCATTTCCTCCGTCCCGAAAGTGAAGTATAGACAATTTTACCTCAGCTCTGGGGCAAATATGAGGTATTTTTAACGAATTGATTATTTCGCCGTTTTGAATATTATAATAAGTGAGTTCACGAAAGCTGGACTTATTTATACATGCAAAAATACAAAGGGGACCTTTTATGAAGAAAGTCGATGCCCGCAATTCAGGAGCTTCAGGCAAGCGTTCTGATAAGGGAGTAAGCAGTTCGAACAGGCAGCTGAGTGTCAGGAAGGACACCGGCGCTAAGCTTCCGTCTGCAGCAAAGACAGTTAAGTCTTCTTCTGCGAAGGCTCTTCCTGCCGCTAAAAAGGCAGATGCCGATATGGTGCCTTCGAATGAGTTTGATTACAGCCTTCTCGGCGTTACCAGTAAAAAGCGTCAGCAGCAGAAAGTTAAGAAGGCTCAGCAGAAGACACGTGAGCATAATGCCAGATATGACAAGCGCACCGGCAAGGCAAGGACACCGCTTGCGATCCTGATCGTGACACCGGTTGCCATAGCTGCTCTTCTTGCTACATTCTATCTCGGCTATCTCATTAAAACCGGTTATTTCAGAGAGACTATCGTAGCGAGCATGGCTGACGGAAGCACTGCCAATCTGTTTGTTGAGGATGCTCTCTCATACATTTCCACGGATAAATTCTTCCCCGGCACAAAGATCGACGGCATCGATGTCGGCGGCATGACCAAAGAGCAGGCAAAGGCAGCAGTTGTTGCAGCACAGCCCAAGTCACCTGACAGAGTTGCTATCTCGCTGTCACTGGACGGCAAGGAGTATGACCTCGACTTCTCCAACGTATCTTTCGAGTACAACACCGATGACGTAGTCAACGAGGCATATTCGCTTTACAGGCTTAAGGGCGGTGAGGACAATGCCACGCTCACCGAGTACTTTAACGGTGTCCAGGCTCTCAAGGTAGATCCCAAGGAGTACCAGACAGCTTACACCGTTAAGCATGAAGGTGTAGAAGAGACCGTCAAGGAACTCCTTGAGAAGTTCCATCTCGAACCCGTAAATGCATCCATCAGCACATTCGACGTTGACAGCCGTGCATACACGATCATCCCCGAGAAGAAGGGCTACAAGATCAACATTCCCGCAACGACCGAGAAGGTCAAGCAGATGCTCGACTCCCGCAACTATGTCGGTTCCGTTCTCGTAGAAGCCGAGATCATCGAACCCGAGATCACTGAAGCATCCATCAATGCAACATTCGGACGCATCAGCTCCTGCACGACAAAGACGACCAAGAACTCCAACCGTAACAATAACATCAAGAAGGCCTGTGCGTACATGAACGGTACGATCGTAAAGCCGGGCAAGGAGTTCTCATTTAACAAGGCTGTCGGACAGAGAACTGCCGCCAGAGGCTTCAAGGAAGCTAAGGTTATTGCAGGCGGACAGTACGAGATGGGATTGGGCGGCGGAATTTGCCAGGTAAGCTCAACACTGTACAATGCCGTAATAATGGCGGGTCTTACAGCAACCGAGAGACATCCTCACGCATTCCCGTCATCTTATCTGCCTCTCGGACAGGATGCTACGGTTGACTGGCCTCATCTTGATTTCAAGTTCAAGAACACGACAGATACCGAGATCATCGTTGTCTCCTGGTGGAGCAAGAGCGACAGAATAGTCCACGTTGAGATCTACGGAAAGAAGCTCCCTGACGGACAGAAGATCAAGTTTGAGAGCAAGACGACTTCAAAGGGTAAGACACCTTCCAAAGTCGAGTACGTGGAGGATCCCGACAAGAAGGCAGGAGAGAAGGAGACCGTCAGAACAGCACACTATGCTTGCACTGTAGTCTCATATCAGGTTTGGTATGACAAGAACGGAAAGGAGATCAAGCGTAAGAAGATCTCGACCTCCAACTTCAGGGCATACACCAAGAAGGTTGCGGTAGGTACGCTCCTCGATAACGGCAAACACGCAAAGCTCGATACCAAAACGGGCGAGTTGTCCGGATTGCCGACCAATACGCCTAAACCAACCAAGAAGAAGGCTACGGCAACGCCGGTCCCGAACGCCTGACGGCTGTAACTTAAGCTTTTCAAAGTGCCGCGAACCTCTATGTTCACGGCTCTTTTTTTTAGCCTGACCGGCCGGGAGTTCATTTAACAAAAAACTATTTATTATTTTGTTTGTTTTATGACTGCGAATCCCTAATAAAAGGTATATAATAAACAATATTTTGTGGACTGATACCGGGAGGGTGACCGAACGGCTTTTGGTCTAAAATTTTCCAAAGGAGATCCAAGTTTATGGCAGAACTGACAAAGAAAACCATGGACGGTAACGAGGCTGCTGCGTATACTTCGTATGCATTTACCGAGAACGCCGCTATTTACCCGATCACACCGTCCTCGCCTATGGCTGACCACACCGATCAATGGGCTCAGCAGGGCAGAAAGAACATTTTCGGACAGACGGTTAACATCGTTGAGATGGAGTCCGAGGGAGGCGCTGCAGGTGCTGTTCACGGCTCACTCGCAACAGGTGCACTCACCACAACCTATACCGCATCCCAGGGTCTCCTCCTGATGATTCCTAACATGTACAAGATCGCAGGCGAGCTCCTTCCTTGCGTTTTCCATGTTTCCGCAAGAGCTCTTGCAGCTCACGCTCTGAACATCTTCGGTGACCACGCAGACGTTTACGCTTGCCGCCAGACAGGTTTCGCAATGCTCTGCTCCAACTCCGTTCAGGAAGTTGCTGACCTCGCTGCAGTAGCTCACCTTTCCACAATCAAGACAAGAGTTCCTTTCCTCCACTTCTTCGATGGTTTCCGTACATCACACGAGATCCAGAAGATCGAGGTCATCGATTACGATACACTCGGAACACTTGTTGATTATGAAGCTGTTAAGGCTTTCCGTAAGAGATCACTCTCTCCTAACCACCCGACACTCCGTGGTACAGCTCAGAACCCTGATATCTA
>ODAI010447285.1_pt1 | contig 20056 bp, 48 predicted proteins | sample 1539321 | NCBI WGS metagenome assembly ODAI01 (sample SAMN02144231, study PRJEB22623) | gut metagenome | biome: sheep rumen | host: Ovis aries | place: New Zealand
GATGGAAGGTCTCCCTCATGTTGATATCCGGGACCGTCTGCGCAAGGACTTTATCCCAAAGAGCCGATCTCGCGCCGGAAATGTAATCGAAATCCAGGACGATGTCCGTCTTGTACTTCACGTCGAACGGGCATAGCTTCATTGTCCCGAGATCGAACACACCGTTGCGAAAGCAGACGTACTTCCGGTCCGGCTTGAACTTGCATGATTCGTCCCCACGGAGACGATTGAGGACATAGTCCTTGATGATCTTCGCAGACCCCGTCTGATATACGATACCGACGTTTTTCCGTTCCATAACCTCGATGATGAGCTCCAGAAGCGTCTCTTCAAGCATCAACTCGTAGTACTGCCCGTTGTAAACGTAGAGCATCCCGTCATCGTCGACCTTGAAGAAATCGCACCCATCGTCACCGTCGAGACCACATATGTAGCGGCGGAACGCCTTCGCCATACCGGCCTCCGTCCTCTTGTTTACCCTTTCATCGCTCAGGCCGGCGTCCTCTATTACGGGACCGGCTGTCGTGCAAAGGTAATCAACTATGTGATCGTACTTCATCTAAAAGTTTAAAATAACCCACCTTCCTCGGGTCAGACTCCAGCAAAGGAGCAGATGGCACTTCCCGATTCCGGTGGGTAGACGTTACTACAGACCGCGTGCCAAACGGTCACCTGAAACTGGCGGAGGGATCCGGATTCGAACCGACAATGCCAGGACTTCCGTCCCTCATCCCTCCAAAGATCCCGCACCCCGAGACAGGACCTTGAACTCTAAAGTTTTAACCCCCAAGAGGGGAAGAAAGAAGTATATTCATAAACTCTTGAAGCGGAGATATTTCCGGGGCTATCGCATCACTGCGGGTTTGGCAAGCCGGGAGGGAATCACCCCTACCCGGCCCGTTGTCCGGCGGTCTGGGCTTCCGGACGAGACGAAACGTGCGCGATACTTGATGACAAAAAAAGAAAATGCCGAAAAAATCCAGACCGGGCGCGCATCACTGCGTGGCCTATTTCGAGAAGAACTCGATATAGTACTTGCGGCAATCCTCCTCGCTCGCAAAGAGGACATCCGCGTCAATGATTCCCTGATGCTGGACAAGCTGGTACTGCTCGCGGACTTCCATCATGCCGGCGGCGAGCTTCTCGGAAAGGCTCTTGTTAGAATCCTGCTTGACGCCGTCCACCGCGATCGGGACGTAAAGGCATCCATAGACATTGTCTTCCTCGATCTTCATCGAGATGCTGTTGAAGAGATAGCACTTATCTCCAGGGTTGAATTTTGACATATTATACGTGTTTAACAATTAATTCTTTTGCAAGCGGCAGCGACTCGATCCACTTGCAAATCTCATGCCACTCGGGCAGCCGGTGATCCTTCCTCTGACGATAAATGTTCCGCAGGCACTGATATGAGAAAAAGTCCACCTTCGTCAACTCTTTCCCCATCGGGATCTCAGCCTTCGCCTTCTGCAGTTCCTCGCCGCTCAGGCCCCTGCAGTCTATATGCATGGTGCTCTCGCTCATCAGGCGCTGATGGCCGGCAATGTACGTCTCCATCTCGGCCCACATATAGACCGGCATCGTGATCCTGGCCCATACGATAACTCCCCTAAGCACCTTGGCGTGCTCATCGCCTGCGAGCACCAGCTTCTGGAGCAGATCCAGGTCCTTTGCATTCACGCTTACGCCGACCCATCCGCTCCATTCCTTTGGGAAATCCGGTGCAAAGCCGGCGTTATCATACATGCACTGATCGACCTCGACACGGCTCCGGCATTCCTTCCCGTAAGACAGTCGGAGCGCCTGCAGCGCGGACGCCCATCCAGCGATTTCAAGGGTCTCAATCTTCATGGCTACCTCCCGCTGCTACCGTAACCGCCCGTTCCGCGATCGCTGTCGCTGAGCTCTTCCGATTCTACGATCTCAACGTCAGGCAACTCGACGATGATGAGCTGCGCGATCCTGTCGCCGATTCCGTACCAGTGGTATTCATCATGCTTAAGGAGCGGATCCATCAACTTGAACTTCGCCATAACCTCGCCCCTGTACCCCGAGTCGATGATGCCAACACAATTCGACAGAATAATATCGTACTTCGCCACGCTGCTCCTCGGGAACAACATTCCGACGTGCCCTTCCGGGATCTCGACTGCCAGCCCGGTCCCGTACACAACGGCCCCGTCCTCATCGACGGTCCGGCTCACCGCGACCAGGTCGAACCCAGCGTCTGTCGCATGCGCCTTCTTCGGCAGCACTGCCTCCGGCACGAGTCTTTTAACCTTCAATTCCATCTCCTACATATTTAGTAAAGTCCACGTCAACTCCCGGGCGTCCGGCTTCCCGGTCGCGGCGATCGATCTCGTCGCGTACTTCGACGAGCGCCCTTCTTCTCTCGTTGAAGAGTGCGTCCAGTTCCTTCCGGCTTAGTTTCCTGAGATCCATGGTTGCAAATATAACACTTTTCAAAGCCAAGTCCAAAGAAATCCTCCGGCGGATCTTAATCTTCCGGCGAGTGCTGCCCGGATGGTTCCTTCCTTCACGCCGCTTTCCCTTTCTGCGTCCTTGACGGATGCATACAATCCTTTCCTTTCTCCGTCCCTGCTGTACTGCGCGACCATTCTTCCCTTGCTTTTCCTTCCCCTGGGCTTTTCCTCCTTGAATTCTCTCCACTCCAGGTTTTCCGCGCGGTTGTCTGTCGGGTCTCCGTTCTTGTGCCAGACGTAGGGCCGGCATTCCTGGTTCGGCACGAACGCCCTTGCGACGAGGTATGCGATCTTTTTCCTTTCGCCGTGGATATTGACTCCGATTCCGGCTATTGCCTTCAGCGGAAGTCCGTCGCCATAGACGACTCCCTGGTCGGAGATCTCGTACCTGGCGTCAATCCTCTTCTTCCGTTCCCTAGTCCTCGACGTAAACATCCTCGTAGTCTCCTATGATATAGTCGTCGCCGACGATCAGTCCAACTTCAGTCTGTGTGAGTGCGTTTACGGTCGCATCTACCCGCTCATCGCCGTACAGAACCCGCTGTCCGAGATGCAAAAGTTCCTTATTGATCATGACCGGCAGTCCATTCAAATCGCGTGCCAGAACTATGCAGAATTATATTATCCCTCGGATTGTAGCGCAATTGTTACCCGTTAGTGTAGTTTCAGTGTAGTTTCAACTACATCGCAAAAACGGCCTTGCAGGCTTCTCGGAGGCCGATTTTGAGAATCCAGTGTAGTTAGTGTAGCTGAGTCCCTTATATATACGTTTTTGTCCAGCACCTATCTCCTATTTATTTACTAATGTTCATTTATACATTTGAGAGTGTAAAGTATTATATAATAAATAGATAAGTGGTGTATTTTGCAGTGAATGTAGGTAAGAAAAGTGTATTTTGCCTTCATAGCTACATTTTTGAAGGCTAAGCGCTTGATAGTCAATGGCTTAAAATTCTTTAAAATTTTAAATCGCTGAAAACCAGGTAGTTGCACCAAGGGCGACAAAAAATGAAAAGAAAAAAATTTCAGGAACCCATGGCCACGCTGGTCCGGCCCTCGCCCTTATACCCCTCGCACCCTTCATAAACCCTTGGAAATCAATTAGTTATGGATGCGGTACGGTCGTGGCGAAAATAAAACCGTATTTTTTTTGATACGGGATTGTGCTATAATATGGCACAATGCTAAACGTTTAGCAGCGCCCCAAAAATGCCCATTAAAACGTTTTATTTTCAATCCGGATTTTTCCCGTACATGTATACGGCCGTAAAATTTAAAACGTTTTATAGAGACTTTTATCGAAATTCGATAAATGGCGTTTTTTGAGCGGAAGTGATTGATACATAGGCATTTACGGGCGTTTTTGCTTAAAGGTACATAAATAGGTATAAATATATGTAAGCGTTTCATTTTCAGATATTTACGTTTTAGGCAGTTGCTTGTTGTCGTATCATTTTGGATACGATTTCGGGCTTATGGGGCGCGCTGGGATTGTATCATATATGATTCGCAAAAATCGGCATGGGACAAAAAAGCCGTTTAAAACGTTTTATTTTTAAATATCTTTGTTGCTTGCGTATAATTATATCAAAAAATATATTTATGTAAATTTAAAACGTTTTCTGCCCCAAATACGGCTAAATATGACATTTTCTATATATGGAGTTTTTAGGTGTATCGGATATGATACGGCGGGGTCGTTGGTTGGCGTCGTATCATATTGTATACTATTATTTTTCTTTATATAGGTATACGCGCGTATATGTTGCCAAGTGTTTGATTTTCAGCGCTTTATATGTTGTATTTTGATAAATTCTAAATTAAGGTTTTTAAATATGTATTGATTATCAGCAACTTAAAACGTTAAATATCATAAGATATACGCCCGTAAAATTTTTTTGCCTTTGCAATTGCTTGATAATCAACAAAATCAAATCTTTTTTAAAAAATATACATAAATATTTTTTTGCATAACGGAAATCGGTTGTACCTTTGCGTCAGCAAGATGGGAAAAAGACCACTTGCCACAACGCCCGTCAATAGGTACGGAATTCCGAAAGGGATTTGCAGCCGACATGATTTGCAGAAGTGCGGACAAAACGCTATCGACAAACGGACGGACACAGGGAAATAAGGTACGGACATGCAACCGTACAAACGCTCATTGAAATACGAATTTTGCAAGTAAGCCAAAAAACGCGAATAACGGCCTAAAATAGTTCATCTATTTTTCTCCGATTGGGGCGCGCAAATAAAACGTTATCCGGTTTTTTGTGGGTCGAATTGACGAATTTTTAACACTTGCAAAGGGCATGAAAAACGGCCGATTTGAGGACGGCAAAGAGATAAAAACCCGTCCCACTGCAAGCGACAACATGAAACGATGAAAGTGGAGTATATCGCAGGTGACCGAGGATTCAATGGGAGTATTGTATCCTGACGAGTAGTCACTAGGTTTGCAGGAACAAACAACCGAACGAAAGCCGAACAATTCGGGCGAACGGATTGAACGGCTTGGGAAATATAGGGAAAATCGTAGGTAGACGGTAAGTAATAAGTTTACTATACTTGTTTTCAGAATCTGGACAAGGGCAGAGAAAAACGGCTACCGAATAGAACGGGCCGAACGGGGTGATACCTTTTCGGCTTGCAAAGTTATTTTGTTTAATTTAGACGGGGAACAGCGGTTTAATACTGAACGACTAAAACGATGGCACAAATCACCCTCACCAAGACCCAAGCCAAGACCAAGACCGCCAAGGCAATCGAAATCCGCCGGCGCGGACTGATGGGCTACCTGAACGACTGCAAAAAAGTATTGCAGGGCGCAAAGGGCATGAATCTGAACCAGGACGAAATCGAGGCATACAAAGCCTTGAAAGGTCTGGTATCACTGACTCCGGCAGACTGCAACCTTGATTTTATCAAGGCATACATCCCGACCGACGAACAGGGCCGCTTTGTCCGGTTTCGCAAGGTCGGAGAGGACCGCCAGGCATGGTGCGAGAAAAACAAGATCGAACCGAACGACCAGCAATTCACCTTTGTCGAGGGCAAGGACGGCAACAAGGTCGAAGTCTACCGCGAAGTCCGCACCACTTGGACGGCTTCTCAGGTCGTGGGCCTGCTGGTCAAGGCAGCCGACGCCCGCACCAAGGCAGCGAAGAATATCTAACTGAACCAACCGAACACGGGCGGGCGAGGGTGAAACCTTTCCCGCTTGCTAATTTTAGAAAATGATTTGGACGATGAGCCAGCAGTACACGCAATTCGATTGGGCGACCGATAGGATGGCCCGAACGACCTGGGAGGACGAGGAAGAGCGCCTTTTTGATGGGATCGATAGGCGAACGAACCGCCAACGGACAAGGAAGAACAACCGCAAAAATCATAGAAATTATGCGTAGCAAATCAATGAGCAACGCCCTTAATCGGCTGGTGCTGGTTTGGGGCGAATCGTACGGTCGGACGAAGCGGGTCGGCCTGCTGCAGAAGTACGGAGTAATGCCGTGGGACGAAGTGCCCGAACGGATGTTGAACGAGTTGGGGAGGGTTGGACGATGATTTACGAAGTCTTAGCATACACCGGACGATGGGCGCACCGGAGGCTCTTCTTCAAGGACGAACAGTCGGCGCGCGAATACGCTGCCAAGGAGTTCGAGAACGATGACGTAATCGAAGTCTGGCTCTGTACAATCGACACCGAACGAACGGGCGCGTATGGTGCGCTCGAGCTAATCAGTAACATGCCAATATTAACCAAATAAAATATAGAACCATGAAAGCAAAGATTGAATTGGGCGACATCATTGTCAGCCTGCCCGTGGAGTATCTGGACCAGCAGACAGCTATTAGCAGCGTGTTTGAAAACGTGCCGATTGATAGCGTGGATGTATCCGCGCTGATTGAGGCGAACCGGACGATTGGTGTGTCTTGGTACAAGAAGTATGTGATCGGCGAGGACCGCCAGGTCCTGCACATCAGCGTGCCGACCGAGTTAATCAAGTGGGAGGAGTAGACGATGGCGACGATTATGAACGAATACGGGCTGACTTGGGACGAGTTGGCCCGTGCCTATGAGGCAGCGGTCGAAGACGGACTATTTAATAACGAGTAATATGAAAGATAAAATCATTATTGGACTGTTAGCGATGGCAGTCATGCTCCTGGGCATCATCGCTTGGGAGAACCAGCAGCCGACCGAGCCGTACCGTTGGAGCAACGATGTCAACTTCGAGGTTGCAGAAATCGAAATCGATGGGCAGACTTACTACCTGCTCGACTCTGGAGAACTCATTAAAAAAGCAGAATAATATGAAAAAAGCAATCATGCAGATGCAGGCCATGCAGAACAGGCTTGCGCAATTGAAAGTGTCGACGAGTATCAATACGACCTTCGGCGACTTTGGACAGGCGGTCACGATGTATGTATACGATGACGGACACATCGTCGCGACCGTCCATTGGCGGAGCTATGAACCGGAGCAATGGGAAGTGGATTGGGAGGAGTTTGAACTGATAGTCAATGCCCGATTTCTCGGCTGGTGGGAGTAGAACGGGCGGGCGGCTGTGATAGGCTGTCCGCTTGCAAAGTTAAATTAGAATAGGAGGAACGAAAAATGAAAGACATTGAGGTTGGCGACATCCTGTACGGGATGTGGCATTATTCGATGCATTTCCCGGTGTTTTTCCGGGTGACGAAGGTGACGGCTAAGACCGCGACAGCGGAACGGCTTTTCAGCAAGTGCGTTCGTGCGACGGATGGCGGATACGGCCAGCAGGGTTATGAGGCTCCGGATATTGAGCGAGGTGTATGGTCGGATGGGCACATTATCCGCAACGGCAAGCGGGGTCTCGAAACTGGCAGTTATGCCAAGTACAATCACTACAACTTGGAGAAGTGGGACGGACAGCCGATTTGGGCGGATCACATGGACTAACAAAATTAGATAGCAATGAAAGCGATTTACATTTACAAGAGCGATGATGGTTGCCGGAAAGGCTGTCACCCGGTCTGCCGGCTTTATGCAGAACGCAAGGAGATAAAAGAGATTAAGTATTTCAGTGTGGACGAGCCGGGTGCGTGGTTCGACGACTGCTGGAATTGTCACGTGGACGGTATGGACTTCGAGTGTGCGACCAGGGATGAGGCGATCGAGAAGGGCATCCGGTTTTGGGATAGCGAGAGTGAGTACAAAGTTTATTTTGAGGAATCATGAAACTCGGAGCATTAAAGCAGGGCGACAAGTTCAGGTATCCTGGGCAGACCAGCGGATTCTATGTAAAGGGCAGCGTGATCCCGGGAACGATGGGAGAGCGGTTCTATGTTCACTCCGGCAGTACGATTTACACGGGCGGAGGGTTTTTCGATGAGGAAGTGATAAAAGTTAACGAGGAATAGTTATGGAAACATTTATTGACTACTGCAAGAACTACGTACTTGAGAACATTGACGGGTACGAGGGACACGAGGTGTATTTGTGCGACCTGGGATTTACTTTGACTGAATACCCGAACTGCAGCGGAACGCTGACTTACTCACGTGAGCGGGCTAAAGAATACTTGAAGGAGTGGTATGACGAGGCCGATGATTACTTCAAGTACGAGAAGGACAACTTCGGAACGCCTCGGAATCCTTTTGAGAACCCCGAGGCTTACATGGTCTGCATGGTGATTGAGGGAGTGCGAGCGCTGATTGATGATGCGGTTGACACGCTTGGTATGAATGACCAGTGGAACGACGAGGTTGAACTGACTGCCGACCTCATTGAGAAGATTAAGGGTGCAGTCGAAGATTTTGACGATGAAAGATTGTTTTAGTTATGAGATACACAGTTGAATCGAGCCTCAGAAATTTCGAGGCGTGGTCTGGCGGAAAGGATACGCTGGATGTCCTGATTGAGAAGGGCGACTGCGACGAGGTCGAGCGTCTGATTGAAGACATGGATTCGCTTGGCACCGACACGAGCATCAATGATTTCCTGTGGTTTGAACGGGACTTTATTGCCGAGCATCTAGGATACAAGGATTGGGAGGCGTACGAGGAAGGATGGAGCATGGAGGACTTGGATGACGCGGAGGAATGGTGGCGGAATTGTGTAGAGTGCGTACGGACCGACCTTGCTGGAACGGATGATGATAGCAAGCAGGATGATTGGTGGGACGATCTCGACGACGAGAAAAAGGTCGACATTTACTACGAGAACAATTAAAAGCCATGAAAAAAATTGAAATGCTATGCTACGGCATTAAGCACATTGCCGAGAACCACCGACTTGATGCGGATGTCGAGTTTGAAGAGACTGGCGAGGTGTGCATTTTCGGAGGAAACAATATCCCGACCGAGATGGACGTACGCATGTTGTGTGCCGACCTTGGAATCTCCGAAGATAATATCGAGAGCGGAGATTGTGGAATCGATGTCTTCATCCCGGAAGATTGGGATGGGGATGCAAAATACATTACCGGACTAGAATTTTGGAGGAGGTTGTCATGAACTACAAGAAACTAGACGAACTCTGTAGGCAGAGCATCGAGGACTATGACGAAAAGGTCTCAATGGCCTGGGGTTATATGGACCGGAACCGCTGTCCGTTGTGGATGGCGTTTCCGATTCTTTACGATGAAATCCGAGAGGTTCTCGAGGATAACGAGATTGACTTGGATGAAGTAGAAATCGAAGAAATAATTAGCGCATAAACATGAAAACGAAGAAAATCACCTACCTCGACACATACTGCGAGGGCGGGTACACTTACGAAGATTATAAAGAATGGTGTGAGGAATGCGAGGTCGGTGCGGACGTTGAGGGTGGAGAGGACTATTGGAGATGGATTGAAGAGAACAAGGCCCGAGACTTCGATGACTTCATGGCAGAAATACGCACGATAAGCGGGCCGGTCGTTGTTACCGGCTCTCTTGGATTGTGGTGGGGCCGTCCGGAGATTGCACCTACCAAGTTCAATAGTCTGAACAATGCGATCAGTCAATGCATCGAAGGTGCTGAGGCAATCGAGGTTATCCTTGAAAACGGCGTTCTGACCGTCAAGGGAGCGCACCATGACGGGACGAATATTTTCGAAATCCGTCCGCTGACAGAGTTGGGCGCTGACCGGATGGACAACGATGAGAAGATTAACGTGAACAGCCACTGGCATTGCGGAAAGTTCGGAGAATATTTGTATTAATTATAAAAGCGAAGGATCATGGAAAAATATTATCAACCGCAGCGGAAACGGGATTTTACAATCCCGATTGAAATGTACTCTTGGCAGGTATTCCAATCAAAAAAAGACGCCGTAGAGTTTCTAAAACGCCTTTCGTACAACGTGGACGAGTTCGACATTATGGAGTACGAGGGCGATGAGATAGAGGACTATGTAATAATTGACTCAAAAGGATTATCAATAATCTAACAATGGAAAAGACAGAATTCAAGCACTCCTACAAGGAGTTTGGCTACGAGGCCATTAAGAAAAGAGTGCAACAGATGCTCGAATTCAGGGACGAGGTTGACGTTGAGAACGCTCACGTCAAACTGAGCTACGGCAACCGTAAGACCGGCGCGCTCGTACCGTCAGTCAGTATGATTCCGATTGCAGACTGCGGGAACTGCTCCGTCTGCATGAAGGGATGTTATGACATCCGGAACGTCTGCTTTCAGAAGACTGTCCAGAAAGCGAGGGCCAACAACAGCGCTATCTACAAGCTTGCTCCGGAAAAATACTGGAGCGAAATTCGGAAGGCAGTAAGGTACCTGCGGTTCTTCCGCTGGCACGTTGGAGCCGATATCAAGGACTTCCAGTATCTCATATCGATGTGCTCTATCGCTCGAGAGACACCTACATGCGAATTCTTGGCCTTCACGAAGATGTATAAGTTGGTCAACAACTACATCAAGAATCTTGGCCCTCTTCCGGAAAACATGCACATCATCTTCAGCGATTGGCGTGGTGCGGAGATGGATAATCCGTACAACCTGCCGGTGAGCAGCCCGCTGTGGCCGGACGGAACGAAGGGGCCGCACTGCACCGACAAGCAGTTCATGTGCCCCGGGTTCTGCGAGGAATGCGCCGAGGCGCGGACCGGGTGCTGGGCGGCGAAGAACGGAGAAACAATTTTATTTGAAGCACACTGATATGGCAAAGAAAGAAAAGTATGTCATCCGCTACAACATCCGCACTTGGATTGACATTACCGTAGAAGCGGAGAGCGAAGATGAGGCCTACGAACTGGCTGAAGAAAAGTACTGCACCGGGGACTACGAAGAGCATCCGGAGAACTCAGAGACCTGGTCCACCGAGAACGTGACAAAAGAGTATAACGATTAACAAGTAAAGCAATGACAACAATCATAATGACTGACTGCAAGACTCCTTTTGGGTCGTATGTCGATTTTAATGTCAAAGGTTCCGGAGAGCGCGTCGCAGAGGTCGACCGCTCAGACGGGAAATACAAAATCTACGTCGGCAAGAGCCTCACCTTAATCGGTGAGCGTACCGGAAAGCAGTCTGCAATCTCCTTCGCGCAGGAGAACATAAAGGGCTTGTTCCGTGAACAGGTCGAATTCAAGTGGAATGTGTTAACCTATAGTTTCAAATGACAGCAAGAGATAAGTTCGAGGCCCGGCTCAAGGAACTAGGGCTTTACGATGAATGGATGTCCTGCAGAGACAAGGTCGGAAAGGTAATGGAGGACGGCTCGATCGTCATCCTTATACATTATGAAGAGGAGGGCGATCCTTATAATGAAATCCATTACCCATCGTTCGAGGAGTTGTGGAAGAATGAGGGCTTCCGTAATCAATGTAAGCAGGACTTCTACTGCCACGAGGATGACCACTTCGTAGCGAAGCTTGCCTACTGGCTAGACATTCACACGAACGGGGCGGAGTGTCCGCTCTTCCCGGTCGATGTCTACTTCACCGCCTCGGGACTTGAGACTGAGGTCATCGAGTTCAAGGACGATCCTGCACCAGACCCGGAGAGGCTAACAAACATCATTCGTGAGCTGGCGGAAATGTGCGGAATTACTTTGGCATAGTATATGCATATGTTTAAAAATGAGACATATGATAAAAGTCGCGGTGGTAATCCTGCCAATCATCGCGGTAGGTATAAAATGGGATAGTCGTCAGGGATGGCTTATCCTGTTAATTGTGGCAGCATTCATAATTACAAATTGTTTCAACAATGAACAAAGACAGGAGAAAGAGACTCGCAGCGATCGCGGAGACGATTGAAGAGCAGATGAGCGAACTCGAGTACGTTCGTGACGAAGAGCAGGAGGCCTTCGACAACATGCCGGAAAGCCTGCAGTATTCGGACAGGGGGTCTGAAATGGAAGACGGAATCTCCGAAATTGACGAGATTTATAACGACTTGGAGGACATCCGAGATAGAATCCAGGAGCTATGCGAGCGCTGATAACATACAAGGGTTACACCTTGGAGGAATCCACTCGCGGATACCGGTGCATCATTGACGGCGATGTGCTCCGGTTCGATACGGCCGGACAATGGAAACAATATATTGACAGAAATGAGAATAAAAAGAAAGATAATCGCCATTAACGAAGATACCGGCGAGCGCAAGGAGTTTGATAGCGAGTACGCTCTCGCAAAAGAACTTAATATGAGCATCTCTGCAGTGCAGATTACGCGACTGCGCGGGACAGCAGCAAAGGGATGGAAGATCTTTGATACTCCCGACGCCATCCGGAAAAGGATTGCAATTCTTGAGGAGCAGATCGCACTCCTCGAGTCTTAATTCGGGTGCGGTTGGGCGATACCGGCCGCACTTGCTAAATGTTTAACAAATAAAACGTGAGCGAAAATGAAAACGAAAGAACAGCTCGTCAGTCTCGGCCTGACGGAGAAGAAAGCCGACGAGGTTATGATGCTCGAAAGCAAAATGCTTGAGCAGGCAGTAAGGTTCCAATTCAAAAAGAAAGATGGCAGCTTGCGCGAAGCGGTTGGAACGCTGAAACGTGAGAAGATGGTACAGGAAGACGGAAAGGTCTGGGAACCGGTCGGAGCTCAGAAGCCGGAATGCCCTACGACACTGGGTTTCTGGGACCTTGAGAAGAAGGCATGGAGATGCCTGATCGTGTCGAACCTTGTAGCAGTGGAGGGATAGCCATGACACTGGAATTGACACCTGAGCAGGAGCAGATTATCATTGACGCACTGCGTGACCGCATCGGTAAACTCTATGACATGTCGGAGCAGTACAAGGGCACAGGCTTTACGGACTGCCAAAAAGACTGCCTCAACGAGAAAAAGAAAGTTCAGGAACTATTAAAGAGGATTCAAGGATGAAAATCTACGTAGGAAGATGGGACTTGCTCCCGGCAGAATGGGAGGGCATCAACGGGCTGTACGAGAAGTCCGAGGAAGAGATATTTGACGAGGTGGTTCGTGAAAAGCTCATTTGTCAGATACCGAATTATATTGGCGTCTTTGATGCAGAGGAATTTGAGGACACATTCAACCAGTGCCTCACCCACTTCATCGACTCAAAAGATTACTGGATCAAAATCTTCTAGCCATGGGACAGTGTTACACGACTTACCTCAAGGTGAGGTTTAATGACGAGAGTGGTGCGGTTAAGGCCGTGCAAGACATGCTCACTGATTCCGGAGAGTACACGCTCGAGGACTATAGCAAGCATACGGGGCTTGACTATAATACTATAAACGGCATTCTCCGCCACTTCTACGCCAACTGGGAGCGCGGGTATCAGTGGACCAAGACAACGGACCCTGATGTTCTATCGGGGGACTTCAATGCCACCTACAGCTGGGAGTCAAAGATGATAGAGGTCTTCCAGTTGCTTGCGCCATTCCTGGAGGATGGCTCAAGCCTCAAGATTTACCCGGACTCGGGCTACGACTATCTTGTGGTCAAGGACGGCAAGGCCGTAACGATTCACTAAAAGATATAATTCCATGAACACGCTCAAAGACTTTCTCGAAGAATACTATACTGGCGAGCCTTATGAGGTTGCGCTCGGACACTTAGAGGAACTCCTCCGCGACCTTGACATGATTAACGCTTTCGAGGGCGGCGTTTGGGGTCCCGATGATATAATGGACAATATTGAAAGAGGAGACAATTATGACTAATAAAGAACTCATTGCCGAAGGTGTTCACTTCGATTTAGACCAGACAACGAAGGCATACGGCCTGGCTGGAGTCGAGAAGTGCTGGCTCGATTACTCTTACGAAGACGGTCGTGAGGGATGGGACCAAGACGCATATTACGCAGACTTTGACAAGTGGTGGGTTAAACTGCCAAAGAAGGAGAAAGAAAGAATATATAAAGAGATGGGTCGTTGAAAACAAAAAAGTGATTTGGAAATGACAAAGCAGCAACTTCGAGCAGAGCTCTTCCGGGTGAAGGGACTGCTTAGGGACGCACTCCTCGAAGAGGGGTATAAAGGGCTCCCGAATTCCGAGACAGATTTTTACAACTCAATCCTTTGGATTTGGAGAGAAATGAATAAACAAACGTACGAATAATATGGGACTCATCTACACGTGGTCCGAACTCAAGGCGATAAAGGACCGAATCGAGCAAATCGGAAAGCAGACCGACAGCATGACACTGTCTGACGCGACGCGATACCTCTACAATAAGCTATGGGCCGAGCGTCACCACCTAGAGGATGTTTGGGACGAAAAGATCAAGCAGGTCATTCCAGAGGTCGGGATGCCATGTACGGTCCGTTGGTATTCAGATAGCTCCGGGGCCCACGTAGAGAAGATTTTGAGCCCGAAGACAATCCAAGTAAAGTGCGACAGCCTGTATTCGTGCACAAAAATCTTTACTTACAGGAGGAGTGGGCACTGGGTGGAAAAAGGGTCTACGTCGCGCGATTGGAGCACAAGGCTTTCTCTTGGTTATCGTCACGATTATTACGATATGTCTTTCTAATGTTGTTTGCTTACTAGGAATACTAGGCACGATTATTGCTAAGGATATGTACGTTGTCAGATTTTTTGAGCATGGCGCAGCCGGGCCTGTTGTCGGTGGACCGATAAACACGTTGCCGCTTGCGATTGAACTTTTAAAAACGATGAACCTTTTAATCACGGGATCTAGCATTGTTGACGGCACCAGGCTTGTTTTTACTCGTGGCGGTATCGATCTGGGCTTTGTGATATGCGACGCTTTTTTGGGCAGAGAAATTAAAACCATAGAAGTGGAGGAAAAATAAATGTTTGCAATTATCTACCTGCTTTGTGCATTCTCGTTCATTCCCGAATTGTTTAACGAAAAACGCTAAAGAAAATGTTTCTTCTTATCATGCTATTAGCTTATGCGGACGACATGTTCGCAAGGAGGTAAAAATGCTGAAAATGAAAGCAAAAGTAAAAGACACCGGATCGATCGTTGAGGTCTACTGGGTCGGCATGGACATGAAGACACGGGAAAATATGTACGTGTCTTCGGACAACGTCAGATACTTCGGCAAGGATTTGGTCATGCCCTCTACGAAGGAAATACTCGACGCTCAAAACTTATAGGACATGTCAAGAAAGAAGAAAGTCGAAATAAAAAAGGTTTCGGACAGGAGGCCTTATGTAATATACCGCCGCGTTTCAACGGACGGGCAGGGAGATTCTGGCTTGGGCCTTGACGCGCAAGAGGCAATTATCCTTGCAAACATGCAGAGGGATCCTGTCCAGATGTTCACGGAGGTCTACTCCGGGACAAAGCTACGTCAGTGTAAGGAACTATGGAAGGCAATCAACCTTTGCAAGCAAAACGACTATCTTCTTGTCATCGCATCATACGATCGTTTCAGGAACGTACAGGAAGCTCTAGAGGTCGTGGATAACATCGGAGAGCGGAACATATTGTTCTGTGACCTGCCAAGTTCGGACAGGTTTGTTCTTACTATCATGTTCGCTGTGGCAGAAAAGCAGGCGATTATGATTCAGCTCAAGACCAAGCTTGCCCTTGCTGAGCGAAAAAAACAAATAGAGGAGCACGGAGGATTCTTCTCGAAGTCGGGACGGTGGTGTAACCATCTCGGGAGCGAGAAGGGGACAGACATGTCGCAGGCACTTCTCGCATCTAATGAGACGAAGAGAAGGGAATCGTCTGCATGGAAACAACAGTCGGCTTTATATATATGGGTTGAGAACCAGCTATACAAAGGCCGGTCGCGACAGGAGATCCTCGCAGAAGCAGCCGAATTGTATGAGAAGAACCCGGAAAGCTACGGAACTCGCGAGGGCTGCTGCCTGACAAAGGGAACTTTATCTAAGTGGGCTAAGGAAATCTCATTGGGATTTAAGTAATATGAAAGAGTTTAAAATTAGAGCTATTTTGACTGGATATGTGTGGGTGAAAAATCCGCGTGAATCCTGGGAATGGCGAGGGTCGCATGTCGAAGACATCCGATCTAAACGTTCTGGCAGCGTCATCTTCAACGTCTGGGCCGACACACGAGACCGCGCCGTCGAACTTGTTGGCGAGTATCACGGCTTTGACTTCTCCGGTGAGTGGCATCTCGACGAGATCGAAGAAGTTAAAGTTGTTTCTATCGAGGAAGTCCAAGGCACGGACGGCCTCGCGGACGAAGAATATATCGAGGTGGAATATGAATAATCCCTGCCTATCCTGTTGGTGGTTCCTTAACCGAAAGTGTATGAAGCCCGAGTTCGGGTATTGCAAAATAACGAGAAGCAAGTAGGGCGCATACCAGCTGCCGATGGCTCGCGTGAGTTGCGCACTTTTAAAACACAAGAATATGATTACATTTATTTGCGTATTCTACTACATATTCAGCATTTTTTTCATGTATGGATATATATTAGATACTGATGAACAAAATCCTTGGATTATCCTCGGTGGAATTGTTTTAGCACTTATTTTTGCTCCGTTTCTCCTCCCGTTCGATCTTGGTGTATTTGTTTCTAAAAATAGCTGATATGAATACAGAAGAAAAAGCAAGAGCTTATGATGAAGCTTTGGAGAGAGTGAAACCTCTATATGAGTGGGCCAAAAAAGACGATAGTCCGATGTGGTCAACATACGAATATCTTTTCCCCCAGCTCGCCGAGAGCGAGGACGAGAGGATAAGGAAGCATTTGATTGATATAGTTGAGACCTATTGGGGCAAAACTAATGAACCCGGTAAGGCCGCAGACCTCGCCTACCTCGAAAAGCAGAAAGAGGCAAAATGGTATCCATCGGAAGGCGAAATGGGTGTACTCTACAAGTTATGTTATCTCAGCAATCAAATCACTGATGAGGACGACACTGAGCTCACTCGTCTTTATCAAGACTTGAAACGGGAGTATTTCAATGGACATTCATTCGAAAATATGTTTTCAAACGAAAAGCAGAAAGAGCCGCATTTCACTAAACGCAATGCCTTGTTTGACAAGTGCGTCGAGAACTGTGACCCAGAGATAATGAAGAGAGTCTCCGATGAGGTGGATGAGATGTTGGAGAAAGAGCAGAAGCCCGTTCAATCCGACGTCGAGAGAGAATATGTCCGAACCTTGAAGTCTCTTATTTCCGATTTCCTTCGCGGGAAAGAAGAGGTGGATAGAGAATACTACCAGCAAATCTACGATTGGCTGGACGGGAGGCATATAGGGCAGAAGCCCGCAGAGTGGATACTTCCGGAAGAGTTCGAGGAGGCAGTTTATAAGGTGGCGAATTTCATTTCACCTTTTGATAGCCAAGAGGAACTTCGTAAAGTATCACATCGTTTTGCCGAGCAATTATTGTCTCTTGCGAAGAAGGAGTTGGACAAGCCCGCAGAGTGGAGCGAGGAGGATAATATCGGTTGGGATGAGGCATTCGCTTGTGTAACAAAGACCGAGAGAGCGGCAAAGGATGAGGGAGAACTCCAAAATGCCGTCACCGCTGAAAAATGGCTCAAAGAAATAAAGTTCAAGTATTATGTCCATCCCAATCGAGAGTGGAGCGAGGATGATGAAGAAACGCTAAAAGACATTATCGCAGGTTTAGAGGCAACAAAGCAACTGACATATAGGCACGAGCCGTCTGGACGAGCCTGCTATAACAAATGGATTGCTTGGCTCAAATCCCTTCGTCCGCAACCTCATTGGAAGCCAAGCGAGGAGCAGATGAGAGCACTCCGATTAGCCCGTTCTTTTGTTGTTGACGATTTTGGGAAAACAACAACTGTATCGGAGACACTAAAAGAATTAGAAGAACAACTGAAGAAATTGTAACATATGGAACAACCGATTTCGACCATTCAAGTAACCATGTCTATTCCGCCACAAAAATATATGGCGGCTGCAATGGAAATTATGTCGCAATACGGCGACGTAGTACAAGATGCTCTAAATGACATTAGAAAAGATCTGATGTTCGATAAGAAGTTGCAAGACGAGGTTAAAACGGAGATTAAGAATCAAATTCGGGAGTCAGTAGAAAATGCAATTAAGTCTGCCGCAAGAAGGGTTGTGTGGGACTTATACCCTGACGCTGACATTGAGAAAATGATAGAAAATAAGATTCTTGAAACAATGCAGAAAAACTGATGTAAAACATAGGGTGCGGAGGATGACCGAAGCATGCAAGGTCAGAGGTTGTCTACAAGATGTCCCGCACCCTTTTTTCAAAACAAACTTAATATGAAACGAGGAAGACCAGTAAAAGCAATTTACCAGAGAGATGGCTTGCTGAAGACCTTAATGGACGAGTATGACGTATCATTGCTTCCAGACAAGGACAGCAGAGTCAATGTCTTCAACAAGGGTTGCAACTACATTACTTCGTTTGATCTTGTCAAGGATGGAGACTTCTATAAGTACAAATATAACGGAGAACTCTATAATGCTTTCTCAAAAATGCTTGCACAAGCCGAGAAGGACAACGAGAGCAAGCCCTTCCCGTCTTATGTGTATTGCCCCATAACAAGAGAACCGTACAAGGTAATGCATTATGTGAGGGATTATATGGAATCAATCGGTTTCAGTATCCCACAGTGGGGAGAGGCATTCTGCTGGGATGGCCGTAGCACTGGTGACAGTTTTGTCATGAAGAATATCTATGGCGAACCCATCTCGCACATAATGGTTGTTATGGATAACTGGGATGAAGGCACATCCGGAAAAGTGTATAGGACAATAGGGCATGGATGGGAATGGTGCGAAGTCTCATTCAAAGGATTCGAGGACGTGCTTGGGGCCATCAACAGCATTCTTGAACCCGAGGCTCTGGTTAATGCTGCAAAATATATTGCCACGGCATCCAACATGAACTCAGAGAGAAAGGACGATGTGCAGGCAGTTGCAGTAAACAATACTCTTGACGTTATGAAATCCGACATGAAAAAGCAGACCATTTCCATACTTGAGAATACGCTGAAAAGACTTAAGTCAGAGGTATGAAACTGATGTAAAACCATAGGGTGCGGAAAGCAAAGATGGTGTAATAATGAGAAAAAATTATGGCGAGACAAGTGTTCTATGCTGTGCATGATTACGAGGTTATTCCTTGTCACCTTATTGCTAAAAAAGACCGGGACTTTCGTGGTAAGTACGCCGCAAATTCAAAGAGAGACAAGCGTAGATTCCATGTAGCATACGCAGACCCCGAAGAAGCACATAAGCGTGTGGCAGAATACGAGATCAAGATGCAGAGACTGATATAAAACATAGGGCGCTAGAAAATGGTAAATAGTGATTGCCACGAGTCCTCCAGGGAAGGCTCCTCTTATCGCACCATTTTTATTGATTTGAATATGATCATTTTAACCTATATCATTGAGCTGTTCTTTAAGAACTGCAAGCATCCAGAAAAGTACGCTAAATGGCAAGAAAACATCTACGGAGACGAAATTAACTACCTCAATTGTCGTTCTCTCTGGAAAGCAAAGTGGTGGCTGATAACTTTAAGACATGACAGACTATACCATGAGTAAATACATTGATGCAGATAAACTGATTGCTGTAATAAAAAGGCAGAAGCACATGCTAAAGACTTCAATACAATCTGGAGGAGACTATGGGCAATCTTGTACAATTGTCATCTATGATAATATTCTTTCCATCATCGACTCTCTCCAGCAAGAGCAACCAAAGATAGATTTGGAGAAGGAGATTGATGAACATGTCATATATATGCCTTTTGGAGAGTTTTCGTCTGATGGCGAACGTCAAGAAGATGTCGAATGGGCGAAAAAAGAATTCCGCCACTTCTTTGAACTAGGGTTTAACGCGAGAAAGGAGGGATAATATGACAAGAGAAGAAAAGATTATCGCCACTGCATTCACGGGAAAGATGTTCATAGATGGCTCTGAAATGGGGCTTCTCTATGAGTATATGGAAAAGAAAGTTGGTCACGGAGTAATTGACCTCATGCTCGCCGATAAGGGGTTCTGGGAAGAATTGCACAAGGCTTGCGAACAGGACTTTATTGATATGGTCAGCAAAGTTCCGCCTTCTATTCCCTCCAATCTTGACGAGGCTGCTCATTCTTATAGTGAATCGGACGAACCGCTTTATAGCCCAGGGCATAGATTTCATTGGGATAACGAATCGTTGTTCGGAAAACAGATAGAAACCACGTTCAAA
>ODAI012991051.1_pt1 | contig 20049 bp, 7 predicted proteins | sample 1539321 | NCBI WGS metagenome assembly ODAI01 (sample SAMN02144231, study PRJEB22623) | gut metagenome | biome: sheep rumen | host: Ovis aries | place: New Zealand
CCTCCCCCCATCAATCATCAAAGGCAGCCCGAAGACTGCCTTTGATTAACCATTGTTTTAGAAGAGACTCTGCTGTCACTATCGCGACCATTACGGACGTCTCTGTAGAATTTTAACTCTCTTAGAACACCGCCACCTTTCCGTCACGACGGCGAACTACCGGCGTAGGCTCTATTTCAGCTCCTGGAGAATTTGGCTTCATTATCCCCTCACCCAATAAAACCATTGCCTCTACTTCCGGCTGTATATAATTTTTCTTTTTCATAATGCTTCGATTTCGTTTGCAAAAATACTACTTTTTTTTGATATATGCAAATATTTTGCTATTTTTTCCTCTAATTTGCCGTATTATTCTTTTTTCTCAAACGGCAACTCATCTAACCTCCGGTAGTCGCGCGCCATCTGCTCTATACTTAGTTCCGGGTCGCGCATCTGACGGATACGCTCTGCGCCTACTTGCGCCAGCCATTGTTTGAACGGCTCCGCTTTCTTGGACGGAACAGACTGGATAATACGCAGGATCTGCTCAGTATCAGCCACATCAGTAAGATACCTTTTCCCGTCTGCCGCTTGTAATTTCAGTTGGTGACAATTTGTCACCGACTCATTTCCTTCTTCCTTGAGTCTTTGTTTAAGTTTGTTCCAATACTTGCGTCCATCAACACTTTCTGTTAATATCTGGACCACATCTACCACAGAGAAGAAGTACTTCTCTTGTACATCGTCCCATACGACCCGTACCCGCAGGGACTCAAACAGCTTTATTGCTTCGTGTTCTGCCATCGTCTGTTGTTCTTTCCGGCTGTCGGGTGGATTAGCAGGCAGGTTGCCCTACTCTGCTAATCCATTCCCTTTTCACTTGGTACTTGGTACTTAGTCACTTTACTTGACCGCCTTGCCTGTCACGTCGTACATCTGTCCGTCGCGGAGGATATATACGTGCTCGTCGATGATCACTTTCTCTGCGCTCTCGGCTTTTGACTCTTGGCTTTCAACTTCATCCACTCCTGTCGCTACGCTCGGAGCTTTGCGCACGAGCAGCAGACCGTAGCCTTCCGTCGTACCCTTCGTCAGCTCTACCTCATACGTACCCATCGACAGGTTCCAGATCACGTGGCCGTCTTTGGTCAGATACAAGTCGGCGTTATCGCTCTCTGTCGGTGTCTCGATGCGGTATGTGCCATTTGCCGGAGCGTACAGGCTCAACGCGTACGAAGCCTTGTTATCTACTATCGGAGCCTCCTCTGCCGCCAACTTGATGCCTCCGTAGTTCACGCTGTAGATCATCGGAGCTTGCGGAGTATTGGTAGCGAACATCTTCTGCAGGTCGCAACCGATTTGGTATTCACTCTTGGCATCCTCGCTTGCGGTGATATACATGCGGTCGGACTGGTTCTCGTTGCTCAATGTCACAGCGATAGGCTTGTCTGTTCTCTTAGCCTCTGTGCGTGCCGGTGCATAAACAATATTCGGAGCATTATGCGCAGCTGCAAAGGTCATTGTGCCGTTATTGGCTGCTTGGATAAAGAATGCGCTACCTACTGTCAGGTTAATATCTCCTACAGCGTAAGATTTGTATGCATACTCGGTTGCATTCAATATCTGCACGTAGCGGACACCGCTATTCTCCTTAATATTCTCATTGTTTACCGAAGCATAGCACAGGCGCATGTTACCCAAACCGTTCCAACCGGCATCGGTGGGTACACCACTGTTGTATTGGCTGAAGCCTACGGACGGATTAGCGTCAAAGCTATACGCACCGGCTACTTTCTTGAAGCGGAAGGTCTGAATGTCGCCATTAACGGTCATGGAGTAAGTGATACCCGGCTGCATGATTCCACGGTATTTCTTCCAACCGTATTTACCTTGCGCACGCAGGTCTCCGTGGTAGTCCTCAATAGCGTAATCCACTTCGTTCGTCAGTTTGGCTCCTGTCTCTGCGTTATAAACGCCATCCATTACGCTTACCGGGAACGGAACGGAGAAGTTATGCCACTGGTTAGCTGCTCTTGTTCCGCTTACCGCCAAAGTGAAGTCGAAATAAGCGTCACCGTTGATGGTCAGTTTGTCAGCGTTCATCACTTGACCCGACTTGCCGTCTTGACCTTCAATCGTAAAGTCATTTACTGTCAAGTTGCCCGAACCATCTACCTTTCCGCCTGCCTCAACCGTCAGGTTGTCAAGTGACTTGTCGGCATTGACATTCAGCGTACCGCCGTCGTGAATGGTTACTGCTGTTCCGGCTGCCAGATCTCTTGCCTCAATAGTGGTTGTATTCTCCACCTCTACCGGCAGCAGGTCATACAGGATGGTGAACGACTGACAGTAGAGTGAGTTCTCGCTGGCTGCAATGGTGATAACAATATCCTCGCCGTATTTGACGGTTTTCGGATTCATGCTAACCAACACGCTCTCAAAATCAGTTCCGTTATTTGTTCCATAGTGATGATTGCCGTCATACCACTTGTCCGCATTTGCTCCTGTCGCTACTTCATCACCTCCGATAGTAATAGATAATGTTCCTTCACCGCTACTATTATTGGTTCCGGCATTCAGTTGAACACCCTTAATCGTATAACCGGTATAACCTGAAAGAACTAAAGTCATTGTTTTGCCACTCGTTATTTGTTTCGGGGTGTTACTGGTGTTTACAAAGGTTGCACTTGATCCTTCAGGGACAGAACCTTCCGTTGTAACAGAGGTCTTTGTGTCCACAACGTATGTCGCGCCATGAGCATACTTGGCAACCATCGGCATGTCTGTTGCCGGCATGTAGAACTTACTTCCGGCTGTATATACGCGACCGTTGCACTCCCACCCCATGAAGACGAAGCCTTCTTTACTAACTGCACCGGCTACCGTCACTTCGGCGTTCTCGAAATATGCTGCCTCTGCCGGAACGGCATCGCTGCTACCGTTGGCGTCATACGAAACGGTGTATTTATCCGTCTGCTCTTCCCATTGTGCGGTCAGCGTCACATTCTTCGTGAAAGCATAAATCTGGCCGTCATTATAGGTGTACGCATTCTCGTCTTGGTCTTTCCAACCCGTGAAGGTGTAACCTACGCGGATAGGCGTGTTATCTTTGACAGCTGCCTCGCCGTTCTCATCCGTCACATGACCTTCCGGCATGTTACGAACCTCGTCTTCGGTGCCTTTCGCATAGACTATGTTATAATAGCTACCGCCCACGAACTTGTAGATAGCCAAACCTTTTTGTGGAGCTGTATATGCAGCACATATATTACCATTCAAGTTCAGTAAATTATGCGTATAGGTATCTGCCGTTACGGTTGCACCACCATTAGAGCGAATGGCATCAATGGTCCATGCTGCTCCATCAGTATTCATATTCGTATTGCTGTATAGGTAGTTTTTAGAATCACTAGCCGCATGGATATAATTGTTATTTATCGCATCATAGAATGCAAACGTACCTTGATCCTTACCTTCTTCAACGATGAATATAGCAGGATCTGCACCTGTCCATGTGAGTAGATTATCTGTTTTTGTCACAGAAACAGTAGAACGGTTGTTGTCATTTTGTGTTAGTCCGCAAGCTGTATTTCCACTTGACAATGTATCGGCAAAAATTACATAGGTGGTCGGATTAACGGTAATCTCGCTTGCGCTTGTTACCAACTCCCATTTGCCGGCACTTGCCCACGGATACGGCTCCCATTGAGCCTCAAAGGTAATCGTACCTGCCTCATGATCGGCTGCCGTTACGGTATAAGTGTCGCCGGTATTCAGTACCGCATTACTACCCAACTTCCAGCCCGCAAAATTATGGCTGCTCAAGATCATAGAACCCTTGCCAGGCATAGTGGCGTTCTCGCCAACATAAACTTTCTGGCTTGTCGGAACAGTGCCTGTAACACTCTCGTTGCCCTTTGCAAAAGCAACTGTGGCGTAATCATCTTCTTCAAAAGTCGCACTTACCGTTACTGCTGCATTCGGCATTTCAAAGGTGTTGTTGGTAACTGTTACAGGCTCACCACCTGCGGTTACTTCCCAACTTACCCAATGGTAATGCTCAGCCGGATTAGCGACCAGCGTAACCGTTGCACCTCCTACGGCATAAGTGATTGCATCGCCTTGCGCGTTCTGAATGGTTGCCGAACCGTGGCTCATAGCCCCCTTGGTAATGTCATATTCTATCAAAGCGGAATTAGCACGATAGTAATAACTTACCTCTTTTGTGGTATAGTACTTACGCGTAGCCTTGATATATACTTTTGTTGCGTTCTCCTCATCCGTAATAGTAACGCTTGTGCTGTTACCCACAGCTGTTTCCTCTCCGTCATTAACGGCATATACGGCGTCAAAATTGCTGTTCGGCGTAAAAGTAATCACCTTATTGGTTGCTACCTCAAACGGCTCTGCGCTGTTCGTGCTTCCTGTGACGCTCAATACCGGCAATACAGCCTCAGCGCCGTTGGTCGAAATACCGTCTGCGCTAATCGGCATCAACTGCAAGGTAGTACCGCTATTGCTTTGACCTAAAATACCGGTTACGGTACAGGTGGTCGTGTTCAGAGGTAACGTATGACCGGTCAAAACATTGAACGCATTGTAGATGTTATAGGTAACATTATTCTTTGTCATGTCAATGGTTTTATTGTCTGCCACGCTTTCGCTTCGGATAGAAACGCCACTAATCGTCACTAACTTACATACATTGCTTGCAAAATTAGTCGCCAATGCCTCTACTGCAATCGGTGTCGGTAATTCAATAGCATCATCAGTAACATCGGTTGCACCGAAATCTGTTACCGTCATACGCGGCATATTGTTAGTCAACGAATATGTCCCGGTCAGCGTTCCGACAATCTTCTTTCCGCTCGCCCAAGTCTTACCATGACCCTCACTGTTAGTACCGGTATTATAGAGGAACATAGCACCTGTACCGTCTTGGATATAAATACGGTTCTTGTTGTATGCCAGAACACGCGCATTGCTTTCCGCTGTGAACACCAGTTTCTTTGCCGTACTCGGTGCCGCTTCAATAAAGCTTGCAATAGTGGTAAACGGCAGATCCAGAGTGAACGAAACAGCGGTAGCCTCATCGGAATTAACCATTTCGTCTTTTACAGCAATAGCACGGATGGTATAGTCGCCGTTAGCGCTTACCTCAAACGGAGCGGAATAAGCATTACTGCTTGTAGTCGGTTCTGTTCCATCCGTGGTATAGTAAATCGTTGCTCCGTTTGTTGCACTGGTAATAGTGATCGTCTTTGCCTCCTCATAAGTCTCACCATCCGTTACACCGTTAATAACCGGCTTAGCAACTTGTGCCATGCACTGCGTTGCATACTTGGTCATCGAAGCGGGAGTTACGTTTTTCTTGTAGAAGGTGAACGTTTGACCTTCAATATTGCCTGTGGTTCCAGTGTAGCAACGCCAATCTTCACTATTGTAGATACCTACATAACGAGGAGTCGTAGTTGTAGCACAATACAAATAACCTCCGTTAATGGTAAATACTTTGTTGCTTTCACTATTTCCAATGCGAACGCCCTTGTTGTTATCTGCAAGGAGGTATAACCATGTTGTGGAAGAACCATTCGGATAGAAGGTATAGCCTGAAGCATTGCCGGAAAGATTCCACTGCAAGTTAGCAGCCGGTGCTGCGGAAAGTTTGTTATTGGCAATAGTCACAGCCGCAACAGTCGGAGAGCTTGCTCCTCCATCATTCGGCAAAACATAATTGTTACCATTATTACCAACAATTACGAAGATATCGCTTGCTCCAAGGTCTGTAATTGCGGTTGCATCCCAAGAAACTACTTCCGGAGTTACCTTCGCATATACTGCATAAAGCGTACAATTCTCATTGGTCGGGATTTGCCATTTAGCACCCGGTAGCATCATTCCTTCCGGAGCTTCTGTGTCGTGCGAATATTCTGCATTTGCAGCCGTTGTCCAACCAACCAACTCTTTCTGCGTACAACCGTTAAGAGCTGTGCTCGGCAAGGTAAAGTCTGTCAAGATTTTCTGGTCTTCACCCTCTGCAACACGCAAAACCTCATTCTCGCTATAGTAAATCTTAACTGTCGGATAGTCCAAGGTCGTAAAACCTCCGTTAGCCGCAGTATTAACTGCTACATAGGTCTCGCCATCACCTTTTGCATAGAGCGTATAGGTGTAAGCCGTGAGGTGCTCCAGACCGGAAATAACTGCCGAAGTAGCATCTTTGTCAATAGCCTTGGCATCATAACCTTCAACAACATCTTCACCCTGCATAATAGTCAAAACATAACCGCTGTTGTTCGCTACATTCGTCCAGTTTAGTTGAACGCTGTTGTATGTCAGATCCGAGTTTGCGCCCATCGTCGGAGCAGGAAGCGGAGTTTTGGAAGGCGTGTACGTTACTTTTGCCGTGACAGGATAACCCGGCATGGTGAATTGTCCATTCGTTATAGTAATCTCCGTGCTCTCATCGTTTGTCTTATAAACTTTCAGTACTCTCGGTTCTTCGTAGTCTTGTTTAGCGACAGCAGAAATAGTCACAACATCGTTCTCTGCAGCATAATTAGCGCCAAGAGTAATCGTACCACCTTCTTCTACCTTGGTAATTGCATACAAAGCATCGAATGTCGCACTAACCGTAATATCGTTATCTGGCATAGAGATTGTCAGCGGGTTAGTCGCCTTTTGTTCATTGGTCAACGTCATTCCAGTTACATCCCAAGTCTTGAAGCGGCCTGCGTTCGGAGTTGCGGTTGCTGTCAGCGTTACGCTTGTTCCCTCACACACTGAACTTTCAGTAGATGCAACAGAACCGTTTGCGATCTCGTCATCCAGTGTAATAGTATGTTTCGTGCAGCAAGTGGAGATAAATGCTGTAGCACCCGATTCTTGCTTATAGAGATAAATATCGCTTTGAGTTGCGCTTTCGTAACAAGAGAAAATCGGAGAGCCATTGTTGGGGTTAAATCGCACGATATTGTGGGTGTTAGTTCCTTGCGCAACTAACGAAGCAATGCTTTGACCATCAATAGAAAGGGAGAAAGAACTATTAGCAGACTTGCTTTCCTCCTTTTTCATGTGATTACTACCAGAAGAAGCTGCATATGGGTAGCCATCACCGGCGTTGAAGGCCCATGAATTATCAGCCGTGCCTGCTTCTAACGTAAATGTCTGCATATTCGTTGTTGAAGCAGCAATTTTTCCAGATGCATCAGTAGTAACATCTGTACCAGGCCAGTTGTTACCGCTATTATATGCCTTAATTACCTTTCCTCCTTCTTGAGAATTTCCTGCTACGTTTGCAATTGTAACAACATCTCCAACGCTCAACTGGTTAGCGTTTGTTACCAAAGCAAAATCACCTTCGCCTTGACCATTTGCCCAAACAGCGTAGTATGTCTCATCACCTGTCGGAATATGACTTGCAACAGCCTTCGTTCCGCTGACAGCATCGCTCGGATCACTATCCGAACCTGCAGCAGTCGTGTACCAACCAACGAAGGTGCCGTAATTGGTTGGATCACAACTTGTCGGTTCAATGTCTGGCAGAACTAACGCATTGCCATCTGTTACATTCGTAGTACTGGTTAGACCGTTTACGGACCAAGTAATCGTATAAACGGGTATCTCCTCAAATTCTACATTGATGGTCGAGGATCCGTTTGCATATTGTGCATAAGTTACCGTTTTGTTTGCCTGGTCAATAGTTACACCAGACTCCAAACCGGTTTGGGTGATACCAACCAAGCGATATCCTGAAGTCGGAGTAATATCACTTACCGTAACAACAACAGAGCCATCACAAGTGTATTTGTCTCCATTTGCCTCAGATAAGCTGAATGAACCATTAGACGGAGTGCCTTTGGTGAGCGTGACTTTCTTTGCGCAATCCCATTTAGCGTACAACGTAATATCGTTGGACAATGTAAAGGTTGCATCTGCTATGTAGTTAGTACCAGTACCATCATCCTTGGTGTTCCATCCACCAAAAGCATAATTGTCTTTTGCCAGATTTCCTGTATTGCCGGGAACAGTAACCGTAGTTCCTGTATTCTGCGTAATAGCATCAGGTACGCTACCACTCGTTTTTTCGTTATCATTAAACGTTACGGTACTTGTTGCGTAAGGAATAAGTACATCCACTTCCTCTGTTGCATCACAATGACCACTTGCACCCACTGCCTTCAGGTAATAGGTATATGTATTACCCTCAGTCAATGCGAGAGTGTGTGTATAAGTGTGTGTGCTATAACTAATATTATTAGCAATGGATGTCGGATCTCCAGCTGTATTTTTCTGCTTATAGCTCAACTCATAGTGATCAACATCACTTGCCGTTGTCTCATTCGCCCAGATGAACTCTCTCTCACTCGCTGAATTATTGTTCAGCTTAAATGAGCCGTTAACCTGAGCCAGTGGAGTGCAGCAGTTTGGCTCGGAAATATAGTATGTTGTTGAGCTAGATACCCGTTTGTACAACTGAATATCTTGTTGTCCATTTGGATAATATCTAAAACGTGTTTGGTTAGAAGCATTATTATATTTTAGATAACTATGTGTACCTGTTACAGAAGCTTGATCTACAAAATTTCCGGAATTGTCAATGGATAAGGCATGAGAAGCAGGATTTGAGGTGATAGTATTTAGAGCTCCGCTACTTGTACCTGAAGTTCTATCTATATATTTGTCACTAGCACCTTTTATTGTCTGGTTGGTCATGTCAATAGTGAATTCTGCGGCAGTTGTCGTGGAAGAGACCGCTATAGCACTATTTGAAATAGTGACACTAATGGTATTGCCAACGGCATCAAAAGTAGCTAATCCACCATTCATAGCAACATTCCCAGTTTCATAAACGATTAGATATTGTCCATCCGTTATACCTTCTGTAGATGTTACCTTCTGGTATTTATCTGTCCCTCCACCTTCCGTCTTTGTATAAACCGGATATAGATTTTCATTGGCATTAGGAGTATAACTTCCCGCAGGAATGATTGTTGGCGCGGTAGTTGTCCATTCTGTTTGTGTAGAATTCCAACTCTTTGTCCAACCCGCGAAGGTATAGCCGGTGCAACCTGTACGCTCAGGAAGAGTTACACTTGCACCTGCCGATGCTTGTGTAAGTTCCGAATCATCATCCTTGAGCGTTACCATATATTTGGGTAAAGCTGTTGTGGTGAAACTTGTTTGCGTTCCATAAGCTGTACCCTTCCCGTTTGTCGCGTAAGGACGAACATAATAAGTTGTGGTTGGGCTTAAGCCTGTAAGGTTCTTAGAGAAGGATGTGTTTACAGTAGTATAAGATGTTCCCACTTCATGTTTGGTAACACCGCTACCATCTATTGAGGGGTTAGCGGATGATCCTATTACAAATCCGTAACTGCTAATGCTACATCCAGCCGAACCAAGTGAACTAATACCGGAGCAACTGATTGTTGCAGTTGTTGCGGCAACAGAACTATTACTTCCAGCGCTCACAGTTGGGACGGTTGTACAAGATGCGGCTGAATATGTAACGGATATTGTTGTTATACGACAAGCAGCACCTGCAGTCATAGTAATACTAGAGGCATTTCCACTCCACGAATAGGAAGTTCCACTACCACTCCACGTTCCGGTGGAAACTGTAGCTCCCATGTCCTTAATGTACTGATTAGTGGAGTTTGTAGAGACTGCAATTGCCGTTATATTTCCGGAAGATGAAGTAAATGTTACAGTAGCACCCGAGTTAAAACGGATTTGCTGACCGGAAATAGTTTTTGCACTAAAAGTAACCGTTATTGGTGTTTTAGTACTGCTAGTAGAAGACGAAAAGTCATCTTTGTTAAACGTCTTAGAATCTCCCCACACATTCCCAACTCCGACAGCGAACAGCAACATACACAAAATAAGCATTTTGTGAAGTGGTTGTAAGGGGCAAGTCAGAGGCAAGTCGGAGTAAAGTGAGAGGCAACTCGTGGTTATTTGTCTCTCCTCCTGCCCGGATGAATGATTAAACAAGTTAAATTTTCTCATAATAGTTTTTATTTTTAAGTTAATATTATTGGCTGTTTACCTTTTGACTTTGACATAACAAAAACAAGACACGAGAAGTCTCGTGTCAGGCAAAAAAGTGATAACCTAAAATATTTGATTATCGGTTGCTTCTTACATCCCAGAAATCAGCGATGAATATTTGTTCGTCGTAAACGAAATAGAGCATTTTACTCCTGTGATAAATCGTACACCAACGGTATTCAACTCCCGTTTCTTCATCCGTCCATGCCACTTCGCAACCTTTAGGGAACTTGGAAATAAACGTCTCACTCTCTTTGGTTCGCTGCTTGAATTGCCTGAATCCCTGACGGCCAAAATCCCGCAAGATATATGCCGCCACTTCCTGCCAGCCTTGTTTGGCTTGCTCTGTCCATACAATCTTCATACCGTAGCAACCATCTCTTTTTGCTCAAACTCCTCCATCATCCGGTGGGCTTCCTCTTGGGAACACACGTTGCCTGCCAAGGCTTGGCTATGTGCCAGACGCAGACGTGCTTTCTGCTCATCTGTCGGCTGGTAGTTGCCGGAGAGGCTGTTGATGTTGTCTTGCAACTCCATGACCACTTGTTCTTGCTCTTGAAGTGAAAGTGTCATGATCACTGCGATGAGACTTTTGAGTGTTTCTTGTGCCATAGTCGTTGTTGTTTTACGTTTTGCGCTGCAAAAGTACAACTTTTTTCTGATATACACAAGTATTTTATCCAAAAAATCCTTTTTGCCTGTGTTTTTGCAGTCTGTCAAAGAACTCTTTGCGCATTTTAGAGTGCTGCGCTTGCACTGTGGGTTATATTGGTTATATTAAGTATTTCATTGTGTTGCCATCCCCGGCTCAGCCAAGAGCCGAAAACGATATAGTATAAATTAACGGTACTTAATATAACTTAGTGCCCGCCGGCACTTGAACATCGGCGGAATTGATCTTTGACATATTGAAAAAGACTGTGATTTATCGAAAAATGCACAAAATCCAACTGTAAAGTTGATTTTTTGGCATTTTCTCTTGCGTATGTCATTTTTTTGTTGTACCTTTGCACCAAAATTCAAGAGTACAGAACCAATGATAGCCACGTTAGCCGAAATTCAGAAGTTCCTCAATGACTTTCACCAGAAAGTAGAGGTGTTCGACATCTTCTTCCTCGATGACCGGGAGAAGAATCTAAAATCTATCCCTGAATTAGAACTCATTCCGGGAGCGCGTAAACAGGTTGTTCAATCGTTGACCGTGGATGACTATTCCGAAGGTCCGATCAAGAATCTCCTTAACAAATGGGGAGATTTGTGGGTGTTCGGAAAGGACATTAAAGGACAAGAGGTATATATTAAAATTGCTTACGGTGTCCCTAATGGACGTGCTATTTGTATTTCCTTCCATTTAGCTGAGTATCCAATGAAATATCCTTATAAGAAGAAAGGAGGTAACGATGAACAATAAGCTTGTCATAAACAGCCCGTTCTCCGAAACTGCAAAAGCTCGTTTGCAGCATTTGACAGAGACCATGGATTTTCGTGGTGAGACGTACACGTATGAGCACATCAATTATCGCTGTGATGAAACCGGTTTGGAGTTCACAACAGACGAGATGGACTTTGAAAACCTGGAGCGTGTCTATGTCCAGTACCGTGCCAAACATGACATTCCGTCGCCCAAAGAGTTAACCGAGACTCGCAAGTTTTACGGACTCTCGGCTGCCAAGATGTCGGAGATCCTTGGTCTGGGAACCAACCAGTACCGGCTGTACGAGGAAGGACAGATGCCCAGCGAAGCGATTGGTAAAATGCTCCGGAGTATTCAGACTCCTGCGGTTTTTCTCGGTTATGTAGAGGGCTGCAAGAACCAGATGTCCGAAGAGGAGTACAGCAAATTATGCCAAAAGATTCAAAAGCATCTGATCTTGGATCTCAAGAAGAGCAACAATATCTCTTGGTTTAGAGAACTGTTCTCGCCAAGAGTTATTGGCAAGGTAGCGCTCTAAGCGCGTACAGATGCTGCATTTGCGATAAACGGTGATACGAGGTATTGCCGTTTATTGTTTGTTTTCAGTCTTTTTCAGTAGTCAATCGTTGTAACGGCAAATAATACTAACATAAATAACAAACAATTATGAAACATTTATTTACTTTAAGTGAAAGGTCGAAAGACAAGTTGGTCGGGATGGTCAAGTTGTTTATGCCGTTTATGAAAGCGACAAAGCGACAAAGCGACACGACATTTTTCGCAGAAAGTCTCAAAAGTCTCATGTCAATTTTCGCAGAAAGTGCAGAAAGTGCAGAAAGTGCAAAGCCAATTTTTGCAAATCGTGGGGTAAAGGACGTTAGGGTGTCGTTGGATCAATCTCCAACGAATATCCAACGAATCTCTAACTTATATTTAACTCCTAACAGGTATTTGACCCGTTTTGCAGCTGTTTTTGCACTTGTTTTTGTATTGGGTGTTGGTAATGTTTGGGGAGCACCGACCACATATAATTTCAGTAACCTTCCAACAACTGGATGGAATACAAGTGGAGGCAGTCAAACAATTAATGGGAAATCATGGACATATAGTTCTTCCACACACATAAGTAATAATTCTAGTAAAATTCAAGTCGGATCAAAAAACAGCCCTCAAACTTCAAATTGGACCATTCAAACAGCCATCTCTAATTTTGGAGCGAACAAGAAGATAACTGCTGTTGCCATTACAGCTTATACGACCGCGACAACTGCGACATACGACATAAGCGTAGGCGGTTCTTCCGTGAAAAGCGGTTCACTAACCACTTCTTCTGCTACCTATACGGCAAGTAGTTTGAATGCAACAAGCGGAAACATTGTTATTACATTAAAAGGTTCCAGTTCATCTAAAGCAATGTATCTCAGTAATATAGCCGTTACTTATGATGATAATTCTGGCCCTACCCTTTATACTGTTACGTTTGATGCTAATGGAGGTAGCGTAACCCCAGCCAGTGCGACACAAGCATCAGCAGGGGCTGCAATTACAACTCCAACTCCGACAAGAACGGGTTATACCTGTTCAGGATGGTATACCGCGACATCTGGTGGAACTAAGCGATGCAACGCCGGTGGTAGCTATACACCAACAGCAACCGAAACAATTCACGCACAATGGACACCAAACAATTATTCTGTAAATTGGGTTGTGAATGGTAATGATTGGACGGGATCCACTCATGGAAGCCCTTCCACCAATGCAAATTACGATACTAAGCCAGCTACCATCCCTACTGCTCCGACCTCTTCGGCATGTGATGGTAGCAAAGTATTTGTTGGATGGACGAATAATGAGTATGAGCATGCAACAAGTGCCCCTGCAATCTTGTTTACAACTCAGGCGAATGCTCCTGCCATAACCGATAACACGACTTTTTACGCTGTATTTGCGACAGCAAGCAGTGGCGGAGCTGCCACATGGACATCGACTACATTAGCAAGCCTAACAGGAAGTGACATCTTTGTAATCTCGAATGGTAGTTATGCCATGACAAATAATAATGGAACTTCTTCAGCTCCAACTGCAACAAGTATTACGGTATCAAATGGCAAGATTACTTCTACTGTTAATGATAATATGAAATGGAACATATCAGGAAACTCCACAGATGGATATGTTTTCTACCCGAATGGTTCCACCACAACTTGGCTATATTGCAATACAACTGCAAGTTCAAGTTCGAATAACAATATCCGAGTGGGAACTGGTGATAGAAAATTATGGGTTCCAAATAATAGTGGTTATCTTGTTACAAACGATACTTATACTGACAGATATTTATCAGTATATACAACTACCCCTGATTTTCGAGGATATACAGGAACAAGTAATGGAGCATTTGTGCCCCAAATATTCAAATATTCAGCCGGCACCACTTATTCCAACTATACAACTTCTTGCTGTACTCCACTGGCTCAGGTTGAAGGCTCGGTTAATTGGAGCCAGCCGACAGAGGCGGAGGTAAGTTGGGATAATATTGCCAATGTAAGTAGTTGGACTCTGAAATACAAAACACACGATGCAGGCTCATGGACAACCGCTTTCGCAGCCAAGACCGGTTCGGACAGTGAGATTACTGTCTATAGCGATGGTGGCACAGATAACAAGATGAAAAGCACTATTGCGACAACCTGTAATACTGCTTATGATTTCTTGATTATTGCTAATCCGGCAAGTGGCTATTGCGACAAGGAGCAAACCTTGGAGAATAAGAACTCCGGCAAATGGAGCGTGGCGTATTCATTAACCGGCGTGACACAATCTTCGGGACCGGCAACGGGTGCTAATGTGTGCGGCGATTATAGCGCACAATTCGCTGTAAGTGGTCCGGCTTATGCATTACCAGATGCTATTACCGTCAAGGTAGGTGATGAGATATTAGATCCCTCTAATTATACATGGGATAGCAGCACCGGTGCATTGAGTATAGCGTCTGCAAAGATAACCGGCAATCTCTCTATCACCGTGACCGGAGTAGAGGTAGGTTGTAGTGCAGATCCGACTATTGGCGCAGCAAGCCTAAACGGGACATTCAGTAATACATCGGTTGGTGTGACAGTTGCTACATCAAGTACCGGTAATCAATATTGCGCATGGACAGATTATGGTTTTGTATGGGGCACCAGTGAGAACCCGACCGTTGAGGGCAACAAAGTAGTAGTAGGCACATCGGATGCAGCTACTACTTGGAATGGCAGTCTGACAGGTTCGTTTGAGACAGGAGTGACTTATTATTTCCGTGCTTATGGAAAGAATAGCAAAGACGATGGGGAATATGTATATGGAGCCGGCGGTTCGTTTACTCCGCGTAGCGTGACCTTCAATAGTAACGGCGGAAGCGATGTGGCTACAGCCTATGTGAATAGCGGCGAAGCGATCGTTGCTCCGAGTGTACCGACCAAAACCGGTTATGACTTCGATGGATGGCAGTTGAGCGGAGCTGCATATGATTTTGCTGCTTTGGTTAGCGGTAATATCGTATTGGACGCTGTTTGGACTGCCAAGACGATGGATGTAACTCTGGATAATCAGAGTGCAACAACTGCCGGAACTGATAAAGTAACTGGTATATATGACCAAGGGCTGCCTTCTATCGCAGAGAACTTACCGGAGAAAACCGGTTATACTTTCCAAGGCTATTATTCAGAAACCGGAGGTAACGGAACAAAATATATCAATGCCGATGGTACCGCAAATGGTACTTGGGATAAAGAGGTTGCCACAACGCTATACGCTTATTGGACGATAAACAACTATACGGTGACATGGAAAGTGGCAGGGAATGATTACACTACGGGTGTGAGCGCGTCCAACAACAATGCCAACTATAACACCACCGTTAGTGCTCCTACAGCACCGGCAGCAAGTCTGTTAGGCGAACAAGGATGCGCAGATACGTTTATGGGTTGGAGCAAGAAGAATGGCGGTCATGATGCAAAGGCAGCAAGTTACTATGATGACTTGTTTACCGAGACTTCTCCGGCTATCACAGAGAATACTACTTTCTATGCTGTGTTTGCAAAGGAGAATGGTGGAACTGCTACGGCTACGTTTGATCCTGCAAATACGACAGGATTGACAGAAAGCCCAACAAAAACATGGACACATACTGCGTCCGGAGTAAAAATGCAACTGGTAGGCTCTTCTTCTCATTATACGAACGGAACGCCTAAAACATGGACTATGTCACATAGTTCGGGAAGTAAAACGGTTATTACCTCACCGACAAATATAACACAAATTGTTGCAAAAAGCGTTTATCAGTACGAAAGTGGAAATAAGACCTATACTGGTTACATTAAAGATGCATCTGCTGGCACTTTGTCGCCGACTTCGTTCACTTCCGGAGATGCAGATGGAGACGGAAATGTAACACAAACTATCTCCAATATCAATGCTAAATCCATTACCATACAAGACAACTCGTCTTCGGCAGGAGACCAAGCCCGGGTGGTATTGTTGACCGTTACTTACTCCACCACATCTTATTCGGACTACGTAACGGAGTGTGCGCCACTGACTTGCAGCGTGCCGCAGAGTTTGGCAAGTACGCCGGGTAAGAACGGTGCAACACTCAGTTGGAGTGTGCAAGAAGTTGGAACGGCATCTAAATACCAATATGCCGTTTGGGCAGTGGGTGCAGACGAACCGACCAGCGGTTACAGCGAGACAACCAACTTGACGGCAACGGTAAGCGGTTTGATGTCCGATACCGAATACAACTGGAAAGTGCGCACCGTTTGTACGGGCGAGGACGGCGAAAGCGAGTTCGCCAAGAGCACGTTCACTACCGGTTCTGTTGATTTGACATTCAGTGTACCGACAGGAGTTAGCTCTGTAACAGCCTCTACTTCTGCAAGTGCGCTGCCGAGTGCAGACGTACCAGACGCTTGTGCAGGCTGCTGGTCATTTGCCGGTTGGAGTTCAGACGAAAATGCCACTTCGGTTGAGTATGCAGCCGGCGGCACGTATAAGTTCGACGGCGACAAGACACTGTATGCGGTGTATGGAAAAGGATCTACTACCTATGAGTGGATTTCAGAGATTGAAGAATTGGCTGCTAATGAATATTATATAATTACTGCTGTATCAAGTAAGACGGAATATGCCTTAACAAATGAAGGACATGCATCTTATGCTAAAGATGCCAAATCGCTGGATATTACTGCTAAGGTAGAAGAAGATGAAAATGGCTATTACATCCAGAACCCAGAGGCAAATTATATATGGAAATATACAGGAACGAAGTTGTATAATGAGAGTGCAAATAAATATATCCAATTGTCTAATTATTCATCAAGTTCTATCCTTGATGCTTCAGGTGAGAATTTGACGTTCACAGTTGGTAATGATGGCGAATGGACGATTAAAAACGGTTCTGCTTACCTCAACTGCTATGGTTCTGGATTTGACGCATCCTCATCATCCTCCTCTGTTTATATCTACAAGCGTCAGATGGGTTCGTTGACCACGGCTCCTGATTGCTCAGGTCATACAGTTGAATGGTATGTGGCCGGTGCAAAAGTTCGCACAGATGAGGATATTACCTCTTGTGATGGTGTAGCAAGTCTGCCGAGTGTAGATGTGGCAGATATTCGCTGCAAGACAGAGGGCACAACCTTTATGGGTTGGAGCGAGACGAATGTGGGTGTTACTCCTACTTCTGACGCTGACGAGATTGCCGCTTTGAACTTGTTTACCGATGCAGCCGATGCTCCGGCAATCACGGCTGATAAGCAGTTCTATGCGGTATTTGCAGAAGGAACTCCGGCTAATCCTCAGGCTCAGACTGTGACATACACTATTTCAGCGAAGAACACATTAACGACCACAGGAGATGCTCCTACTGGTTCTTCGGCTACTATTGCAGAGAGTTATAGTGCATCGAAGCAGATGACAAGTGGTCATAGTCAAACGCTAAGATTGACTAATTTCGGAGCATGGAAGATTACAAAGATCGTTCTCTCTATGAAATCCAATCAAAACGGCGGTGGAGGTTCGTTGAGTTATTCTACAGATGGAGGTGAAACCTTTAGAGAAATCTCTAGTGGTGCATTTAACACTTCTGCTTGGTATGGAAGTTGGAGCACCGAGTACGTGGATGTAACAAAGAATAACTTGAATATCGTTTGTGGAGACGATGATGTAGTAATTAAGATTGCAGCATCTGCGAACTCGTTGTACTGCGAATCTTATGCGATTACATATGAGCCGATTATTACTTATGGCGACTACTTCACCGAGTGCTGTCCGCAGAAGGCTATCACGCTGAGTGGGGTAGATGATGAGGTAGGCAAGCATTTTGAGAGTGACAAAGAGGAAGCTTGCGAGGGCGAGACGGTTACACTGACGAAGACAGAGAACGGTAATTATACCTTTGGCGGATTTACTGTAAAAGATGCGAATGACGCGGCGGTAGATGGTACAATGAATAATGTTACCGGCAAATACACCTTCACGATGCCTGAAACGGCAGTGACTGTCACCGCAGCTTGGAATCCGAAGAACTATGAGGCAACTGCGGCTTCGGCTGACGAGGGAAAAGGTAGTGTTGTAGTGTCCGGCGGTAGCATTGAAGGCGGTAAGCGTTATGTGGCTTACGGCTCAACAATAACCCTTACGGCAACTCCTGTGGATGAAGATCACTACTTCCAGAACTGGACGGTTACACCGGATATGCCTGAACTGGATCTGACACAGAACCCGTTGGTAATCACGATGCCGGGTAATAACATTGACGTTACTGCTAACTTCGGTACGGTGGCTTATCCGGCACTGACTTTGGAAACAAACGAGGCTTATACGCTGACGGCTACTCTGGCTAACGGAGAGGCTATTCCGAATATGGGTGCTATCCGTTCGGGTACGGCCTTGAAGGTCAGCTATGTGCTGAACGGTCAGAACGAGAAGACCGGTTGGACTTTGACGCCTGCAACCACTTACGGCGAGAGCGAGAACTATATCACCTTCAATATGCCGAGTGAGGCTCTGAATGTAGCTTTGGCAGTACGTCCATACTACACCTTGGGTCTGAGTGCCGAGAACGGAACCATCAGCAGTGTTGAGATTGATGATGAGCCACAGACTCCTACTACAACTTCGTACAACGTACACGCTGGTGAGATCGTTGAAGTTGTTGCTACTCCGACCAATGATACCTATAAGTTCATTGGATGGGAGAAGACAGGTATTGATGAGAACGACTTCACAGAAAATGGAGCAGAAGCAACGCTTGAAGTTGCATCCAGCAACATGACATTGAAGGCAGTCTTCGAGGCAAAGGCGACTTACAACCTGACGCTGAATGCCCTTGGCAGAACGCAAGAAGTAATCCCCGCATTGGAAGGCACAGATGTTGCTTCATTGTTGGAAGGCAAAGAGGCTGTGACTCTGAAGGGCTATCATTTTGAGGGCTGGAGCGAGACCGAGGACGGCGAGGCTATTAGTGGCGATGCGTTGAAGCTGAATGGCGACAAGACCGTTTATGCGGTATATAGCGCTGAGGCTTACTATCAGAAAGTCACTTCGACAAGCGAAATCACCGATGGCCAGTACCTGATTGTTTATGAAGATGGTAATAAGGCATTCGATGGAGGAGCAAGTTCTTTGGATGAAGAAAACAACTATATTAGTGTTACTATAAGCAATAATAAAATTGAATCAAACACCGCAACAGATGCTGCTTCGTTCACAATTGACAAAGATGATAAGACCATTAAATCAGCGACCAATAAGTATATTGGTAATAGTAGTGATTCTAACGGACTAACCGAAAGCAACTCTGCTATGACGAATACAATGAGTATTGATGAAGATGGTAATTTTGTAGCTGTAAGTTCGGGCGGTGCATATCTCCGGTATAATAGCGCAAGTAACCAGTTGCGGTTCCGCTATTACAAATCAAGTTCATACACAGGTCAGAAGGCTATCCAACTCTACAAGAAGGTGGCTCCGGGCGCAAATGAGTCCAACCCGACGACTGTTGTTGCCAACAACGAGGTTCTTGTCATTGACGAGGATGCTACCTTGAACAACCTGACTATTGAGGCAGGCGGAAAGGTAGAGACGACCAACGAGCTGACGGTGATCAACAACCTGACGATTGAGTCGGAAGCCGGCAAGTCGGGACAGGTAAGCAATGCAGGTAAGGTACACGCCAACAATGTCTATATGGATGTGACGTTCTACAAGACGGCAACGGAATTGGATGCTACTTCGGCTAACCAGTGGTACATGATCAGTGCACCGTTTGACGTGAACCTGAACGGCGGATTCTTCCAGACCGACGGCACACCGATGGTATTCACGGTAGCAGCTGCTCCTAACTCGTTCGACTTGTTCGAATACAACGGAAGCAAACGCGCCTCGACCGGTAAGACCGGTTGGAAACGTGCGAGCGGTAAGATGAATGCCGGTGTGGCTTACCTTATCGGATTCGAGGCAGGCCAATCGACCACCATCCGTCTGAAAGCAGCCAACACCACGATGACGGATAAGGACGCCATTACGCTGAATACGTACACAAGCACTATTGGCACGGAAGA
>ODAI014510294.1_pt1 | contig 20042 bp, 21 predicted proteins | sample 1539321 | NCBI WGS metagenome assembly ODAI01 (sample SAMN02144231, study PRJEB22623) | gut metagenome | biome: sheep rumen | host: Ovis aries | place: New Zealand
CGTTGTTATACTGCACATTTTGGTTAAAGCTTTGCTGTCCGTTGTTATACTGCACATTTTGGTTAAAGCTTTGCTGTCCGTTGTTATACTGCACATTTTGATTAGAGCTTTGCTGATTGCTGTATTGTGAATTTGTATTGTTTTGATTATTATACGGTTGTCCGCTGTTATATCCATTCTGGTTCATATTTTTTGTTCCTTTTATATCACTTGCTTTAATTAAATTTTACTAAGGTCTTACTAAAAGTACAGTACCAACCTCTCCTGACTGAGACAGCGTACTTGCATACGCATACTGATAACCATTTAGTGTATAAAATTGTATTCCGTAAATGGTAAAGCCATAGGGATTTGTAACTTCAAACCCATCCGGACCAAGTCCACCCGAATACGTTACCGGTTCAATGTCTGATTCATCATAACTAGAAGAATCTTCATATTGTATATACCCAAATTTATAAGTAAGGCTTAGGTTGGTACCGTCAAAGCTTAAGGAAGCATTTCCATATTCCTCGGCATAGGCATCAAATACTCTGTCGGCATCCCACCAGTACATCATCTTCCAATCGCCGTTTATCTGGGTGTAGTCTGTTATTGGCACGGCTTCGGAAGGAAGACCATTATAATACCATCCATCCATATACCAGGAGAAATCGTCTCTGTCGGAAAGCTCTGTGGTGTTAAGGTTTGGAACTTCTGTTACAGCTTCAGTAGTAGGCGCTTCAGTAGTTGTAGCCTCGGTGGTGGCTTCAGTGGTGGCTTCAGTGGTGGCTTCAGTGGTGGCTTCAGTGGTGGCTTCAGTAGTCGTAACCTCAGTGGTTATCTCGGTCGTTGCCTCAGTCGTCTGACTTGAGCCTGCCTTTATACCGGCTTCTTCAAGAAGTCTGTCATGTCTTCTTTCTGTCAGTACACCCGGTTTTATAAACAGCAGAAATTCGGTTATTATAAGGGTTACCATAATAAAGCAGAATATTATAAATCCCACCGGCGACTTTTCCTGTGGTGGATAGCTGTTATATCTGGACTGAGGCTGCTGCATTTGCTGATTAGCATATAACATACCAGTATTATTCTGAGGCTGCTGCATTTGCTGATTAGCATATAACATACCAGTATTATTCTGAGGCTGCTGCATTTGCTGATTAGCATATAACATACCGGTATTATTCTGAGGTTGCTGCATTTGCTGATTAGCATATAACATACCGGTATTATTCTGAGGCTGTTGCATTTGCTGATTAGCATATAACATACCGGTATTATTCTGAGGCTGCTGCATTTGCTGGTTAGCGTATAGAGTGCCGGTGTTGTTTTGAGACTGCTGCATATTTCCTGTCTGATTTTGAATTTGGGTATAGTTTATCAGTGTTCCGCAGCTTGGACACATTCTTGTGCCATCAGGAAAGTTTGCTCCACATTTATAGCATTGCATAATCATTTACCTCCTCACTCTCTGCAAGAGTTATCTCGATATTATTTTGTGCCTTTTCACTGTCCTCTAATTCATCGGGTTTTTTAAAAAAAAGCACAAGAGATATAACTGTTATGATTATGAAAACAGTTACAAGTATGGTTGCTATTATTACCTTTAAAGGATTTTTTTGCATAGCCTTACCCTCCTTAATATAAAAATGATTATGTTTGCTTATATATTTGTCAGATACTCAAGAAACGTAATTGTAAAGTTAGTTTCTGTAGTATCAAATATAAGATTTTCTGTTATTACAGTAATGCCGGCAGATGAGCTTGCCAATATAGATATATTTTCAGGTATTCGTTTATCCATACGATTGAGCTTTACAATATTTACAGTATTAGCTGAAAGCTCATCAATATCTATAAGATTGGCTTTAGCACTGTTAGCATATTCAGATTTAGTACCCTGTAAAAAAAATATTTCATTTTTGCTTTTGGTAAAGCGGTTAATGATAGTTTTTAGCTTATTTTTATTGCCATTTTTATATATCTTCATAAGTGGTACACAAAGAGAAAGAAAATTGTTGAACTCTTTTTCGAGTCCATAAAGTGCTTTTTTCTCATTAATAAAGATGTTTGGCATGTCGTCGGTATAATTTCCTATAGAATCAGATGTTATCGCATATTCACCTTTTGCGAGAAATAAGGTTCGGTGGTATATGCCATCTCTCAGCTTAGGATAATAGTATGGTTCTATATCTCCAATTATATATAGAGGCAGCCATTTTTGAATAGCCTCCATGAGATCATTCAGATTTCGGTTTATGGTATGTATTATTTTTATATGGCTGCCGGTTGAGAGAAGTTTTATAAGGTAGCCGGCCCATTTTTTTGCAAATATCGGATCTTCATAAAGCCAAGCCATATCCTCGTCAGAAAAAAGCAACAGGCTATGAGGCTTTTCGATTAAACATAGACGTTTTAAAAACAATTCCGTTACTTCTCGTTTTCCTTCATTACCATAAAAAAATGAATTAATGCCCTTTAATTCGGTATCTATGCTTAAATCAACCCTGATATCTGATAAGATATCCGGTATATTTGAAGGATTGGCTGACGATAGTTCATGAAGCAGTAAATCTATGGAGCCAGAATCGGGTTTACCCGGAGCATCCTCTAAAAGCCATGCACATATAAGTGCTTCAAGTTTTTTTTTGTCATTTGGAAGCGCCCTTCCTTTGCAAATTATTTCAGATATAAGCTTTTCCTGATATTCCGTTTTTATATTTCTTGAAAAAAAAGCGGCAGCAGGCTCTATAAAAGGCATGTGCTTAGGAATTCCGCGTTTTCCTGTTCGGATTCTTCCTATATATGATGGATCAAAGGAAAGAGCACGTCCTAAAGCACTATTTTTGGTATCTGTTATTTTCATTAGGATATCAAGCTTTTCAGAAGTCATATGGAGCACCTCGTTAAAAAATTATGTGCAAAAAGCTTATGGGAAAGCGTTTTGACATAGTACACCTAAGCGTTATATTATATATAATCATAGCATTAATAATATTCTAATTCAATTAGCAGTTTGGCACATAACGTGCCAAAAAAATATAAAAATGGCAAGATAAAAAAATATATTTATTTCCATAAGTGTATATTTTTTGGTATAATAAATAACATATATGTCATTCTTCAATTCTTTTAACAATTAAATGGAGATAAAATATGCTTAAGCTTGAAAAAATCACAATTAAATATAAGAAAAAAATTGTGCTTGAAAATGTAGATTTTTTTGCCGGTAATGGGGAGATAGTTGGGCTGCTTGGTTCAAATGGCTCAGGTAAATCCACGCTATTATCTGCCATTGCGGGAGCAAAGAGAGCTACTTTTGGGAAAATGTATATAGATGATATGGATTTTGAAAAAAATACGGATGAATACAGAAAAAATATCGGATATGTTCCACAGGAAAATCCGCTTATAGCAGAGCTTACTGCTTTGGATAACTTGAGAATATGGTCGGATAAGAGTAAGGAGGAGCTAAAGGAAATAATCAGTGAAGAACCACTTTCACTGCTTGGGGTATCGGAATTTTGTGACAGAAAGGTAAGCAGCCTGTCAGGAGGTATGAAAAAAAGACTTTCGATAACGGCGACACTTATTACGAGCCCACAGGTGCTTCTTATGGATGAGCCCTTTGCGGCTCTTGATATGGTCGCTAAGCACGATATCCTTCAATATATGTCAACGTTTAAAGCTAATGGAGGAATTATGATAGTTGCTTCTCATGAGGAGACAGTACTTGATTATTGCGACAGAATTTATTTTATAAAAAATGGTCAGGTCACAGAGCTGGATAAAAGTTCAGATAAGAGTTATATAGATTTACTTAGGGGGAGAGTAAATGTCGGATAACGGTCAATTTGTAAGGACTCTGAAAACTGATATAAAAAGAATGATTAAAAGTCTTCCGGGCTTTTTTCTTACATCTGTTATATTTGTTGTTATGGCAGGTGTGATTGTTTATTATGCAAAATATTTTGTATTTGACAGCGACAGTACTTCAAATGTTAAGGTTGCATATTTTGTTAATTCCGGTGATGAGCTCGGACAAGGACAGATTGATATTATAAAAAATATGGAAAGTGTAAAGGAAAGCGCTGCGCTTATCCCTGTTGAATCTGAGGATGCCGGAAGACGCATGCTTAAGGATAAGGAAGTTGAAGCCTTTTTGGTTGTTCCGGGTAATTTTGTAGATGATATGGGAGATGAGGATTCAGCTATAAAGGTTTTTTTTAATGAGGACGAATCCTTTGAGTCTTATCTTGTAAATGATATAGTTACGATTATTTCCGAGTTATATCATACAGAACGTATGGCAGTTCTGACATACAGGGAAGTGGCAAGGGACAACGGATTTGAAGATGAACAGACGAAAAAAGGTTATAATTCTTTAAATACAAGACTTATGACTGATGTATTTGCAAGAACCGGTAATTATAAAATAAATGAAATAGATTCTGTAGGTATGTATTCAATAGAGCAGATATTTACTTGCTCTATGCTTATACTTATTATGTTTCTTATGTGTTTTCAGCTTACATCGTATTATAAAGGACATAACAGGGCGTATAAAATGCTACAAAAAATATCCGGTGTTAATGAATTTAAGCTGGCTGTTTCTAATCTGATATGTGGAACCTTAATACTTTATACACTGTATCTGATTATATTCATATTGCTTTTACTGTTTAAAAGAGGTGTAAGAATAAGTTCGCTTATAACGATAATTCCGGTATTGCTTCTTATAGCGGGTTTAACGCTTTGCCTGTCAAATTTGATAGAATCGGAGCATGTTGTAAATATTATGATTTTTCTTGGAGTTGTAGTTTTGATATATCTTGCAGGAGGATTTGTTCCTCTCTTGCTTATGCCTGAATTTATGCACAAGGTTGCAAAAGTTAATCCTATGACATATCTGCTTGATTTAACTATGAGGATACTTTACTGAGGGGAGGTAAGTATGAAGCTGTTTTTAAATCGCTTTGGTATAATGATTAAAAGAACGTTCAAACATCCGGTGTATATTATTATGCTCTTACTTTTGCTTTCACTTAGCATTTTATATACATTTATTCCTTCGGAAAAAAAGAGTCTATATATAACCGCTGCAGTATTGTGTGAAGATTCTTCACCTGAAGCGGGATTATTTATGGAGGAACTTATAAACAGCAACTCCGTATTTACTTTCTATGAGGTCGAAAGTCTTGAACAGCTTAAGGAAGATGTAATATGCGGAAAGGCAAACTCAGGTTTTGCGATTCCCAAAGGGTATATATATGATTCTGCTTTGAGAGATTTTGATGGTTTTATAACCGAATATGTAACTGCAGGATCTTTTTTGCCTATGGTAGCCATCGAAGAAATATATGTTAAAATCTTCAAATATACTACTTTTGAAATTTTAAAGCAGCAACTTATCGAACAGGATTCTTCTTTGATAAATGCAATATCTGATATAAAAAATACATTTGAGAATTATAATGTTGAGGAAACGCTTTTTAATACAGATAAAGAATATGATGAGTATGCCAATCTTACCCAAAATTCTAAAATGGAACTGCCTATAAGGAAAATTTCAGGATTGTTTATATATATAGCAGCAATACTTGGAACTGCGGCTTATATCACTGACAGAGAGAATAATATATATCTTTTGATGAGCCGTGCAGAAAAAGTATCTTTGAGGTTTATCCATATAATGGCATCAGTGCTGCCACTTGGAATAACTACATTTTTGATAATGCTTGTGCTTAAAGAAATGTCACCTGTAAGAAGTGCATTACATGTTCTTTGGTATATGATTGTTGTCTCAGGTGTATCGCTTATCTTAGGGTTACTTTTTAAAAGAAGCAAATCATTTTATAAAATTCTTCCGATTCTTCTGGTATTTACCATGGTGCTCGGCGGAGTGTTCATAGATGTAGGAAAATACAGCGTTTTAATGGATTTTTTGGCAAAATTATGTCCTCCGTATTACTTTTAAATTCGGGAAAAATTTCGGGCTTTTTTAAGCCCGATTTTTACGTTATAAATCTCATTTTATGAATCGAAATGTAAACTTTTGGATACAATGGTGCAAAATTTAATCTTTACTTATATCATGCATAATGTTATAGTCTAAATGTAGCCGGGAAAGGCTATATCTAAAGCTGACACAAAGCCTGTATGTCGGCTCGGAAATATCTATTAATTAATACAATATTTCACCGTGTAACTAAATATTAAAGGAGGTAAGGATATAGAATATATCTTTAGTGTTACTTTGGCTTTTTTTGCCATGGTGTGTGATTTGCGTACCTTTAAGATACCAAATCGGTTATGCATCCTTGGTGTAGTTTCAGGACTCTTTTTTAATCTGGTTTTTTATGGATTAAATGGCGTGAAAATGAGCTTATTCGGAATTTTTTGTCCTGTAGTTATGCTTTATATACTGTTCCTGATTAATGTGATTGGTGCCGGTGACATCAAATTACTTATGGGAATAGGTGCATTTGTATCTAAAAAAATAATATTTATAATCATTGCCACGTTTGTCATAGCATCTATTTATTCATTGATTTGCGTTATTTGTAAGCTGTTCAGGCTAATGAGTGATAAATCAAAAACTCGTTACAGCTTTTCAAGGATGCATCTTTCGGTTCCGGTTTTTCTGGCATGCATGATGAGCATAATCTTAAATATGACAGGCGCATGGTAAAAGGGGTGATAACTTTGCAGGAGTATAGAATTGGAATATGTGACAGCGATACAGGCTATGTAGTCGGTTTTATGGAATATATAAACATGAATAATGAAATACCGCTAAGGGTGTCGGCTTTTTCAGGAGTAGAGGCAATTACAGAATATTTGGAGTATAACGGACTGGATTTGCTTTTACTGGAAGAAGGTATCGAGAAGAAAGATTTTAAAGTCAAGGTGGTGGGGCTATCGAATGTTAAGGGAATTAATGAAGATAATGCTTTGATTTACAAATATCAAAGTACTTACAAGATAGCTGAAATTATAACTCACCTGCTCAATGAAGATAATCAGAATATAAAAATGTCAAGCTATGTTTACGGAATATATTCCCCTATAGGGAGATCCGGCAAAACATCGCTTGCAAGGGGAATTTGCAATTACTATAGTGAGAGCTTTTATATAGGATTTGAAGAGTATTCGGGGTGCTTCAATAAAACCTATGCAAGTTCAAGATACAAAGAAATATATGAGCGGTTTATGTATTATCTTATTAGTGAAAACCTTTTGATTACGGAAACTATAGAAGAACTCTATGAAGAAACAGGATTGAAAGCGTTTATTGCACTTGATTATATGGATTTAAAACAGCTTGAACGCAAGCATATAAAGTGGCTTGCAGAAGTATTGAGGGAGGCCGAAAGTTACAAACGTATTGTATTTGATATAGGTATTGGGGCTATGTCAGATATAGATATTATGTCAGACATGGATAAGGTTTATGTAACTGTACTGAATGATAAATATTCAATTAATAAACTCGGTATGTTTAAAGCTTTGTTGGCTGATAAAAAGAACGTATTATTGGAGCAAAAAATAAACTATGTAGAAGTTCCCGGGACAGAATATGACAGTAAGATTATGAGAGAATTTATAATTCGGAGTGGTATGTAAAGATGGAGGACGGTGTAAAAAGAAAACTAAAAAATAAAGTATTGATGGAGCTTGATTTAAGCATTGAACCGACAGATGAAGATATAAGCCGGATAATAGACAGATGCATTTTGGAAGAAGATAAAAGCGGATATCTGCCATTAAAGGAAAAAGTGGAGTTAAGAAAGGAATTGTTCAATTCGCTAAGAAGACTGGATGTGCTTACAGAGTACATAGAAGATGAAGGTGTAACTGAAATCATGGTAAATGGTTATAACTGCATATACCTTGAACGAAGCGGGAAAATCGAAAAGGCTTCAAAGTGTTTTGAGTCCGAAGAAAAACTAAAGTCTGTTGTACAGCAGATAGTGGCTGATTGTAACAGGAGAATAAATGAAGCAAGTCCTATTGTTGACGCAAGATTAAAGGACGGTTCGAGAGTAAATATGGTTTTAAATCCTGTTGCGTTAAACGGACCCGTCATAACTATAAGAAAATTTCCAAAAGATGTTATGACTTTGGAAAAGCTTATCCGGCTGGATGCCGTGGATGAAAAAACAGCAGATTTTTTAAAACTTTTGGTAAAAGCAGGATATAACATTTTTATTTCAGGAGGTACAGGTTCGGGCAAAACAACATTTTTAAATGCGTTATCGGCTTATATTCCAAAAGATGAAAGAGTAATAACTATAGAGGATGCTGCAGAACTTCAGCTTAAGGATATTTCTAATCTTATAAGTCTTGAAGCAAGAAATGCAAATGTTGAAGGTGAAAATGAGATTACCATAAGAGATTTGATAAAGACAAGTTTAAGGATGAGACCTGATCGAATTATAGTTGGTGAGGTTAGGGATGAGGCCGCCATAGATATGCTGCAGGCTATGAATACCGGACATGATGGTTCGCTGTCTACCGGACATGCTAATTCAAGCCGGGATATGCTTTCAAGGCTTGAAACCATGGTACTTATGGGCATGGAGATTCCTTTGGAAGCTGTAAGAATGCAGATTGCATCTGCCGTTGATATAATCATTCATCTTGGACGTATGCGTGATAAAAGCAGAAGGGTAATTGAAATAAGTGAGGTGTTAAAGGTAAAAATGGGTGAAATAGAGATTAACAAGTTATATGAATTTGTAGAAACAGGAGAAGTTAAAAGAAAAATAAAAGGCACTTTAAAAAGGGTAAATGATCTTATCAATACAGATAAGCTTATAAATGCAGGGCTTTATGACGAGTATAAGGAGTCGATAAATGGACTACAGAAAATATAACCCTGACAGGGCGTGGATATTGAAAGAGATAATAAAACTTGTCCTGATTGATGTGATAGTTGGATATCTTTTTTTTAGAAATCTTTTGGCGCTGATTTTAATTATGCCGTTTGGATATTTCATATGGAAAAGAGATGCTGCAAAGACCATCAAAGCAAGAAAAAAGGTACTTTCCAAAGAATTTAAGGATATGATTACGTCACTTTCGGGAAATCTTAATGCCGGTTATTCGCTTGAAAAAGCATTTTACAAAACCTACGAGGATTTGATTAAGAGTGGAATAACATATGAATACATAATTGATGAAGTCAAACTTATACTTCATGGACTGGAATATAACAAGCGCATAGAAGATATGCTTTTGGATTTGGCTAAAAGAAGTGATGTAGAAGATATAAAGGATTTCTCGGAGCTTATAACAGTATCAAAAATTTATGGAGGAAATATTGTAGCTGTTATAAGGCAGACAGTAAGTAATCTTAGCGGAAAGTACATGGTTGAAGACGAGATTGAAACGATAATTGCAGCAAAGAAAATGGAAGGAAAGATAATGCTTGCTATGCCTTTTTTAATAATTATTTATATGAATATTACCAATAAAGGATATATGAACGTTATCTATTATTCTCTTCCCGGAAAAATAATTATGGCTGTGGGGCTTTTGCTTATTGGCTTAGCAGGAGTATCTATAGACAAAATTGTAAACATAGAAGTTGAGTGAGGTATAAAAATGTTAATTATAAACCTGATTATTATAATTATATTTTTTCTGTTGGCACTTATCAGCAGGAAACATTTCAGTAAATATAAGAATGTATTTGAAATGATAAGCTTTCCGATATATGAGCTTATCAGCAGGAATTTGAATTTAAATAAAAAACAAGCTGACTTACGAAAAATCAACATAGTTTCTGACGCAGGACTTAAGGAAATATGCAGACTTTATTATACAAAAATTATTTCAATATGTATGGTTGTTATTTTTGTAATAAATTTAGCTTGCGGGATAATGGCAGTCTATAAACAATTTAATAACGAGGAGATATCCAATATCGTCCAAAGAGGCGATTATGATGACGATGTTAGTATAGCTAAGGTCTACATAGGAGAATCCGGTGAACAAACGGAGTATGAGCTTGCGGTATATCCGCGAGAATATACATATGAGGAATTTGCTGCCGAGGCTCAAAAGGTTTTTAACGAGCTAAGAGTTGACATATTGGCAAATAATGAAGATTTAAATCATATAAAGGAAGATCTGAATCTTCCTTCATATGATGAAAAAGGAAGATTTGATATCAGTTGGTCAAGCGATTATCCGGAATATATTCTTCCATCGGGTAAGGTAAATACTGAAGAGATGAAAAGCGAAACAAAAGTTAATCTTGTGGCAAAAATTGAGTATCTGGATTTTGTGGCTGAAGATAATTTCAATCTGGTACTCATACCGGGTAGTGAGCCGGAAGAATTAAGCGATAAGGTTGGTGTTGTATTGAAGCAGATAGAAGCAGACAACCGAAATTCTTCAAGTTTTGAATTGCCTGACGAAGTAGAAGGAGAACGTATATCATTAAAGCCGGTTGACAATGCCATTTATAGTCGTCTTTGGATTTTAGGAATTGCAATATGTATTATCACGATTGTATATTCCGACTCCGTATTAAATCAAAAAAAAATCCAAAGGAATAATATGTTAAAACTTATGTATCCCTCCTTTGTAAACAGGATGTGTCTGCTTATGGGGGCAGGGATGAATATCAGAAATTGTTTAAACAATATAATAATAAACTCTGAAAAAAATATACTTACCGGTGAACTTGAATACACCATGAATCAGATTAAATCCGGTTATGATGAAGCTGCTGCATATGAAGAATTGGGGATAAGAATAGGAATTCCCCAGTATAACAGATTGATGAGTCATATTAGTCAGAATCTCAGGATGGGAACCAGAGATTTACGAATGCTTATGGTTGATGAGGTTAAGGAAGCCATGGAGGAAAGGAAGGAGTATGCCAAAAAGAAAGGAGAAAAGGCATCCACAAAACTTTTGTTTCCTATGATTATACTAATGGCTGTGGTTATAACTATAATCATGTTTCCTGCGTTTGTTGGTTTGTGAATTAATTAATCTAAGGAGGAGGGATTTTATAATGAACAATTTAGAGAGATTCTTCCGCGAAGAAGATGGCATGGGCGTTGTGGAAGTTATATTGATTATCGTTGTTCTAATAGCGATGGTTGCTATATTCAAAGATCAGATTGAAAGCTTAGTCAATAATATCTGGAAATCCATAAACAAAGATGCCAAAAAAATATATAGTTGACATTAATGTTAAGCATCTCTTATATAAACGAATATATATAATGTACACGGTTAATTAAGTATGGAGGAGAATATGAATAATAAAGGACAGATTACGGTTTTTATAAGTTTAATAATGTGTGCCATGGTTATGCTTGGGTTATTTGCTCTAAAAATATGCAGATTTTATAATGCAAAGGCAAAATCCGCACAAGTTGTAAATACAGCTATATCGGACGTTAAATCCGGGTTTAACAGCTATATATATGAGCATTATCATATTCTTCTCTTTGATAAAACAGATTATGGCAAGGGTGAAGCGGCAGTTGAAAAGTTTTTAGGTGATAATATTAAAGATAACCTTGATAATGATCAAAGCCTAATCTATATAGCTATAACAGATTTTGATTTACTTATGGACAATGATTGCGAAGCTTTAAAGCAACAGATAAACGATTATACGGTGTATGCTGCTATAAGTTATGGTGCAAATGAAATTTTGTCAAAAACAGGAGGCAAGGAAGCTGTTGTTGAAGAAACTGTATTTAACAATATGGATACCGAAACAAACAACGGTTCATTAGAAGATAAGCCGGATGAGGAATCTTCCAGTAAAAGAAAAGAGAAATCCTCTGAAGAAAAAAAGGATGACTCAGCCATAGAAGATGAAAATAAAAACGAAAAGACCAATAGAAAGTTAAATTTGTCCGGCTCTGATGATGATCCCAGGGATTTTGCAAAGACGCTTGGGAAAAAAGGAATTTTATTTTTTGTTGCCCCGGATGATTTGGAAGTTAGTACGGATAACATAAATTTATATGAATGTCCTTCAAAAGGAAGAAGTGGTTTGTGGAATCCGTATAATCTCAATGATAAGTTTGACAGTTATAGCAGATTAAAAAAGGATTTAAAACAAAATCCTTCATGGAATAATGCGTTGGCAGATGCAGGATGTGGGCTTGCATATGCGAAAGACGTATTTAACAGTGCGGTAAATCAGGAAGTGAACGAAGATTCTGTTTTTAAGTTTGAAATTGAATATCTTATCTGTGGAAGAACTTCAGATGAAACGAATCTGAAACATACAGTAAACAAGATAATAGCTATTAGATTTCCAATTAATTATTCATACCTTTTAACCGACACACCTAAAATGAGCAAGGTTAAGTCTATAGCATTTTCACTTAGCTTGGTAACTGCCATACCCGAGCCGGTTTTGAAATATCTGATTGCGGGATGCTGGTCTTATATCGAAGCAGTATCTGACGTAAGAATACTTTTAAATGGGAAAAAACAACCTTTTGAGAAGAATCGTGAGAATTGGAAAACAGATATAGATAATCTGACGGAAAGTTTTGTGAAAGAAGATGAGAATGAAGGAGAAGGAATGGGGTATGAGGATTATCTGCTCATACTCATGGCGATAAATATGGATGATGCTTATATCAGAATGCTTGATTTGATCCAACTCAATACCAGACAATTTTATCCGGAGTTCAGAATGGAAAATGCGGCAGTGGGGCTGACTGTTGATGCAAGTATAGAGTGTGAGGACAGTATTTTTAATTACAGTATAAGCGGAGGATATTAAATATGATGGTTGTTTTAATGTCTCCTGTCTAAGCCCATTAATAAAATCCTCTCCAGGTGCAGATACAGGGGGCAGGAGATATTAAAACAATGATTATATTTATATGGACGCTTTTTTTATAAAAAGGATAACCGAAAATGTTGCTTTGAGCTGATTTGTATAAGTCAAAAAAATTGAAATGCACAGATTTGAGTAGATTTACATCAATGAAGAGTAATTTGGAAAGATCTGATTTGAGTGGATTTATATTAATGAAGAATAATTTGGAAAATCTGATTTGAGTGAATCTATATTAATGAAGAATAATTTGGAAAGATGTATTTTGAGAGGGGCAATACCTATGAAGAATAATTTGGGAAGTGCAGTTGTAGAAGCTACTCTTATAATTCCGGTTTTCCTGTTTGCTATGATTGCCATATACAGCATGTGCAGATGCAAGCTTGCTGAAGGAATTATATATGAGGCTGCATCCGAAACTGCGGAGTATATGGCAGAATATTCATATATGGATGAACCCGGAGTGTTAATGCCGGGTTTGATAATGCCGCAGTATATAGACAATAATAGTCTTGTTGACGTGAGCGTGGAAGGCGGTATAAACGGAATTAATTATCTGGGTACTATAACAAGAGACAGTGATAATTATGTAATACTCAAGGTGAATTATACACTCAAGATAGATATTCCAATGATACCGTCAATGAGCAAAAAAAGGCAGATAGTAGTAAAACAGAGAGCTTATATAGGTGAAGATGAAGGAGATGGGAAAAGTGAATGTACAGAAGATGATAAATATGTATATGTGACAGATAACAAGGAAGTATATCATAACAGCCGGACATGTACTCATCTTGCTTTGTCTATACACCAAACAAATTTAAAAAATGCTCAAAATTGTGGCTTTTCTCCATGTGAGTTTTGCGGCTCAAAATCAGGAAGTGTGGTATATATAACAGATGAGGGAGCAAGATATCATTCGGATAAGAGTTGCAGCGGACTTAAAAGAACAGTATATGCCGTGAGATTAAAAGATGTAGCAGGATTACCCGGGTGCAGCAGATGCACTCAATAGTACATCGATTGATTCTTGATAATTGATTTAAATGGTCGGATATGAAAAAGTCGGATATGAAAAAGTCGGATATGAAAAAGTCGGATATGAAAAGTCGGATATGAAAAAGTCGGATATGAAAAAGTCGGATATGAAAAAGTCGGATATGAAAAGTCGGATATGAAAAAGTCGGATATGAAAAGTCATATATGAAAGAGCAGGTGAGATAAATTGATTAAAAAAAGCAATAAAGGAATGACGATTGTAGAAGTAACATTTGTTATGCCTATACTTATTTTTGTTATTATTTCTGTTATTTTTTTGTTTTTGGATATTATAAATGATGCAGTTGTTCAGGGTGAGAGCTATTGCGGGATATATGCAATATCCATTGGAGACAATGAAGAAAGAATAAAAGATAAAATCATATCGAGTCTGGAGAATGAACTTGTGGGATCGGGAAATACTCCGGAGATAAGCCTTAAGGTTATGTCAGGAGAACTTGAAACATATATAAGAACTCGTTATATAAGTGGTGGAAACATATATAGATATATGGGAGAAAATACAAGTTATAAAAGAGAATATGATAAATGTACGCAAAGGCTTAGGAGATGGCAATTATATGGAGATGTATTATGGGAGTAAGGGTATAAATAACTATATCGAGATATGTGTAAATGAAAAAGATTTTTTAACAGAAAAAAATTATTATGTTATAAGAATGCTTGAAGATAATGATATAGATGAGATAATCAAACCTGCTATAAGTAAGCTTGATAATAATCTGTTTTTAAGGTATCAGGTAAACTCGTTTTTCGTACTTGACAAGTATTTAATAAAATCAAAACCGGATATAACCTTTCTGGAAGCGATTTTAAATACAGTTTGCAACTGTGAAAAGATAGCTGAAAGATATCTTCTTAATGTCGATGATCTGGTTATATCACCGGATTATATGCTATGGGATGATAAAACTAAAAAAATAAAAATGATTTATGCACCATTTTATAATAAAAAAATTCAGGTGCAATTAAAAAGTTTTGTAGAATATATGATGCGTGTTTTTGATTACCGGGATGCCAAAGGAGTTATGAAAGTTCAGCATATATATGAGCTGATAACAAAAGAGGATTTTGACATTAAGGAGCTGGAAGAGATTGTTTCGGATAAATTGTCGGACAATAGGTTAGAATTAAAAGAAAAAAGAATAACTAATGAATATACAACTGATGAAGATGATTATTCCGGAAATGCTTGGAATGGAAACGCTTATCATAAATATGATAAGGTGGTGCAAGATGATTTCTTGCCATTTGAAGACACCTTAACTAATAAATCTATAACTGAAAAAGAAAGTCTTTTAGAAACAGATAATATACCTGTAATAAAAAAAGATAACAGACATGAAATTATAATAGGGATAAATGCAGCCGTTTCAGGAGTTCTGTTTTTAATTTTTTTGTTTCTTAATAAAGGGAAAGGCATATTTCTCTTATTCCTGTTTTCTATAGTTGCTCTTGTAATAAATGCACTTATTTATATTTTAAGAAATGATAAAGAAGATGAGATAGATATAGATAAATCCATGAAAGAATTCGAGGACATAAAAAAGGCATATATCGATGAATACAAAAAAGAATACATCGATGAATATAAAAGAGAATATGTTGATGAAATTAAAAGAGAACATGTTGGTGAACAAAAAATAGAAAAACATAATGAGAAAAGTTTTAATACAAAAGAAAAAAAAGAATTATTAAATCACAATGATATTAAAAAAGAGTACAAACTGATACCTTTAAATGATGGAATGCTTGAACCTATGGTAATAAAACCGGACAAAAAAGAGATTATTATAGGACGCGGAAAGAATGAAACGGATTATAGATTAAATAAGGAGCAAATAAGCAGAGTTCATGCAAGCATTGTAATAAAACCTGAAGGAATATATATAAAGGACCAAAATTCTACAAATGGTACATATATAAATTCCTCACGAATTAATGCTTACGAAGAGAAATTGTTAAATATAGGAGATATAATTAAATTTGCAAATGAGGAATTTTTTATAGGATAAAATTATTGACAATATGGTATATATACCATATAATAAGGAGGACAAATGGTTTTGTAAAGAAAAGGGTTAAAACACCACGTAGAGAAATTAGAATTGCTAAAGAGGCAAAAGACGATTTTATGGAGAGAGGTGTTGGTAATGAAGAAGATGAAAACGCTTGAAGAATTTATCAGAAAACAAATGGAAAATGCTGATTTTAAAAAAGAATATGAGGCAATTCAACCGGAAATGGATATTATAAGAGCTATTGTTGATGCAAGAGCTTCTCGAAATCTTACTCAAAAAGAACTTGCAGAAAGAACGGGGATTAATCAGGCGGATATAAGTAAATTGGAAAATGGAACACGTAATCCTACAATAGGTTTATTAAAACGATTGGCCGATGGTATGGATATGATACTTAAAATAGAATTTATACCAAAACAAAATATTTGACACAAAAAGTTGTTTTCAAATGATAGGGATAAAATCATTGTATTTATCCCTATTTTTTGGTATATTAGGTATATATGTCAATATGCCATTTTATATGATGAGGTGAATAACTTTGAAGATTAATATATACTATGGGGGAAGGGGTTTACTTGAGGACCCGACTTTATTTGTAATAGACAGAATTGTACAGGTTTTTGAAGAATTAAGAGTTGAAGTAAAGAAATATAAAATGTATGAAGATAAATCCGGCATAGCAACTCTTCCCAACACTCTAAAGGATTGTGATGGAGTGATTCTTGCAGCAAGTGTTGAGTGGTTCGGAGTAGGCGGATATATGCAGCAGTTTTTGGATATGTGCTGGCTGTATGGAGATAAAGAGAAGATATCCGGTTTATATATGATGCCGGTTGTTGTGGCTACTGCTTATGGAGAACTGGATGCGGAACTATCACTAAGAAAAGCATGGGATATCCTGGGAGGTATATCTATAAACGGAATTGCGAGCTATGTAGAAAGCTACGAAGTTTTTGAACGTAATTCTGCATTTTTGTCCATGATAGAAAAGAAGGCTGAAGATTTATACAGAAGTATCAATCAAAAACAGGTAAAGCTTCCTACCAGTGGTAGTGCAGTTAAGAATAACACGATTAAAAAGCATAATATCAAGCTGACACCGCAAGAAACAGAGCAGTTATCCAAGTTTGTTGCCAATGACGGATATGTAAAAAAACAAAAGGAAGATATCGAAGAACTTGCGGCTATGTTTAAACATATGCTCGGAGATGATGATGATAAGGAAGAACCTATATATGAAGACGATATAGTAGGTGGATTCTTTAAAAACTATTATCCTGAAAAAGATTTTTCAGCCAAATATGTAATAATTATACCGGATATCAGCAAAAATCTTGTTATAGATGTAAAATCAGGAGAGGAGCTTTCCTGTGAGTATGGTGAGGATCAGGATGCTGACGTGAAGCTTAAAGCAGAAAGCTCTATGATGCGCAGCATAATAGATGGAAAGATGACCTTCCAAAAGGGTTTTATGTCAGGAGAGATAACAGCAAAGGGTAATTTTAAAACATTGCGTATGCTGGATCAGATATTCAGATTCAGATATAAAAAGTAATTATCGCTTAGAAAGGACATAGCTTATGTCGTACCAGGCTTTATATAGAAAATGGCGTCCTAATGAGTTTGAAGAAGTAAAGGGTCAGGAGCACATTGTAAAGACTTTAAAAAATCAGATAAAGTATGAAAGGGTAGGTCATGCTTATCTTTTTTGCGGAACAAGAGGAACAGGTAAAACCACTATAGCGAGACTGTTAGCCAAATCAGTAAATTGTGAACATCCGGTAGATGGAAGTCCATGTAATGAGTGTGAAAGTTGCAGAGCTATATCTGAAGGAGCTTCCATGAATGTTATAGAGATAGATGGAGCTTCCAACAATGGTGTTGACAATATAAGGCAGATTAACAGTTCGGTTCAGTATTCACCGTCTACAGGCAAGTATCTGGTTTATATAATCGACGAGGTTCATATGCTTAGAAAGGAAGCTTTCAATGCTCTTTTGAAAACGCTTGAGGAACCACCTTCGTATGTTATATTTATACTGGCAACTACAGATGTGCATTCGGTTCCGATAACAATTCTTTCGAGATGTCAGAGGTACGATTTCAGAAGAATATCAATCGAAACCATAACCGACAGACTTGAAGAACTTTTGGACAGGGAAAATATAAAGGCACAAAGAGATGCACTTGCTTATGTGGCAAAGGTTGCAGACGGTTCTATGAGAGATGCTTTAAGTATACTGGATCAGTGCATATCCTTTAATCTCGGAGAAGAACTTACTTATGAAAAAGTTCTCAATACCGTCGGTGCAGTTGATGTAGATATATATATAAACTTACTGGGTGCGATAATAAAGGATGATGTAGGTAAAGCAGTAGATATAATAGATGATGCCGTTTGGCAGGGCAAGGATTTACCACAGTTTATAATTGAATTTATCGGATTTATAAGAAATGTGCTTATGCTAAAGCTTAATGCTTCTTTTGAAGTGGATTTGGCCGTGGAAAAAAAAGAAGCATTGATTGAGTTTGGCAAAGAACTAAATGAGGATTATCTTATAAATTACATCAACATACTTCAGGAAGCGTCCAACAAGATGGCATATGTTAAAACAAAAAGAGTTGTTGTTGACGTTGCTATTATAAAAATGTGTAAACCGGAGATGCAAAAAGATTATTCGGCTATCGAAAAAAGACTTGAAAACTTAGAGAAAAAGACAGAAAATATAAGTGAGAACGCTAAGGTTGTATATGTTAATTCCGACAGTGAAATGCAAAAGCAGACTGCGACGGATTATGAGATGTCTGATAAAACTGCAAACAGGGCAGCAGACAGAACTGAAGCTTCAGACAACCAAGACAGTCAAAGTGCAGACGGAAAGCAGATATATGAAAATATAAGAAAAAATTATCCGGAAGCAAATGTAAAAGAGATAGAAAGTATCATAAGTATATGGGATAAACTTATGGGTACCATAATGCGGTTACAACGCGTATTTATCGAAAAAGCAAAGGTTGTTCCCGGTGAGATGAAGTCGACCATAGAGCTTGTGTATGAGAAGAATCCCGAGAATTCACTTGCTATAGATTATTTTGATAAAAAGAACAACAGAGAGCTTCTTGAAGAAGAAATTTCAGAACTTACGGGAAGAGATATACACATAGGACTTATGCTATTAAATAAAGGTGATTCATCACTTGGAAGACTAAGCGGATTTGATTTGTCAAAAGTTAAGTTTGATGATATTAAGATAAATTTATAAAATAATAATAATAATAATCAGTAAAAATCAGGAGGATTAAAAAATGGCAAAAAGAGGTGGATTTCCCGGAGGTATGATGCCGGGAAACATGAATAATCTTATGAAACAGGCTCAGAAGATGCAAAAGCAGATGGAGGAGACAACCAAAGAGCTTGAAGAAAAAGAGTATGAGGCAACTGCCGGAGGAGGAGTTGTAAAGGTAAAGATTAACGGTAAAAAGGAGATAACAGAGATAAAAATCGATAAGGACGCATTTGACAGAGATGACGAGGACTTGTTCGAGGATATCGAAGAGAATGTTATGGCGGCTGTAAATGAAGCAATTAGACTTCAGGCAGATGATGAAAAAGAAAAGATGGGTAAGATAACCGGTGGTATGGGTGGAGGATTCCCATTCTAATGGATATATATGGAGACAAAGTAGGAAAATTAATTGAAGAATTATCCGGACTTCCGGGTATAGGCGGTAAGACGGCTCAAAGACTGGCGTTTTATATAATAAATATGCCGGAAGACAGAGTTGCAAGTCTTTCCGGTGCTATATCCGATGCCAAAAAGCATATAAAGTACTGTAAGAGCTGTTATACGATAACGGATAAAGAAGTATGTCCGATTTGCTCGTCGGTTAAAAGAAATCATAAGCTTATTATGGTTGTCGAAACACCGAGGGATTTGGCTGCTTATGAAAAGACAGGGCAGTATACCGGAGTGTATCATGTCCTTCACGGGGTTATAAATCCGGCTATGGGAATCGGGGCAAATGATATCAGGCTTAAAGAACTGATATTAAGACTTGAAGCAGAAGATGTTGAAGAAGTAATTATAGCTACCAATTCGAGTGTAGAGGGTGAAGCGACAGCTATGTATATATCCAAATTGATA
>ODAI011971772.1_pt1 | contig 20040 bp, 14 predicted proteins | sample 1539321 | NCBI WGS metagenome assembly ODAI01 (sample SAMN02144231, study PRJEB22623) | gut metagenome | biome: sheep rumen | host: Ovis aries | place: New Zealand
ATGGGTTCTTCCGCAGGAGCATTTCTCCCTTGTAAGCTTACATATATCCTTTGTCCTGTAACGGATCATCGGGAATGCTTCCTTGTCCACAGCGGTAAATACAAGCTCACCGACGGAACCCTCGGGAAGTACTTCTTCTGTATCGGGGTCGATGATCTCTGCAATGAAGTGATCCTCATTGATGTGCATTCCGTTTTGAGCCGAGCATTCAAAAGCAACTCCCGGTCCGGAAAGCTCTGTAAGTCCGTAGATGTCAAATGCCTTGATACCGAGAGTCTTCTCGATATCCTTTCTCATCTCCTCGCTCCACGCCTCTGCGCCGAAGATACCTGCCTTAAGAGGAATATCCTCAGGGCCGTAGCCAAGTTCCTTCATCCTCTCCCCGAGGTAGGCCGCATAGCTGGGTGTGCAGCAAAGTATGGTAGCGGAAAGGTCCATGGCAAACATGATCTGACGATCGGTATTTCCCGAGCTGATGGGGATAGTAAGGGAACCTACCTTATGTGAGCCGCCGTGAAGTCCGGCTCCGCCGGTAAAAAGTCCGTATCCGTACGCAACCTGTACGACATCCTCATTTGTCGCGCCTGCTGCCGTAAGAGCTCTCGCGCAGCAATCCTCCCAAAGGTCTATATCGTGCTGGGTATAGTAAGCTACTACTCTCTTTCCGGTAGTTCCGGAAGTCGAGTGAATACGAACACAGTCCTTTAAGGGCATACCTAAAAGTCCGTAGGGGTATGCATCTCTTAAGTCTGCTTTTGAAAGGAAGGGGAGCTTTTTAAGATCGTCTACCGATTTAATATCATCGGGAGTAACGCCCTTTTCTTCCATCTTCTTTCGATAGTAGGGAACATTGTCCCAAACGTGCTTTACCTGCTTAACGAGTTTTTCCGACTGAATTTCGCGTATCTTTTCGTAAGGTGCGCACTCAATCTCTTCCTGATAGTACCTTTCCATGCTGCCCAAAAGCTCCTTTCATTTTGCAATCCGACATTTCTTGTCTTTTATCTGTGCTGCGTTACGCTGAATGCTTTCCAAGCTCAAACGCTTTTTTGTTCATTTCCAAAAACTTGGCCGGAACATTGGCTTCAAGGGATGCCATCCAGGCCTCTTCGGGTATATCAAAATAATGTGAGAGCCTTCCAAGAAGTACGATGTTAACAGCTTTTGCGCTGCCGGCCTCCTTAGCTACGGACAGACAATCGATCGCATCTATCTTCGCTCCCGCATCCTTGATCTTCTTTACAAGATCCGCAGGATACTCTGCAGCGCCCGTAATTACAGGCATCGGATCGATCTGCTGGGTATTGGTAACGATCTGTCCGTCCTTTTTAAGAAACTCAAGCCATCTTGCAGCCTCAAGGATCTCGAAAGAAACTATAAAGTCAGCTTCTCCTTTATCGATCACAGGTGAATAAACCTTATCTCCGTATCTTACATAGGTAACAACGCTTCCGCCTCTCTGGCTCATTCCGTGTACTTCCGAAACCTTTACATCATAGCCCTGAGAAAGAAGAAGATGTCCCAAAATCTTACTGGCAAGGAGGGAACCCTGTCCGCCCACGCCTACTATCATAATATTCTTTGTTTCCATTATCTTAGCCCTCCAGTGCACCGAATTTGCAAAGCTGTGTACATACACCGCAGCCTACGCAAAGAGTTTCATCGATTACCACCTTACCATCTTTCATAGAGATCGCAGGGCATCCGATCCTCATGCATGACTTGCATCCTACGCACTTTTCTCTGTCACACTTAAGGGGTCCGTTGTGCTTAACATACTTAAGAAGCGCACAGGGGCGTCTTGAGATGATAACCGACGGTTCTGATACCGCAAGTTCCTCCTTGATCACTCTGTCGCATTCTTCGAGATTGTAGGGATCAACGACTCTTACTCTCTCGATGCCCATAGCCTTTACAAGAGCCTCGAGGTCGATCTTTCCCGCAGGGTCTCCCTTGATATTGTAACCGGTGGTGGGATTTTGCTGATGTCCCGTCATACCGGTGATGGAATTGTCGAGGATGATGACCGTTGAATTGGTCTGGTTGTACGCGATATTGGCAAGTCCCGTCATACCGGAGTGCATAAAGGTTGAATCTCCGATAACGGCTACTGTCTTTTTCTCGGTCTCTTCTCCGCCTACCTTGTTAAATCCGTGGAGTGCACTGATGGATGCACCCATGCAAAGAGTCATTTCAATAGTAGAGAGAGGTGGAACCGCGCCGAGTGTGTAGCATCCGATATCTCCGAGAACGGTACATTTATTCTGTTTAAGGGTAAAGAAAAGTCCTCTGTGAGGGCATCCTGCACACATAACGGGAGGACGGCCGGGGATCGCATCTTCCACCTTGTAACCCTCGGTTACTTCTTTTCCAAAGGCCTTTGCTATCAGGTTCTGTGAAAACTCATCACAGATGGGAAGCATTTCCTTTCCCTGTACTTCAAGTCCAAGGCTCTTTACATGGTTTTCGATAATAGGATCAAGCTCCTCAACAACGTAAAGTTCCTCTACCTTTGCGGCAAAATCCTTTATAAGCCTTACGGGAAGAGGATTTACCATTCCAAGCTTAAGGACGCTTACGTTGTCTCCAAAGACTTCACGGACATACTGATAAGAAGTTGATGAAGTGATGATACCGATTTTTGTTCCGCCTAAAAATACCTTGTTGATATCGGAGGTTTCAGCATACTCGCGAAGCTTTTCGGTTCTCTCCTCAACAAAAGGATGACGCTTTTTGGCGTTGCCCGGCATCATAACATATTTTGCGATATTTTTTTCATAATCAAATTCCGGCACCTTTCTCTCTCCGGGCTCAACTACGGACTGGGAGTGAGCAACTCTGGTGCACATTTTTATAAGAACGGGAGTATCAAATTTCTCGGAAATATCAAAGGCAAGTTTAGTATATTCAAGTGCTTCCTCGGAATCTGCGGGCTCGATCATAGGAACTTTTGAAGCGATGGCATGATAGCGTGAATCCTGCTCATTCTGGGATGAGTGCATGCCGGGATCATCCGCCACAAGTACTACCATTCCGGCATTTACGCCTGTGTAGGACATAGTATAAAGCGGGTCTGCAGCCACATTAAGTCCAACGTGCTTTTGAGCGCAAAAACTTCTGCGCCCCGCAAGGCTTGCTCCGAAAGCCGCCTCCATAGCTACTTTTTCATTGGGTGCCCATTCACAATAGATTTCATCATACTTTGCAGCCTCCTCGGTAACTTCGGTACTGGGCGTACCGGGATAGCTTGATATAAAGCAGACGCCGGCTTCATACAGTCCCCGGGCGATGGCTTTATTTCCAAGCATAAGCTGTTTGCCTGTGTTTTCCATAACTTCCTCCGATGCATTTTTATACATATTTCTTCTTGCCCCGATCGGACGTCAATAATCTTTAACCCTTTAAATCGCTAAATCGAGGCAATTAGATAATACCAAAATATTCTCAATTATTCAAGTGACCCCCCACCCCCGTCCCCGGGGTTCATCATGACACAGGGGGACGGGGGTAGGGGGTCACTTTTTATACATCTTACCTGCAAAAACTTACCACTTACCCTCAAACGCTTTTCCTTAAGCATTTTCTGTGTATAATAAAATCATGAACAGCTTAAAGGTAAAAATTGAAATTGACCAGAACGCCGATGGGTGTGAGGTTACAATTAAATGCCCGGAGGTTGATGGATTGGTTGTAGAGCTTCAAAGGCTGATCAACGAAGCCGGAAAGCTCGGCAGCCGCATCACCTTCCACAAAGACGACGCGGAATATTTCTTCCCCGTAAGCAATATCCTTTTCTTCGAGACAGACTCAGGCTGTATAAGGGCCCATACCGCCAAGGATGAATTCGAAGTAAGATACAAGCTCTACGAACTCGAAGAACTCCTGCCCGCGTACTTTATGAGGATTTCCAAATCCACTATCCTTAACACCCACAAGGTTTACTCCATTACGCGAAACCTTACCGGTGCAAGCAAAGTGGAATTTGCCGGAACCCACAAGATAGTATACTGCTCTCGCGGATACTACAAAGCCTTAAAAGAGAACCTTGGTTCTTAAACCAGTAAATTATGTAAACCTGAATCAAAACATTGAGGAGAATATATTATGACAAGAAAAAAACTTAAAAACATTTTATCCGGAATACTTCTTATCGGATTATCCGTATGTCTTATTCTTTGGAAACTGAATATCCTTGTGCTTCCCTTCGAGCTTGCGGGAGTAAGCACATGGGGACTGATCCTTGCTGTAGTACTCGTAGTAGTGCTTTTCCACAGCCTTTTGGACTTTTTCTACCCCGGAGTATTCTTCCCCCTTGCGGGACTTGCGATAATCTTTGCGGAGCCACTTAAGATTACCGCGATCACTCCCTGGATTGTGCTTCTCGTAGCGCTCCTTTTATCCATAGCCTTTGAAAAGCTCATTCCTTCAAGCTGGACAAAAAGACATGTCTTTAAACACTTTAAAAAAGAAAATAAGGGTATTAATTTTGATAACGTAAAAGTTGACGTAGACTTTGACAGCGACCAAAATGCAGCTTTTACCGATGACTCAAACGATGAAAATGAATATGTTTTCCACTCTATAAAAATGGGGGATGCATCAAAATACATCCGCTCCAACAACCTGAAAACAGCAGACCTTTCGGTAGAGTTCGGAGAGCTTAGAGTATATTTTGACAAAGCGGAAGTTCCCTGCGGAGAGGTAAAGATCCAGGCAAGAGTTGCCTTTGGTGAAATGGCTCTTTACATCCCCAGGAGCTGGAACGTTATCAACAAAACAACCGCCGCCTTCGGTGACAGCAACGACAACAAATACGAAGAAATTCTCGGAGAGAATCCCGTTAAATGCGTGATTGAAGGAAGCGTAAGTTTCGGCGAGCTCAATATTATAAGAGTGTAAGCCTGTTCCAGAGCTTATAGTATGCTCCCTCTTTTTCAAGGAGGGCATCATGAGAACCTTCCTCTTCGATGCCTTCCTTTCCAAGGACAATGATCCTGTCAGCGTCCTTTATAGTAGTAAGTCTGTGGGCTATGGTGATGGTCGTCCGTCCCATAGCCAGTTTTTTTAAGCTCTTTGTCACAACAAGCTCACTCTCGTTGTCAAGAGCCGAAGTTGCCTCATCAAGGATAAGTATCTTGGGATTCTTTAAAAATACCCTTGCTATCGAAATTCTTTGCTTCTGACCTCCGGAGAGTTTTACCCCTCTTTCTCCTATATAAGTATCAATTCCCGTTTCATACTTTTCTATAAATTCATCCGCTCCGGCGAGCTTTATCGCCTCCATTATCTCTTCATCGGTAGCGCCGGGACGTCCGTATGCGATATTATCCCTTATCGTTCCGCTGAAAAGATATACATCCTGCTGAACCATACCGATACTTCCGCGAAGGGACTTAAGCGTAACCCCCTTAATATCCTGTCCGTCTATCAGGATCTTTCCGTCCGTAATATCGTAAAATCTCGGAATAAGATTGCAGACCGTAGTCTTTCCGCCTCCGGAGGAGCCGACAATAGCAAGGTTCTCTCCCGGCTTTACCTTAAGATTAAAGTTTTTCAGGACTTTGTTATGATCATCCGGATACTCGAAATATACATTTTCAAATTCGATACTGCCATCGGTTACTTTAAGTTCCCCGGCACCGGGCGCATCCTTTATATCAACAGGAGTGTCCATTATCTCAACAAATCGCTCTATTCCAGTCATACCGCGCTGAAACTGCTCGGTAAACTCAACGATCCTTCTGATAGTCTGAATAAGCGTAGTTACGTAGAGAACGTAAGCCACAAGATCTCCGGCCCCAATGATGCCGTTTATAAGAAACAGTCCTCCCGCCACAATGACAACTGTGTACATAAGTCCGTCAAAAAGCCTGGTCGTTGTTCCGAAGGTAGCCATAGCGTAATAGAATCCCTTTTTGATCCTCTGATATTCTATATTACCCTCTTCAAATTTGCGCTTTTCCTCATCTTCCGCAGTAAACGCCTTAACAACCCTCTCTCCCAAAAGGCTGTCCTCTATTGCTGCATTTAACTCTCCCACCTGATATCTTTGCGCCTTTTGGGTAGAACGTAGCCAATGGTTAACCTTTGACGAAACAACAAACATAAAAGGAAGGCATGCAAAAATAAGAAGTGTAAGCAGGATTGATGACCTTGACAGTATCACAAAGGATACAACAATCTTTATTGAAGCAATAAAGAATTCCTCGGGGCAGTGGTGTGCAAACTCCGTAACATCAAATAGATCGTTGGTTATACGTCCCATGATCTGACCGATCTTGTGGTTGCTGTAATATGTTCCCGAAAGCCTCTGTAAGTGGTCGAAAGCATCCCTTCTCATATCTGTTTCTATGTAAACGCCCATAATATGTCCCTGAGACTGCATATAGAAATTCGCGCCTGCATCAATGAGTCTGAGGGCAACGTACAGTATCGCCATCTTGATGATGACCGTAACTGTAAGCGGCGCCGCCGTTCCCAAGGCTGAATTCGTCACCCTGCGCATGATCATAGGAAGCGCAATATCGCAAAGGGTTGTAAGAGATGCAAAGAAAAGGTCAAATGCCATCAGATGTCCATATTTTTTTATGTAAGGAAAAAATCTTTTAAGAAGAGCTCCCGCACTGTATGTCTGTTTACCCTTGTCTGCCTGTGAAATGTTGCTCATAATAATGCTCCTGCGTAAGTTGAATATAGCTTTAGAAAAGTTCTTCCGATTTAAGAAAGACGCAAGTATTATACCATACATCTCGCGATACCGATACATTCAAGCACATCCGGATCGCGACTCATTGACTTTTCTTATCAAAAAATGTATCATATGATTTAGCGCTTTAAAGCGCAATATTATTAAACTGATCAGAGGAGAAATTTCGATGCCTATAACCGATCTGCTGGAAAGAAACAGCAAATTATACGGCGACGAGGTCGCACTAGTTGAAATAAACCCGGAAATCACCGAGGAGCAGCGCGTAACCTGGAAGGAATACGAGCTTATCCAGCCCACAGAGCCGGCATATTACAGACTTCAGATCACATGGTCCGTCTTTGATGAAAAGGCAAACCGCGTAGCAAATATGCTTATAGATATGGGGATCAAGAAGAATCAAAAATGCGCGATCCTTCTTATGAACTGCTTAGAGTGGCTTCCCATCTATTTCGGTATCCTTAAAGCAGGCGCTGTTGCGGTTCCTCTCAATTTCAGATTTGATGCTTCGGAGATTGATTATTGCCTCAAGGCATCCGATTCCGACGTACTCTTCTACGGACCCGAATTCATCGGACGTATCGAGGATATTGCTTCTAAGATAAAGAAGAACACTCTCCTCTATTTCGTCGGAGACCAGTGCCCTTCCTATGCAGAGGATTATTTCCGCCAGGTTTCAAACGCTTCCTCTACCGCTCCCCGCGTTTTAGTGGAGGATGGCGACAATGCGGCAATATACTTCTCGTCCGGAACCACAGGCTTCCCCAAGGCAATCCTTCATATCCACACAGCTCTCATGCAGTCTGCCAAGATGGAGGCAACTCATCATGAAACTACTCATGATGACAACTTCCTCTGCATCCCTCCCCTTTACCATACGGGAGCAAAGATGCACTGGTTCGGCTCTCTGTACACAGGAAGCCGCGCCGTACTTCTAAAGGGGCACTCTCCCGAAGCTATATTTAAGGCTGTATCCGAGGAGCACTGCACTATAGTCTGGCTCCTTGTTCCCTGGGCGCAGGACATTTTGGCATCTCTTGATGCAGGAAAGCTTAAAATTGAGGATTACAAATTAAGCCAGTGGAGACTTATGCATATTGGCGCTCAGCCCATTCCGCCCAGTCTTATAAAACGCTGGTTACAGTACTTCCCTCATCATAAATACGACACAAACTACGGTCTTTCCGAATCCACCGGTCCCGGCTGCGTACATCTTGGTATGGAAAATGTACACAAAGTAGGAGCAATCGGAAAAGCAGGATTTGGCTGGAAAACCAAGATCGTTGATGAAGAAGGCAAAAAGGTAGCTCAGGGTGAGATCGGCGAGCTTTGCGTAAAAGGTCCCGGTGTTATGGTTGAATATTACAAGAATCCCGAGGCAACTAACGAGATTCTTAAAGATGGCTGGCTCTTTACAGGCGATATGGCAAGGGAGGATGAGGACGGCTTTATCTTCCTTGTTGACAGAAAGAAGGATGTCATCATCTCCGGCGGAGAAAACCTCTATCCGGTGCAGATTGAGAATTATCTTGTAAAGAATCCCAAGGTGCATGATGCTGCCGTAATCGGCCTTCCCGATGACAGACTCGGAGAGATAGCAGCTGCCATTATCCAGGTTCGCGAGGGCCAGACTCTTACAGAGGATGAAATGGAAGAATTCTGTGTTGACCTTCCGAGATATAAGAGGCCGAGAAAGTACATCTTTGCTGAGGTCTTAAGAAATCCTACAGGCAAGATTGACAAGCCGAGGCTCCGCGAGAAATACTGCGGTGAAAAGCTGGTAGAAAGACAAAACAGAAGCTAATAGCAATTTTTTGACCCCCCATCCCCGTCCCCCTGTGTCATTTTTTTGACACCCCGGGACGGGGGTGGGGGTTCACTTCGATAAAAAAACGGGCATGTGGTATATCTCCTATATTTATCTCTGAGATTTAATACCACAAGCCCGTATATATTTTCACCCCTCATCCGGTTCTACGCATCACATCCCACGGAGGGGGGAAGGCAAATCCCTTAAAGTTTCTTTATCTGCTCTGATTCGATGATGAATTTAACGGTGCAGTCCTCATCTTCCCCTGCTCCCGCAAAGGTGTTGTAAGCCTTTCCCATATCAGAAATAGCCTTGATACGGTCCTTCATACCGTCCATGTCCGTATCAAACACCTTGGTCAGCTTGCTGATCCCTTCATCATTGAATTTGATCATACCGTCATTAAGCTTAACAGTACCGTTAAGGAGCTCGCTTGCTCCGTTTGAAAGCTGTGCGCTTCCGTCAGCCAAAGCCTTGGATCCGTTAACAAGAGTACCCGATGCTGAAGTAAGTTTATTTGCTCCTCCTGCAAGTTCTGCAGTTCCTGCTTTAAGAGAAGCTGCTCCATTCTGAAGAGCTGTCGCACCATCGGTTAATGATTTTATCTTTGCCTGTGACTCTTCAGAAGAAAGTTGTGCGTATGAGCTTGAAAGACTGCTTGCAAGGGCTGCAGCTCCGGACTGAAGGCTTTGACCGCTTTCACCTGCGGTTGTAAGCGCTGCATTTATCTGACTCTTTGCCTGATTTGCTCCGTTTGCTGCCGCTGTGGCCGCTACCTGCTTAGCAGTAGCGTCCGTTGCCTGATCAACGATACCGGGAATTACCTGAGCTGATACCTGGGCTACCATACCCTGAACAAGCTGAACCTGCTTCTCGTTAAGGCCTGCCTCAAAAAGCTGGTCTGCAGGCAGATACTGGAGCATTGCTGCAGATGCGGTCTCTCCGCTTACTGTTCCCGTAACGGTGATCTGACTTACATCAATTGTTGAAGGATCTGTGGGAACCGAAGTAGCTGCGATAACCTGATCGATTCCTGCGCTAATTTGACCGGCAGCGTTTGCTGCAGTACCGACTCCTGATGCAATGTTTCCGACCTGAGCCGCGAGTGTATCAACACCGGTTTTCAGTGCAGCTGCACCTTCACTTAATGAAGCCGCGCCGGAATCAAGTTTTGATATTCCGCCTGCCAGCTGTGATGCACCATTGGTGTACTCAACAACTCCATTGTAGAGGCTGTTACTTCCGCTTGCCAGAGAGTTGCTGCCATCCGCCAGTTTCTGAGCTCCATCCTTAAGAGCGCCGGTTCCGTCTGCAAGTTCTTTTCCTGCGCTGCTGAACTTGTCCATAGAATCCTTCATGTCTGACACAGAAGTATTTGAATCAAGATCGATGGCATCAAGGCCGATAGCTCTTGTGATATCTGAGGTAACCAGAGTGATGATCATTCCTGATTCGAAGTCTGTAACGTCAGCCTCAATAACTACATTCTCAGGGATGCTTATCTCATCTTCAATGTTTTCAAGAAGTTTGCTGTCTACGGCTTTCCCTCCGTTAAGGCTTTCTACAAGTCCTGGGAATGCCATTCCTACGATGATATTTCTTTTTCCGTCAGCAATAGCTGCACCGTTGGTTACTTTAATATTCCTGAACTTTTCCTCATCAAGAGTAAGGGCACTGACTGCTGCGAATGGTGTATAGATAGTCTCATCCTTTCCACCGATCTTTACGATATTTGCGGAATTGTTCTTATAATTAAGAGTGATCTTAACATGTCCGCTCTTTCCCGCAAGATCTTTTGCCGCTATTTCCTTTGAATCAAGCTCGTATGTGATATTTACATCAACGGGAAGCTTTTTATCTGTGGTTCCCTGATAATAGATATCGTTTCCGTTTGCGCTCCATGTAAGCTTGGTTCCGTCTGCTTTATAGGTTTCCTTGCCCTTTACATTAACGATATCTGTAAGATAGGTCTCATCCTCAAGCTGCGCAGTATTTTCTGTATTCTTAAGATGATCGCTTACGATGATGGAATTAACGCTTCCGCTTGCATCGGTCTTAACAAATACAGTCTCTTCTTTGCCTGCTTCGCTTGATCCGACACCTGCTACCTTGCTAACAACATCGGTAAGGATCTCTTCATCCGATGACGTTAAAACTTTTGTTACTGTATTGGCGTCAGATACCCCAAAAGGAAAACTGCATGAGCAAAAACTCATGGCCATCAATGTGCTACATAATATTACGGCTAGTGCCTTCTTTCTTTTCATGACAATGCCTCCTTACATTCCTTTCTTTTCTTTCCCAAAAATCCAATTGATGTATGGCATATAACTTTATCAAATATCATCAGCATGGTTGGAAGCATGGTAAGTACGATTACCATACTGATAAGGGCTCCTCTTGCCATAAGAGCGCAGAGGGAACTGATCATATCAATGTTACTGATAAGCCCTACTCCGAAGGTTGCTGCGAAAAAGCTTAATGCGCTGACCATTACGGATCTCATGCTTGCTTTATGTGCGATGAGGACTGCTTCCTTCTTGTCCGCTCCTCTCGACCTTTCCTTTTTATATCTGGTGGTCATTAAGATCGCATAGTCAACGGTTGATCCGAGCTGGATGGTTCCGATAACGACAGAAGCAACAAAAGGAAGGACCGTTCCGGTATAGTACGGGATTCCCATGTTGATAAATATCGCAAGTTCAATGACTCCAACCAGGATAATAGGAAGGCTCACTGACTTAAATACAAATGCGATGATAAGGAAGATCGCGCCGATTGAAACCTCGCTAACCTTTGCAAAATCCTTATCCGTGATCTCGATAAGATCCTTCGTGCAGGGAGCTTCTCCCACAAGGAGTGCACCTTTATCGTAGGATTTGATGATCTTACTGATGCTGCTGCACTGAGCGTTTACCTCATCACTGGCAACTTTGTATTCGCTCATTACAAGAAGCAGTTTATAGTCATCGCTTTCTAAATCTCCCGTTAATTTCTGAGGAAGGAAATCTCTTGGAATTCCGGGACCTACGATTGAATCAAGGCCCAGGACATTTTTAACTCCCTCTACTTCTTTTAATTCCTCGATCATGTTCTCGGTATCCGCCAAAGGCATGTCCGTATCATAGAGGATCATATGAGTGCTGTTCATTTCAAACAGATCGTTTAGCTTGGTATTTGCCACAACGCTTGGAAGATTCGTAGGAAGAGATGTATCAAGGTTGTAATAAACCGATGTATTCTTGTATCCGAATACTGCAGGGATCAAAAGGACAACGAACAGTATCGCAAATATCAGGTTGTGGTTGACTACGAATTCGGATACCTTCGGCATCTCAGGAAGGAGCGCTTTGTGCTTTGTCCTTTGAATAGCCTTATCAAAAATAAGGATCATTGAAGGCAAAATGGTTATGCAGGAGAGCACTCCTATGAGAACGCCCTTGGCCATTACTATGCCCAGGTCAAGGCCAAGTGTAAAGCTCATGAAGCAAAGTGCAACGAATCCGGCTACGGTTGTAATAGAGCTTCCTATTACGGAGGTTATGGTGCCGGAAATGGCATGTGCCATAGCCCTTTCTTTGTTGTTATCAAATCTTACAAGGTTTTCTTCGTAACTGTGCCAGAGGAATATTGAATAGTCCATGGTAACGCCCAGCTGAAGCACCGCTGCAAGAGCTTTTGTGATGTAGGATATCTCGCCCAGGAACACATTTGATCCAAGGTTATAAAGTATTGCCATTCCTATACTTAACAAGAAGAATACAGGAGCAAGGAATGAATCCATGGTAAGGGACAAAACAACCAAAGCAAGCACAACTGCGATAAGAACGTAAAGGGGAGTTTCTTTTTCGGAAAGATCCTTAGTGTCTGAAACCACCGCGCTCATACCGCTTAAGAAGCACTGCTCTCCCGCTACCTTTCTGATCTCTTTTATTGCATTCATGGTTCCGTCGGATGATGTGGTATCGTCAAAGACAACCGCCATCATTGTTGCATCACCGTTATTGAAGGCTTCATAGAGATTATCCGGAAGCATCTCCATAGGGATCGAAAGGTCTGCAAAGGAATCGTACCAAAGGACCTTGGCTACATGATCCACGTCTTCAACCTTTTCTTTGATCTTAGCCGCGTCCTGCTCTTCCATTCCTTCAACTATCAGGAAAGAAACAGCTCCGGTCCCAAATTCATCCACGAGAATATCCTGTCCCACCATTGTCTCTATTTCCTTGGGAAGGTAATAGAGGATGTCGTAATTTACTCTCGTCTTCATATAGCCCAGTGCCGAGGGTATCAGAAGCAGAAGTGACAGGATGAAGATCGGAACTTTGAACTTAACAATCTTTTTTCCTAAGTTAATCATTTTCATTCTCCTCTCAAAAATGACCATCGTTCATTTTTTACAAGAGGGTTATATCATTTTTCTGACCATTGGTCAATATTTTTTGCAAACTTTATTGATTTTTTATTTTTTATGTGTAAAAATCAATATTAGAAATACTGAGAAAGGTTTACTTATGGGAAAGGCCGAGACTAATAAACAAAAGAAAAGAGAATCCCTGCTGAACACAGCATTCGATCTTTTTACAACAAAGGGAATAAACAACACTTCCATCGCAGATATCGTGGAAGCGGCAGGAGTCGCCAAGGGAACGTTTTATTTATACTTTAAGGATAAATACGATATAAACAGCAAGCTTCTTGTTCACAAAGCTACTCTTCTGTTTGAATCAGCCCTTGAAAGACTGCATAAAAGGGGAATCAGTGATATAAGAGAAAAGATATTCTTTGTCCTGGACGATATCATAAGCGCTCTTACCAAAGACAAGGTGCTGCTTATGTTTATCTCCAAGAATCTGGGACTGGGATTTTCAAGATATATGATGGAGAGCCCGGCTGTCATGGAAGAAGAACCCATTAAGGAAGCAACCATGCAGTTCCTTGATGACATCGGAAATACCATTACCGATCCGAAGCTTATGATGTACATGATAATAGAATTGACGGGAAGCAGTATTTATTCAGCCATACTTTATGAGCAACCCGTAACCATAGATGAACTAAAGCCCCATCTCTTTACGGCCATCGGATCGATCATCGATCAGTTTACAAAAAAATAACTCCGTCCCCATCGTGATTTTCGCTTCATGCGGTGAGGTTCCTGCTTCGCAGGAAAATGACACAGGGGGACGGGGGTGGTGGGTCACTTTCGAAGGCCTCACTGCATTCGCAAAATTCCTCGCTTCGCTTCAGAATTTCGCTTCATGCGTGGAGGTTCCTGATTCGCAGAATGACACAAGGGGACGGGGGTGGGGGTTCACTTTCGAAGGCCTCACCGCATTCGCAAAATTCCTCGCTTCGCTTCAGAATTTCGCTTCATGCTGTGAGGTTCCTGCTTCGCAGGAATAAAATAAAAGCAACCCGATTGTATCTTTCGTGCGAGCACGACGATACAATCGGGTTGTTTCATTTACCTTCGAAAGTAACCTTGTAATGCAGGAAATGAGACTCGAACTCACAAGGGATTGCTCCCACACGGACCTGAACCGTGCGCGTCTACCAATTCCGCCATTCCTGCTTAGCGCTTTTATTTTGCGCAACAAGTGAAATATACACTAATTAATGCGAACTGTCAAGGTGGCTATATCTTTATCTTTGTCCACTTTCCGGCTCTGAATCTTACAGAGCCAAAGATAAATCTTGAAACCTGATCTGCAAGAATACCCATCCAGACACCGTTTATACCAAGACCAAGTGTGTATCCGCAAACGTAAGAAAATACTGTTCTGATGATCGTTACGCTGATAATAGAAGCCATCGCCGTATATCCGGTATCTCCCGCTCCTCTTAGGCATCCCATATAGATTACCTGGGAAACCTGGAATATAACAACAAGCATAATGATCCTTGTAATAGCCGTTCCGATCCTTACTATTTCCTCTTCCCTGAAAAATGCGGACATTAAAGCTCTTCCTCCAAATAAATACAGGCAGGCAAGGGCGATTGAAACAACCAGTCCCATCATTCTGCAAGTCCTGCCGTATTCCTTTGCAAGATCTTCATTATCCTCGCCCAGACTTCTTCCGATCAAGGCAACAGCCGTTGACTGGAAACCGTCACCAAAGGAGAAGGACAGGCTCATTATATTCATTCCAACCTGGTGGGCCGCCATTTGGGCTGTTCCCATATCCGCTGCCATGATAGCGGTTGCCATAAATCCGATTCGCATAAGTATCTGTTCGAAGAATACCGAATATCCAATCTTAACAAGAGATTTAAAGGCACTGAAAGCCGGTCTTATCTTATTCTTAAAAATATAAGGAATACTTACAAAACAGTCCTTCTTAAACAGCGATAAAACGCTCATCACACTGGCTACCGATGAGCCAAGAACTGTCGCGATAGCAGCTCCAACAACGCCAAGAGCCGGGAATCCGAACTTTCCGCCTATAAGCAGATAGTTAAAGACGATGTTCACAAGGTTTGAGGTTACATTTGTCCGCATCGTTATCTTTGTATTACCCGCACCCCTTTGAGCAGAGTTTATTCCCATCGAGATACAGTTAAAGATAATACCGCCCATTACTATCCTAAAATAAGCCGTAGCAAGGTCGTGGGTATCTTCATTCGATCCACAAAGCCTTATCACATCCCCGGCGAAAAACACAAGTAAGCCGCCAATGATAACGGATGCAATCACTATAAAAACCAGACCGGAAATAAGAATTCTGTTGGCATCGTCTTTTCTGTTCTCACCCTTCCTTCGAGCTACAAGAGCCGAAAGCGATACGTTTATGGCGAAAAACATTGAAAGGCCCATAAGCTTCGGCTGCGTAGTGAGTCCTACCGCGGCCACCTCATTGCTACCAAGACCGCTTACCATATATGAATCCACCAAAGCTACAAAAGCTGCGAAAAAGGACTCTACCACGGCGGGCCATGCCATATTTATTGTTTCTTTTACTATTTTCTTATCAAACTTCTTCATTTCTGCCTTAACTAACGACGCTGTCGTCATATTTTCGTGTCATTTTTTTGATAAATACTCATCAAATCTTTAAATATTAGATTACATAATTGCGAATATCTTGTTTTATGTAAACATCTATTTTAAATTTCATGTGTTTTTAATATATTTTCGAGCCAAACTATACTCCATTATACTACAGGCCCCCTTTTAGAAATATCAAATAAACGTCTTTTTTGCTAAAAAAAGAGCGATTTTTTGGGAAATAATTGAATATATCATTCCGGATAAATATAGTAGAATCAACTTAGATGGCATTGTTTCAAACATTAAAATGCCACGAAAGGAGAAAACTAATGGCACAGAACAAGTATTCCGGCACAAAAACAGAGAAAAACCTCTGGGAAGCCTTTGCCGGAGAATCTCAGGCTCGAAACAAATACACATATTTTGCATCAGTTGCCAAAAAAGCCGGCTACGAGCAGATTGCGGCTATGTTCTTAAAAACAGCTGACAATGAAAAGGAGCATGCCAAGCTTTGGTTCAAGGCTCTCGGCGAGCTCGGGGATACACCGGCAAACCTCCTTCACGCTGCTGAGGGTGAAAATGCAGAGTGGACTGATATGTATGAAAGAATGGCAAAAGATGCCGATGAAGAAGGATTCCCCGAGCTGGCTGCACAGTTTAGAGGTGTCGCAGCAATAGAGAAGCTCCATGAGGAGCGCTATCGTGCCCTTCTTAAGAATGTAGAAGCAATGGAAGTGTTTAAAAAGAGCGGCGTAACTATGTGGGAATGACGCAACTGCGGACATGTTGTCGTAGGACTCGAAGCCCCCGAGGTATGCCCCGTATGCAACCATCCCCAGAGCTACTTCGAAGTAAGAGCAGAGAACTATTAGCGATGCGAGCTGCGTACTTTGCAGCCGCATGAAAAGTGAGATGTATTAACGTGCTTTATAATTGAAAGGAGAATTCTATGAAAATCTTTAAGTGTGATACCTGCGGAACTATCGTTGATGAGCTTTTTAAAGGCGGATGCGACCCTTCCTGCTGCGGAAAGCCTATGACAGAGCTTATCCCCGGAACAAGTGACGGAGCCCATGAAAAGCATGTTCCTGTCGTAACCTGCGATGGAAACAAGGTTTGCGTTGCTGTCGGAAGCGTTGAACATCCTATGCTTGAAGCCCACTATATCCAGTGGATCGCTATAGAGACAACAACCGGCGTTCAGAGAAAGTTCTTAAAGCCCGGTGAAGCTCCCAAGGCTGAGTTTCTCCTTGCTGACGGAGAAAGCTTCGTAGCAGCGTACGAGTACTGCAATCTCCACGGTCTCTGGAAAGCATAATTTGCTTAAATCTACGTAGCGTTAATGCTTCAAACATATTCAGAGTAATAACATTAAATCAATAATAAAAAAGCAGCCTCACGCGCGGCAAACATATTTCTGCCAAGCTGTGAGCGCTGCTTTCTTTATAACTTCTTATGTTTTTCGTAGATCTATTTACAGGTTTAGATTTCTTCTAAATCAATTATTTAACTGCAAACCTTTTCGTTAAAACAGATCAGTTACAGCCTATCCCTTCCGAGAAGTTCTTCGTAGGAAACAAAGAGGTCTACAAATCCCGAAGCGAACGGTCCAAGGACATAAGGCATGTATTCCACATAAACGCCCTTATCTTCAAATTTTATTGTAACGTTATCGAGAGTCGTACTTTCTTTAACCGACGCCTCTACAGCTTCCTTTTCATTGTTGTAAACCTGATTCGAGAATTCCTTATTCGTTTCCAGCTCTCTTACGGCAACTTCTGCCATAAGATTTGCGAAATCTTCATCAGATCCGCTGTAGAAATCCCTCAGCGACTTCTGCTCTCCGGTAGTTAAATCAAACAGGATGTAATCATTCCAAGGCATTCCGTGAGCTCCGCCGCCGTACCAGTATCCGCTCCTGTCTACAGAAACATAATTCTCTCCGATAAAACGTATATTATCTATCCTTGTCTCTTCCGTCACGCAGAATTGCTCAGGATATTCTAAATGCTCCTCACAGGTAGTCCCGTAATCCTCATAATTCTCAACCGCTAAATCCGCCTGTGCCTTAAGCTCTGCGTTTATCTCCGCGCTGTGGGGTACGCTGTCGTTAAATACGAAATACTCAACATACTCCTTATTCAGAGGCGTGTCGCAATCGGGACATTTTACTGTCTTTGAAACGTACTCAACATCTCCGTACTTTAACTTGTCGATTTCCTTTAAAGTACAGTAGATATCGGTATAGGAAGCTCCTGATTCATCGTAGTTAACTCTGACCCACTTAAAGGACCTGTCCATAACATCAACGAAGTATACCTCTCCGTTTATAACGGTAAATCCTGTGATACCGGGGTTATAGACCGCTCCGGGAACATTACGAGTCTCATAGATAAGAGAGGACGAATTTGACGCAGGGTCATATCTGTATACATGATTGTTATTGATACCGAATTCTTCGCTAAGGTCAGTATAGTAATAAAGGAATCCGTCTGTATAGAGGATTGTACTTGCTTTTGAAGAATCATCTATGATCTTTTTCTCACCGCTTTTCGGATCAAAACAGTACAAAGTCCTCTCTGTTTTTCCGATATCATATCTCGTAACGGTCATAAGGATATTGTCCCTGTCGTATCCTACTATCGAGACATAATCATCTTCATCCATCGGATATCCGGTTTCATTTCCGTTTTCGTCATAAAGACTGAGAATACCCGTTTTATATGCAACAAGATATCCGTTCTCTTCAAGCTCTCTTGTAAAGCACTTGCGAAAATCGTAATTGTCTGCCGCCCCGTCCTTATCGCTCTGGACATCCGCACTTATTTTTGCCAAAACCGTATTTAAAGGACTGTCGGAAACAGTATACTTCAAATCCTCTGCATCTTTTTCAAGAACCTTCTCAGATGTTCTGATAGTATCCCCGCTACCTTTATAATCGTACGTCGCTACGTAAACTTTTCCGTTATAGAAATCTACCGCGTTGACATACTCTTCTTTATCAACCTTATAAGCTGCGACATGCTCTTTACTTTCAAGATCGTAGGCTACGATATCCTTGCAAAAAACATCACCTTCGTAATAAGTGCCTGCAAGGTAAAGAACCCCCTCCGCGTATTCCAAAGGCGTAACACCGGTGTATTCCGTAAATTCGCTATCCTGAAGTTCACTTATGTCTAATTCATTTACCTTATTACCCTTAGAATCAACAATAAAGAATTTATCATATCCATTTACAAAAAGAAGATGTTCCTCACCGGGCTGAACCTGCGTGGTTTCCTCTTCAATTACAGTCTCGATCTCCTCGGAGCTTTCAGTTTCCGCTTCGTTCTCTGCGACTGTGTCTGTCTCCTCCGCCTGTGTATCTTCCTTCCCCGTGGTATCAACTTTTCCGCATCCTGCAAGGGCTACCGCTGCCAAGGATGCTGTTAAAAACATCGCTATAATCTTTCTCTTCATATCTGCAATCTCTCTTCCTTAGTTTAAAAAATGAACCCCCAACTCCGTCCCGGGGGGGCAAAAAAATCAGAGGATGCGGTGTGCATCCTCTGATATTGTAGCTTTTATTCTTGTATGTGGCAACCTTATTTGGTAAGAAGGAGCATAATTTCGTTGCTTCTTGATACAAACTCGGCCATCTCTTCCGGTGAAAGAGGTGCCTGCTGGATCTTCGCAAGGTCGTAAAGCTGCTTGCAGATAGTTGCGGCATTCTCGCTGTCCTTATTGGCGGTTACATACTCTACAAGAGGATGATTTGCGTTAAGAACAAGAGTCTCACCCTCAGCTCCGAGATCACCCATGGGCATACCGCCTATAGCGTACATCTTCATCATATCCTGCATACGACGGGTCTGCTCTGAAAGGGTAAGTACGGATGCGACCTTTTTATTCTTAAGCTTCTCAATCTTAACAGCGAGCTGCTCTTTCCCTAAAGCTTTCTTCATGATCTCACCGATTTCTTTAGCCTGCTCTTCGAATTCCTTCTCAGCCTTCTTAGAGGTCTTTGACTTCATAGCCTCGCTTACATCGGCATCGATACGCTGGAAGTGTACACCCTCGTTTTTGGACTCAAGCTGCTGGATAAAAGGCTGGTCGATGTTGTGGGTAAGGATGACAGCGTCCATCTTTGCAGCCTTGAACATAGCGATGTATGAGCCCTGCTGCTTCTCGTCGGTAACATAGTAAATGGTCTTGTCCTTCTTTTCTTCTTCCTTGTCCTCGCCTTCTTCAGCGCTCTCGGAATCACCTGAGCCTTCGGATACAACCTCAGTCTCAACCTTATTGCCGTTTTCATCTACAGCCGAAGCGTCCTTGTTCTCGCCTTCTTCAGTATCAATAGGCTTAACTTCAAGACATTCGGGAAGGGTAAGGTACTTTCCGTCAAGATTCTTAAAGAGGATATAATCGTTCATCTTCTCACAGAACTTGTCATCCTTTAAGCAGCCATACTTGATGAAGGGAGCAATATCGTCCCAGTACTTGTCGTACTCTTTCTTCTCGGTCTTGCACATTCCGGAAAGCTTATCGGCAACC
>ODAI014276035.1_pt1 | contig 20040 bp, 18 predicted proteins | sample 1539321 | NCBI WGS metagenome assembly ODAI01 (sample SAMN02144231, study PRJEB22623) | gut metagenome | biome: sheep rumen | host: Ovis aries | place: New Zealand
CCCAGTTCGTTCTGGACCTCATGAAGCATTTCGATGCAGGGACCCGCCTGATTTCTGTGCCTGGCAACGATCTCGTCGATCTTGCCAAGCGCATCCCCATTTAATTTAGCCATATACACTCCTTTATGTTTCTCATTTCGAAGCAGGCGCCCGCATAATGCTTTGGTCAATATTTGGCCGCACTGCTCCAATTTATCGTTTGTACTTTCAGTATACCCCCTGCGGAGGACTTCTGACAATTCAAATTAACGGATGAAAAATTTGTGTTTATTGGTCATTTTGCCAAATTTGCAGGCCCAGAATGTAAAAATGCACAAATTTCCCTCTTTCTGCCGCCTTTCCGGCCAGGTGAGGGAAGACGAACCCCCTTAAACACAGATCCTTCAAAAACAGATTCCCCGGAAGGGCAGAACCTGGACCCGGCTCTGCCCTTCCGGGGAATTCCGATACGGAAATTTTTTATAAGATGAGGCAAAGGCCCCCCTGTTTTCAGTCCAGGATCTTTGCCGGCTGCCATTTCAGGAAATCGCCGGACACCAGGCGGTAGTAAATACCGTGGAAGTCCCCCTGGATGCTGTCATGGAAGCGGTCCTTTCCGTGGGAGTGGGCGTAGACCACCTGCTCAACGCCGTATTCCTCCGCCATCCTGGTAAAGACGCTCTCCTCCTCCAGGATGTTGGTGGGGGGATAGTGAAGGAACATGATCATCCGGCGGCAGCCCGCTTCCCGCGCGGCCTCCAGGGATTCCCTGAGCCGGCCTGCCTCCCTTTCCACCAGCTTGTGCGCATGGGCCAGGGCCTTTTCGTCCAGGCCCACGATCCGCCTGTTCCGGTCCAGGTAGAAGGGGCCTTCAAAGGTAAAGCCCTTGGTCCCCACCAGGGCCACATCCTTATATATGAAAAAGTTTCCCTGGAGGAAGGACAGCTTTCCCCGATAGATCTCATTCAGTTCCGCCGTTTTCCGGATCCCCCAGAACATGTCATGGTTTCCCCGGGTCAGGATCTTCCTGCCCGGCAGGCAGGAAATATAATCCAGATCCATCTCCGATTCCTTAAGGTTCCTGCCCCAGCTGTGGTCTCCCACCAGGACCAGGGTATCATCCTCACCTATGGTCCTGAGGCAGTTTCTCAGAAAACGTTCTTCGTGATTCTTCCAGACAGGGTCATGGAGCTGGCCCGGGGCCTTGAGTTCCGACTGATAATGGAGATGCAGATCTCCGATCGCGTACAGTGCCATAAGGTCAGGCTCCTGTCACCTGGATCTGGCAGGACCGCATGGTCTCCAGGGCGCAAAGGTGCTTTTCGGGCGTCACGCCGGCGCAGCAGGCTGCGTCCACAGAGATCTTTACTTCCGGCATAAAGGCCTTAAGGAGCAGGGCGTTGGATGCCACGCAGATATCCGTGCAAAGGCCCACCAGCTCCAGTTCGATCTCTTCCTTTTCGGAAAGCTCCCTAAGGTCCGCCGCCAGGGCAGTGCTGCCGAAGGTGGGCTTTTCATAGATCTCTGCGCCTTCAAGAAGGGCAGCGATATCGCTGCGGATCTTCCATCCTTCCGATCCCTTAATGCAGTGGGGGACGGGCAGATATCTGCCTTCCTGGGTCTCCATGTAGTTTTCGCCGTGGGTATCCATGGTGGCGATCACATTTTCCGGGGCATAGGAGCGGATCTTGTCCTTTACCGCCTCCACGACGGAAACGGCTTCCTTTGTTCCCAGAGCCGCGTCTATAAAGTCATTCTGCATATCGATGACGATCAGGATCTTTCTCATTTTGACCTCCTAAATCAGATGCCCGGCGGATATATACGCTTGGGCACAGCCAGAGCCGGAGCCTGTCCCTCAGGGGCAGCCGGCCCGTTCGTTTTTTCAAAAATATCACGCAGGAGGAGCAAATGCAACGTTCCTTTTCCGCCTCCGGGACAGTCGGAAGTAAGTTACTGTCCCTGCATGAGTACCACCAGGGCTTTCCCATTGTCCACAGATCCTATGATGGCCAGAGGCTTCCCGTCCTTATAGAGGTAATACAGAGTGCTGCCGTCAGCTGTCTCTTCGCTGTAAGTCACACCATCCTTTACCATCACATACAGCAGGTAGTTGTTGATGACAGATCCGTCTCCCGTAAAAGTAAATTTATACCCTGTCAGGCCGTTCATATCTGCCGGTCCAAGATCGTACTGATAGACGTCCAGGGCATCCGGCCGCAGCAGCTCCGGTGCTTCATCAAAAAAGTCAGATCCCGATGCGGCCGTTCCGCTGCCGGAGCTTTCTTCTCTGTCATAACCGCCGGAATGAAAGGTGAAGGTGTTTTCGGAGATCTCTATATCCGCTCCGCTTTCGTTCAGCTGGGCCAGCAGGTAGCCCAGGGCCTTTTCCGTCACCTGCATCTCCTCTGAGCAGGCTTTCAGATCCGGGATATTGAAGTGATATTCATAGCGGGAAGAATCCCTCGCTCCTGTCTCACGGACGGATTCCAGTTCCAGAAGAGGAGAGACCACATCATCCAGAGTAAAATCGCCGTACAGGAAATACCTGGCGGCATTCTGTGCATAGGGGAGATACTCACTGTAGCTGTCCGCCACATGGCCCAGCACATATTCCGATACGATGGTCCAGCTCTCATTATGGCCTCTTTCCGAGGAATTGCCCCAAATCAGAGCTCCCAGCTTCCGGTAAAGGGCACCGTCCTTTACCGTACCTTCCTTATTGGCGGGGCTGTGCACCCAGTCCCTGTCTTCCGTTAAAAGGAGCAGATCCTCATAGGAGCCGCCCTCCAGGTCTTCCCCGGTCAGACTGACAGCCGTCATGTAGGCTTCATAAGCAGTCGTTTCTCTCTTCTTCCCCTTTTCCGTGTCATAGGCGTAACCAAGAAAATCCTCAAAAGTATTACTTCCTGACCCTGCCTTGAAAATCACATTCATCATGATTTCTTTATCTGTATAGGGAAGCCAGTAAGTGGGAACGCCGGTCTGGTCCGTTTCCTTAATGTACTTCCGCCGGACACCTGCAAACTCCGCTTCCAGGATCTCAATTTCTTCTTCCGGCAGCGTATATTCAAAAAAAGAGCCCAGATAAGAGGTTATGTCGCCTTCCCCCCTCTGTGATTCGTCCAGGATTTCATAGTTGATGATTACAGCATCATCACCGTTTACAAAAGCAGCATCCACCAGTCTCCCGTCGGTCATAAGTTCCTCTTCTGCAGAATCATAGCCCAGGGAAGCAGCTGTCTCTTTCCTGTCCATGGGCTCCCACTCCCCGGGAAATTCCAGAGTAAAACCGAATTCCGAGATATAGGACTGTCCGGAGATCTCTCCGCCCCGGGAAAGCAGGGCATCATACTGTCCCTCTGTCCCTTCATTCTCTCCCGCATCTTCCTCTGCCTCTTTCCCGGACGGCGTCTCTGTTTCCGACTTCTGTCCGCATCCTGTCTGCAGCATCCCCAGCATGCTTACTGCCAGGATCAATCTGAATATCTTCCTCTTCATTCTTTTCCCCTTTCCTTATTGACTCTCATTTTCCTGTTCTGCGGCCTGCGGAAAAAGAAACATCAGACCGGAACAGGACCTGTGTTAAAAATTATAGAGGAAAGGGCTTTCCAAATGGTCGCTGTAACGGCGACACTTCCATGCTCCGGTTCCCGTAATACGAAAAAAAACACAGACACCCGGCAGGTGTCTGTGTCCGCATTTCTTTCTTATTGATTACTTTCTTTTCTTCCGGAACATAAAGTATCTGGCGAAATTGATGCCGATCTTATAGGGCAGGGGACGCAGGGCTCTGTCCGCTTCCGCCAGCTTTTCCCGGATGGGTATGTTCTGGGGACAGTGCTTTTCGCACTTACCGCACTTCACGCACTGGCTGGCAAAGGCCGGCTCCCTGGTAAGGCCCACGGTCTGGGCGAACTGGAAGCGCCCAAGGCTCTTGGACTCCGTATACATGGCGTTGTAGCAGCGGAAGATCCCGGGGATATCCACCCCTTTGGGGCAGGGCATGCAGTAGCGGCAGCCGGTGCATCCCACCTTTTCCTTTGCCCGGATCTCTCTTTTGACTTCCTCCAGGATGGCGAAATCCTCCTGGGTCATGAGCCCCGCTTCCGCTTCGGATGCCACCCGGCAGTTCTCTTCTACCATTTCCAGAGAGTTCATGCCGGAGAGGACCACTGTGACCTCCTTCTGGTCATAGAGCCAGCGAAGGCCCCATTCCGCGGGAGACCAGCCTCTGCCGCTCTTTTTCATAACGTCCAGAGCTCCCTGGGGCAGCATGTTCACCAGCTTTCCTCCCCGGAGGGGTTCCATGATCATGACGGCCATGCCCTTTTGGGCGGCGGCCATAAGGCCCTCCCTGCCGGCCTGGGCCACCTCGTCCAGGTAGTTGTACTGGATCTGGCAGAAGTCCCAGTCATAGTCGTTTAAGATCTTCAGGAAGTTTTCGGTATTGCCGTGGTAGGAAAAGCCGATGTTTTTGATGGCGCCGGATTCCTTCTTCCCGGCGATCCAGTCTATGATCTCCGCCTTTTTGAGGCTCTCCCACATGGCCACGTCCGTCATGTGGTGCAGGAGATAATAATCGATATAGTCCGTCCGGAGACGGGCCAGCTGCTCGCCGAAGTACTTATCCAGAGAAGCCCTGGACCCGATCAGATACTGGGGCAGCTTGGTGGCCAGATGGATCCTTTCCCGGATCCCGTTCTTTTCGAAGATTTGTCCCAGAAGCTCCTCGCTCCCGGGATAAATGTATGCCGTGTCAAAATAGTTGACGCCGGCTTCAAAGGCGGAGAGGATCTCCTGCTCCGCCTTTTCCGTGTCTATACTGTTTCCCTTTTTAGTAAATCGCATGCAGCCAAAACCCAGTATCGACAGTCTGTTTCCGTACCTGTCCTGTCTGTATTGCATAGGGAACCCTTTCCGCTGCCCCGCAGTCGGAATAAAAAATGTCTGCCTGCTTAGTCTTCCACAGACACCAGCTCGATGGTAAAGTTCAGTTCCTTGCCGGCCATCTCGTGGTTGGCGTCGAAGGTAATGAAGTTCTCGTCCTTGGCGGTCACGGTCACGGGGAAGGGCTGGCCTGCTCCGTTGGCCAGATAGGCCTTGTCGCCGGGCTTTAAGTTCTCGGAACCGGGAAGCTGACTGACTTCCAGAGTAAAGATGGCTCTGGGATCCACGGGGCCGTAGGCCTCTTCGGGCATCAGATGCACGTTTACGATCTGGCCGATCTCCATGTCGGCCACTGCCCTGTCAAAGCCGTGAATCATCATGCCCACGCCGCAGACAAAGTCCAGAGTCTCGCCTCTGTCATAGGAGGAGTCGAACTGGGTTCCGTCGTTGAGGGTGCCTCTGTAGTGGACCTTCACGTTCTTTCCCACGTTCTTTCCTTCCATGGTATAGGCAGGGCCGCCTCCGCAGCATCCGCCGCAGCCGCCGGCTTCCTCACAGCCGCCGCACTCTTCATCGTCTCCGCCGCAGCATCCGCCTTCTTCTTCGCCGTGGTGGCCGCAGCATCCGCCTTCCTCTTCGCTGTGGTGGTGGTCGTGATGGTCGCAGTTTGCGCCGGTGTCCACCAGCTCGCCCTTCAGATAGGCTTCCACTGCCTCGTCGCAGCTGCCGGAAGCGCCTGCGCATACTTCAACGCCGGCGCTCTGCAGGGCGTTTAAAGCGCCGCCGCCCAGGCCGCCGCAGATCAGGACCTGCACGCCGCCTTCCGCCAGAAGACCTGCCAGGGCACCGTGGCCGATGCCGTTTGAACCGATGATCTCGCTGGAGACTACTTTTCCGTCTTCTACATCGTATACTTTAAAATTCTCTGTTCTTCCGAAATGCTGGAAGATATTGCCGTTATCATAGGTAACTGCTATTTTCATTAAAAATCCTTTCCTTTGGAAATAAAAATGTTGCTTTCCCATGGTAACACACCAGCTTCGTTAGTAAAAGAGAAATAAAGTATCTTTTTCTTATATGCAGGATCTTTACAGTCCGTCCTGCTTTTCTGTCATGGTCTTACCAGCCAAAGAGGAATTCATCCGGGTCCCGCAAAAAACCTGCCTTTCTTTGTCTCCTCATGTTTCATACACCAGTCTTCGATCACTATTCCAGCGTACAAAGGCCTGCATGAGAATGACAGGGCCTTTCTCTGCCCGAAGCAGGAATTCCCCTGCGCAGGCCGGCACGATAAAGGTCTCGGCGTAGTGCACTTCAAAAGGAGGAAAACTTCCGCCTATGCTCTCAATAAGGCAGGCGTCTCCTTCCACCAGATTCAGCATATTGACGCTGCCGTGGCATGAGACCCTGACCTTAGCTCCCTTCTCAATAAAAAGCCGCCTGGTCTCTATGGGCTCCAGCTGGTGAAGGCCCGTATGCTCTTCGGTAAATCCCTTCTCCTTCCTGAGGACTTTTGTCCGGTTCACCAGGTTTTCCATGACCCAGTCTGTCCGCCTCTCCTTAAGGACCTTCTCTCCCCTCTCAATGTTGATGGGCCTGGGCTTTCCGTCCATTCCCAGCCTCCCCCAGTCCCAGAGCTTGAAGGTAAAGATAAAGGGGGTGGCGCTGATTTCCAGCACCATGGCGTTCTTCCCCGAGCAGTGGACGGTGCCGGCGGGAATGAGGAAATGGTCGTGCTTTGCGGCCGGGATCTTATTGACATACTTTTCCGCATCGAAGATTTCCTCTCCGGCCTGCGCCCGCCTGAGAGCGCGGAACATCTCCTCCTTGTCCGCGTCTTCCTTAAGGCCCAGGTAGACGCAGGCTCCCTCCCCGGCGTCCAGGATGTAGTAGGACTCGTCCTGGGTATAGGCCATGCCGAATTCAGAGGCAATATACTCCCCGGTGGGATGGACCTGGAGGGACAGATTCTCCCCTCCCATGGTATCCAGGAAGTCGAAGCGGATGGGGAACTCGGCCCCGTAGATATCAAAGACCCTCTTTCCCAGAAGCTGCTCCGGCCGCATCAGGGTCAGGTTCATGGCCGGCATCTCCAGCATAGTCCCCTCCAGGTCAAAGAGGAGGCTGTTCTCCTCCGGGACTCCGTCGAAGCTCCAGGCATAGTTGGGAGCGGACGGGTCCAGGCCGCAGACCTTCTTCATCCACTGGCCGCCCCAGACCCCGGGATCGAAATAAGGGACCAGGCGGAAGGGACCGGATACCTCTTTGTCCAGAAGTCTGTCAAAGAGGCCTGCCGTGATCATGACAAAGTCCCCGTCCCTGGTGCAGTCCATGTAACAGTCCATTTCTTTCAGGCATTTTTCCTTGATCCTGTCGGCAAGGCGCCACTCCAGAAAGTATCCCTGCTTGTATTTTTTAAGGATATCCTCCCCCGGATTCTCTGTAAGGGCGCTGGACATGCCGGAGCGGAAGCGCAGCTGTATCTCCCATCTTGTGATGTCACAGTATACAAGAAGGGCCTTCTTCTTCCCGTCTCCGCCTCCCCTTTTTTCCCGGAGCAGGTCAGCGCAGAGAAGACTGGCTCCGAATCCCCAGACCACTGTCCTGCCCCGGGTCGAACGGATCTTTTCTTCCAGAGCCTTTTTCTTTTCAGGGTCCGCAAAGTCAGAAAGTCCTCCCCGGTACATTCTGCCGAAGACCCTGTCATCCGTAAGGATCTTATCCAGAAGGGGCTGCAGCCTTTCCCGGTCCATAAGCATATCCGAAGCGGAGAAGACCCGGTCCGGGGCAAGGCCCCGGACAAGCTTCATGATTTCCTCTTCCGAGACGCCGGGATAAGTCTCCAGGACCAGGATCCGGCAGTCCCCTGTCATCTCTTCCTTCAGCCTTTCCGGAATGGAAGCTTCCCCCTGAAAGACCGATCCTCCGGTATTCTCCATCTTTTTTGACGGGTATCTGTCATAGCCTGCCATAAAAAACTCCTTTGCCTCCCTGGAGGATCACTATAGAAGCAGGGCCCTGGTAACCAGGGCGCAGAAGGTGCCGAAGATCCCTCCTCCAATTACGTCTGTCAGGTAGTGGACTCCCACATGGATCCTGGAATAGGCCGTAAGCAAAGCCAGGATCATGGCGATGGCCCCTTCCTTTCCCGGCCTTTCCAGAAGGATCAGTATCGCCACGGAAAAGGCGTCCGCCGCATGGGCAGAGGGAAAAGCCAGGTCCTGGGGCCGCCTTACCAGGGGGACCACCTGCTCCATGGTGGCGTAGACCCTGGGCCTTCCGAAAAGCCGCTTTAAGAGCTGGGAAGAGATCAGCCAGGCCGCAAGAAAAGAAACATAGCAGCAGATCCCCAGGGGCCGGCTGGCCTTAAAGAAGCAGTAATAGCCCGCCTGGCAGCACCAGATGACGCCGCCTCCCAGATGGGTCATCAGGATCATGAGAGGATTGGAGATCCGGTTCCTGCACCGGTCCTGGACAAAGAGCATGAGGCCCTCGTCCATCCTCCGAAGTCCCGGACTGTCAAAAAAGGTATTCATAGGAAGTCCTCCGGGAAAAGAAGGGCCTCATGCAGGGCATCCCGCATGAGGCCGGAAAAAGGACATCAGACGATCAGGACGTAGCCCTCTCTTCTGGGGGCAGCCTGGGGCTGCGGGCAGTCCGCATAGCCGAGGGCCAGGGAAGAGACGCCGGTCAGATTTTCCGGAAGGCCCCACTCTTTCAGGAGTTCTTTTCCTTCCGGAGTCTCAAACATCTCTTTGCAGCGGTGGATCCAGCAGGAGCCAAGGCCCGCGGCGTAGGCTGCGTTGACCATGTTTGTGCAGACAGCGGCCCCGTCCAGGGTGTGGGTGTAGCATTTCTCGGTCTCAAAGACCAGGACGACCGTGGGGGCCCCGTAGTAGGGATCCATGCCGGGCTTTCCCAGGATCTGAGCGTTGAGCGCCTTTACCCTCTCCAGATAAGCGGGGGTCTGCACGGCCACGATCTGAACGCCCTGGGTGCCTGCCCCTGTGGGCGCGAAAGTGCCGGCTTCCAGCACGGCTGCAAGCTCTTCCTTCGTGATCTGGTCCTTTTTGAACTGCCGGATGGCTCTCCGGTTCTTTAATACTTCCAGTGCTTCCTGTTTCATATGTACCTCCTGAAACTTCAGATGTGACTCTTCCGCATGCACTGCGGCTGTCTCCATTGTATCATCCGGCGGCGGAAATACCATTTACACATAGGCCCTGTCTGTTACAGGCCTCCTGTCTCTTCTTCCAGCTCCTTCAGAAAGGCCAGCAGGAAGGCATGGCGGTCCTCCGCCATGGCCCTTCCGGCCTCCGTGTTCATTTCGCCCTTTAAAAGCAGGAGCTTTTCATGGAAATGGGATACGGAGTCTCTGAGGGGCCTGCCCTTTTCTCCCCCGTAGGCAAAGGTCCTGGCGATCCCCACGGCTCCCAGGGCGTCCAGGCGGTCCGCATCCTGCACGATCTTTCCCTCCAGGGTCTCCGGCTTTCTTCCCCGGTTCCTGCTGAAGGATACAGAGGCGATGTCCCTGCAGATCCTATCTGTCCTTTCCGGAGGCACGTGATGGGCCTCAAGAAAAGCTCTGGCGTTGGCCTGATTCCTTGTGGCAAAAAGCTTATGGTCGTCCGCATCGTGGAGAAGGGCCGCAAGGGCAATCAGGATCCGGTCGCAGGAAGGCTCCCCCTCCGCGATCCTCATGGCATTTTCAAAGACTCTGAGGGTGTGGCCGGAGTCATGGCTGCCGCCGGCCCTCTCAAAAAGAGCCATGGCATAGGCTTTTGCTTCTTCGATCAGCTTCCTGTCATCTTCGCACATACATTCTTTCCTTATACCTGTCCGTTCAGAGTGCGGATCATGGCAAGGACCCGGGACGCGTTCTTTTCGAGGACAGACCTGTCAACGGAGCCATCCTCCAGGGCCTTTTGTACATTGGCCAGGTCCGCCTGGGATCCGGGCATGAAAAGGTCTCCTCCCGCTGCGGCCACCTTCCAGGCCTCCGGCGCGGGATAGACGGCGTTTTTATTGAAAGCGCCGCCTATGACCCAGTCTGTCATGACGATCCCCTTAAAGCCCCACTCTCCTCTGAGCACATCCTCCGTCAGGTCCTTTCTTTCCGAGGTATGGATCCCGTTTAGGAGATTGTAGGAGGTCATGACGGCATGGGGAGAAGCCTTCTTCACTGCGATCTCAAATCCCTTTAAGTAGATCTCCCTGAGGGCCCTTTCGGAGACCATGCTGTTGGAATTGTAGCGGTTGGTCTCCTGGCTGTTGGCCGCGAAGTGCTTGATGGTCACCCCGCATCCGGGATGGCTCTGCACGCCCTCTGTTATGGCGGCGGCAAAGGAGCCTGTCACCAGGGGATCCTCCGAAAAGTACTCGAAGTTCCGGCCGCAGCGGATGGATCTGTGGATGTTCATGCCGGGAGCCAGCCAGAGATGGACGCCGAACCGCTCCATTTCTTCACCCACGATATCGCCGCAGGCGCGGGCAAAGTCCGTGTTCCAGGACTGGGCAAGGGCCGTTCCGATGGGGATGGCCGTGCAGTACTGGTGGCGGATTCTGGACCCCCTGGGAGGCTTTGACGCTGTCAGTTTCATAAAGAGCCTGACCGGCCCGGGAAGGAGGTCCGCCATGGTCTCGGGCATGGAGGAGCCAAGGGATCTGGCCCCGTCTTTATCCAGGAAATAGTCTTTAGCAAGGCGCAGGCCCGCAGGACCGTCCGCCATGACAAGGCCCTTTCCTCCGGGGAATGCCCTGCTGGTCTCTCCGGCCGCACCGGCGACGGTGGCCGCGGCAGACCCGATCACGCTGGCTATGCCGCCTCCCGGGGCAAAGTATCCCACGGCAAGGCCGGCCAATTCTTCGTCTGTAAGAGCCCGGATCTCGGGAAGGATCTCTGGAACGGGAGCCTTACAGACTTCCGTATCCGCAAGCTTTCCGGGGTAGGCCGCAAGGGCTCTTCCGCAGCCCTCCGCCTCCTGCCTCTTTTCCGGCACCCATTCTTTAAATCCAGGCTTTCCGAAGGCTTTATTGCAGGTACGGACCGTGACCTTCTCTCCCAGGCGGAGGGTCAGGAAAGTCTCATCTCCCAGCATGATCTGATAGTCTCCCCGGTCCAGGATCCAGGCAGAGGCCTCCTCGTCGTAGGAGGCGGCGTCCTTCAGGGAATAGTGGATCCCCAGGGTCTCCTCTTCTCCAGGCCCAATCTCTCCGGTCTTCTGGAAGGCGATCAGAGACCGGAACGGCTTATCCAGCCCTTCTCCGGGGGGCGCCGCAAAGATCTGCAGGGTCTCCTTTCCGGGGAAGGCTCCAATATTCTTTACCCGTATCTGGACGTAATCCTCTCCCGCTTTCAGGACCTCTGTCTCAAAATCCGTGTAGCCAAGGCCGAAGCCGAAGGGGAAAAGGGGCTTCTTTCCAACCGTATCAAAATAGCGGTAGCCCACGTAGACGCCTTCCCTGTATCTGGTATTATCGGGATCCCCGAAATCGCCTATCAGCGGGTAGTCCTCCCAGGCCGCCCAGGTGGTGGTCAGCTTTCCGGAGGGGTACCTTTTTCCCAGAAGGATCTCTGCAAGGGTCCGGCCCGTCTCCACTCCCAGCTGGGAAAGGAGAAGGATGTTTCCCACTTCCGCCACGGGGGTCAGATCCACCGGCCCGCCCACGTTGAGGACCAGCATAAAACGGTCAAATTTCTCATTGAGGGCAAGGATATCCCGCACCTCCGTGTCGGTCAGAAGGATGTCTCCCTTTACGGCCTGTCTGTCGTTTCCCTCTCCCGAGATCCTGGAAAGGACATAGACGGCCGCATCTCCCTCTCCCTCCAGGGGAAGGTCGTATTCGGGCTCCGGCATGACGGCTCCCATCCCCTCGAGGATCGCCGCGGTATGGTTCTTTCTGGCCCTTTGGCGGATCTCCTTCAGGAAATCTTCCTTTGCCTTTACCCTGACACGGTCATAGGCGTCCAGCCATTTCTTTGTGGTTAAATTAAATCCTGTCTTCTCAAGTCCCCTCTCAGCCGTAATGAAGAAGCGGGAATTGACCTCACCCGATCCGGTGCCGCCCTTTACCGTATGTCTGGCCCCGCTGCCGTAGAGGGCCAGACTGCAGGGCCCCTCCAGAGGGAAGCTTCCGTCTTTCTTTAAAAGAACCGTGCACTCCGCCAGGCTCCTGCGAAGCGTACGCAGATGTTTTCTTTCGTAATCCTGCATGTTTTTCTCCTTCCTGCTGCATATCATCCCGAATGCTGTTCCCGTATCAGAAAGCTTTCCAATATTATACATGATTCTCAGGCTCTTTCTCATGCAGAAAACAGGAAAGAAACAGGAACATGTATGAAAGCGATATTTTTCTCTTAAATTGACGCAATCCTGCTTCCGCTGTATACTTTATTAAGAAGACGGGAAGTATGTCCCGCGGCAGATCAAGGAGTATATGAGTATGAAAAAAATGATTGCAGCTGCCCTGGCAGGGCTGATCCTTCTCTTTTCCCTGAGCGGATGCGGCGGACAGCCCCAGAAGCAGGAAGCCCCGCAGGAGGCCGCACAGGAAGCCCCTCAGGAAGCCGAAAGCGGCTATCCCGGAATTGACGTAGATTCTCCCGAGTGGGTGGGGAATCTGGAGGCCGTTCAGGACGCAGATCAGGTCCTTATTGTGGCGGCTTACGGACAGGAATCTGTCGGCTGCTGGGTTTCCCTGCATGAAAAGAAAGACGACGGCTCCTGGCACATGGTCATGACCACCCCCGGCGTTCTGGGCAGAAGCGGGATCGGCAAGACCAAGGAAGGCGACGGCAAGACTCCCCAGGGCGTCTACCATTTCAACAGGGCCTTCGGTATTGCGGACGACCCCGGCTGCGCCATCCCCTATGTCAAGGTGGATGATGATTACTACTGGTCGGGAGACTGTAACGACGGCGGCCACTATAATGAACTGATCAGTACCAAAGAGTATCCCGATGTGGACGTCAGCGAGGATGTCTCGGAGCACATCATGGACTACCCCTACCACTATCAGTACTGCCTGAACATCAGCTATAACGAGGAATGTGTCCCCGGTCTGGGATCCGGACTCTTCCTGCACTGCTTCGGCCCCGCAAGGCCCTTTACCGCCGGCTGCGTGGCCATCCCCGAAGAGTACATGAAATATGTGATGCAGCATGTCACCGAGGAAACGGTCGTAGTGATCGAGACCTACGAGACCCTTGCCGGCGGAGAGTCCTGGCCCTCCAGCACCTGGCCTCAGGAAAGACCTGCCGGTAAATAATATCCTTTTCAGCTGCGAAATAATCCTTTTTATAAGCACGCCGCGGTGCGCTTTCTCTTCCGGCCCCGGCAGCATAAAAATATTTCCTGCTGCCGGGCATAAGAAAAGCCCGCAGGCAGGCTCCCCGAAAGGACCTGCCCGCGGGCCGGCGCACATCTCTTTTCTTCTCTTTTATCTTTCCAGAAAGGTCTCTTTCAGAGACACAAATTTATCTGCCAGGCAGACGATCCAGGCCTCCCGGCTTGCGGGGATCCGGGTCAGGTTCAGGGGCCACATATGGCTGTAAATGACATCCTGGACCCTTTTATCCGCGCCCATATACTTCTGGGCGTTTTTTCTTGCACGTTCCGCATGGATATAGCCGTGCCAGTTGTGCTCTCCGTTGTCTTCATTATGCCAGTCGTAGAGATAGAAGTCATGCAGCATGGCTCCCCTGACCAGGGTGGGAAGGTCCGAATGAAGGTGGAGCCTTCTGTCGATTTTCAGGCTGAGCCCCGTGACCCTTCTGCAGTGCTCGTAGGTGGTGACCCTGCCGTGCTGAATGTATCGTTTCATCTCCTGTACGCGGGGATCCGCGCAGATTTCTTCCATAATACTGTCAATTTCCCTGCTGTCGTTCATGTTTCTCCTTTTTAGCGCAGTGCTTTTTCCGCAGGACTTACTCCTCCGTAAGAGGCCGCCGCTCATCCTGCGCACTATGGTATACCACGAAAAAGCCCGGGACGCCATACAGATTTTGTGAATCTCCGGTATGGCAGATGCTGTGCCGCCTCTAAACATTACCGGGCAGGGCATCAGGAGAGCGCCGGCTGCTCCCGGGATCCGGACCGTGCCTGCGGCGCCGCGGCAGAGGGCGGGCATAAAAAGAGACAGCCCTGGAACCCGCCGTAAAAGGTCTCCCGGGCTGTCTTCCGGTATTCAGTATCATTTCCAGTATCCCAGGATCTTTCCCTGCTCATATACGCCCTGGGCCACGGCCCTGTAGCCCATCTCGTTCAGGTGGGTGTTGTCGATCTCGGGGTTCCTGAGCTGCAGAGAGATATTTCCCTTTTCGGCCCTGATCCTGTCCACCTCCGTCTCCTCCAGGTCGTTGATCTCCAGCCCGTGCCGGATCACGTACTGCCTTCCGACGAAGAGATGATCGCCGAAGACCTCCCGGTACCTGGCTTCGTACCAGGTATCCTCCAGACCTATGGGCTCATCCGTATAGGCCCAGATCTGGTCGTAGTCGTCCGGATCGTCGGTGGAGCTCATGATAATATAGCGGTCGCACCTGGCCTCCCGGATCAGACGTTTATACTGATCGATCAGGTCTTCCAGATCCTCCCAGCCGCCGTTGTCTCCCATCTGCAGGATCAATACGTCCTCTTTCTGAGCGCCGTAGGCAAGGCTCCTTTTCAGGATCTCCATGCTGTCCTCTCCCCCGATGCCGAAGTTCTTAGTGGGAATGCCGGTCAGCTCTCCCAGGAAATCGGGGTAGGACTTGCCCCCGCTGCCCGATCCGGCGGTCATGGAATCGCCCCAGGCGTGGATCTCGTGGACAGGCCTTGAAGGGCCGGTCTCTTCCCTGGCTTTCATTTCCTCGATCTCCTTTGCGGCGGCTTCTTCCCTCTCTCTCTGCCAGGCCTCCCCCCGGTCCCAGAGCCATGCTCCTGCCGCCAGCGCGGCAGCCAACAGAATTATTCCGATCTTTTTCATCTGCTTACCTTATATCTTCCTGCGCCGTACGAAGGCCTTTTTCTGCCCAGCGGCAGGCCATCCGGCGTTTTCTAAACATAATATACGAAAATACTGAAAAGTGTCATTAAATTTTTTTAAATTCTTTCCGGTATCCCCTGCGCTTCTGTCTGCCATTTCCGAAGGCCGGATGGCATAAAAGGCCAAATCCCCCGTCCTTATTGCGGATAAGGCCGATAAGTGTTATATTCTGGGTGTAGAGAGCAGGGGGCCTGTCGCAATCCGCAGGCGCCCTTTTTCTGTAAGGGAAGCGTTTTCCGGTCCCGGCACATGTTTTACAGCTTTTATGCGGAGGCATCATGAAAAATATCATTACTATCAGCCGCCAGTTCGGATCCGGCGGCAGCATCATCGGCCAGAAGGTGGCGGAGCGTCTGGGCTTTTACTACTGCGACAAGGATATGATCATCCGCACGGCCCTGGAAAGCGGGACCCTGACCGCAGAGGAAGTCCGCTACTACGACGAAAAGGTCCCCAGGAAATTTGAGATCAGCCAGAGCCTTTTCGATTTCTACAGCACGCCTCTGGACGAGCGCCTTTTCAGGGCCCAGTCCGCAGCCATCAGGAAGGTGGCCGAAAAGGGAAACTGCGTCATCGTAGGCAGGAACGGAAATGTGGTCCTCCAGCAGTTCGACCGGACCCTGCACGTCTTTATCTCCGGATCGGAGTATTCCAGGATGCGGAAGATCCAGGAGGAAATGCCAGGACTCACCGACGAAATGGCCCTGGACAGGATCCGGGCCGTCGACAAGGTCAGAAAAAAATACTGTAAGTACTATACCAAGACCGAATTCGGAAATGCGGCCTGGTATGACATGTGCCTGAAGAGCTCCACCCTGAGCTATGACGTCTGCGCGGATCTGATCTGCGACGCCGCCCTGCGGGAGTGATACAGTCAGAAAGAGCCTCTTCCTTCCGGAATTGCCGGCAGGGAGAGGCTCTCTTTTAATACTGCAGGAGATACGTCCTGACAAGCCAGATCAGAAGCAGATGGGCCGGATAGAAGACGTAGAATAAGTGCTTCAGGCCCCTGCCCTTCTTTCCGTTGTAGCAGAGGATGGGAAGAAAGCCCAGAAGGCCGAACCAGTAGATCCCCATGTTGCGCAGAAGGACATGGTAGAGGGCCCCTCCCAGGCAGCGAAGGATATGAGCCTTATTCCTCAGCAGATAAAAGATGAACACAAGGCCCGTGCCCAGCATGTTGTAGTCAAGGCCAAGGACCAGGGATGCCCCGGTGAATGCGATGAGCACTGCGGCTCCGGCCGCAGCTCCCGTCCGGGTCTTTTTCTCTGTCAGCTTTTCGAAGCAGGCAAGTCCCAGAAGGGCAAAGAGGAAGGTGAACATGATGTTCTGGTGGGAAAACTCCAGGACTTTTCGGGCCGTTACCAGATCGAAGGGGACCTCGCTGATCAGGGCAAAGAGGCCCATCCGCATCAGATACTTTCCCCTGTCCCGGGTATGGGCAAAGCCCTCCGCCAGACAGAAGGCAAAAATGGGCATGGCCATGCGGCCGATGATCCGCATCCAGGTCTGACCGGGAAAAAAATTGTCTCCCACATGGTCGAAGATCATGCTGATCATGGCCAGAAGCTTGAGGGCGGTCCCGTCCAGGAAGTGATAAGAATTCTCTTTTTTGTATATTTTCTGCATAAAAATTCATTTCCTTCCCCGTTTAAACTCACTCAGCAGCACCTTCGGCGGACTGCAGGCCGGATCAGACCAGGATATAGCCTCTCCATCCCCTGACCGAATAGTAGGAATCAGCCCCGTTATGGAAGATGAACACCCTCCCGTAACGTCTTTCGCAAAAGAGAGCGCCGCCAAGGCTCCGGATCTCTTCCGGCGTGCCGATCCAGCTGGAAGTCTTAAGGTCAAACTTTCCCGTTTCCTGCAGCCGTCTGTAGAGGTCCTCCGTAAGAAGGCTGCAGCCCATATCTCCGGCCATGGAAAGAGCGCTTCCCGAAGGAGGATTCTTTTTACGTTTTTTCAGGGCCTCGTCGTCGTAGCAGAGGCTCCTGCGGCCCGCGGGGGTCTCCGCCGAGCAGTCCAGAAAGATCAGCTTTCCGGTCTCCCCGTCCCTGCCTATGGTATCCGGTTCCCCTCCGGTCTCTTCCATCCGCTCAAGGGCCTCCAGAGCCCTCTCGTTTCCCGCAAGTCGTCCTTCAACCTCTTCCCAGGAAAGGTCCGGATGCCTGGACATGTTTTCAAGAAAACGTTTCTTCAGAATACCGATCATGGCCATTCCTTTCTGTTTGTACTACTCTTTCCGGATCATCGTGATCACCCAGTCTCCCCGGGCCGCTTCATAGGCGCTTCCGCAGTAAGGGCAGTTCCTCTCGTACACCGCGTTAAAAGAGGCGCCGCAGGAAGGGCACCTGACCGCGTGGAAGGAAAAGCCCGCATCCGTCCGGACGCCTGCATCCCTCTCCATCCTGACCAGGATCCTCTCCTTCTTTCTCCGGATCTTTTCCCCTGCATAGACATTGTCGGCAAAAACGCTGACCAGCACCCGGATCCTGCCCTCCCGGACCGTCATTTCCCTCAGTTTAAATCCGCCGCGGTAGTCAAAACAGACCAGGTCGTCGAAACAGGAAAGGTCGTCCCTGCCCTGATAAAAGCTCAGGTTTTCCCTCTCGTCCGAGTAAAGGACCGCCCCGAGGAGGGAGACCAGCTTTCCCTCAAAAAGCTCCACCGAAAAATCCGGGTCGCTCCTTCTCATCCTCTCCCCGAGCCTTTTGCGGGATGAGCCCGTTCCCAGCATGGGAAGAACGCTGCCGGCCAGGACAAAGAGCTTGCCGATCATGAGATATGCTCCGATCATATAGACAGCGAAGGTCAGGATGGCTGCCGCAAAGGCGCCGGTAAGCAAGTGGCCCAGGATCTGCAGCCAGACCGGGTAGTCGGGGCCAAAGCCCCGCATGACAAGGCTCAGAAGGGACATGGCCGGAAACAGAACTCCGGCAATGATCTTATACCGCTTCTTCTGCCTCTGATCGAAGCCGGGCCGCCAGATCACATCCTCCACAAAGAAACAGGAGGCGATCCGGGGATAGAGGCCGTTTACGGAAAACCGGGTCCCGCAGAAGGCGCAGCCCTTCTCCAGGCCGGAGGCCAGGGAGGGGCTTCCGCAGGCGGGGCAGCTTACCGCAAAATCTTCCCTGCCCCTGTGGTCCACGATCTGGGCATGGAAGGTCGCGGGGCTCTCCCACAGGGCCATCCTTTTCCCTCCGCGGGAAAACTCCCTTATCCTTCTGGTCTCACGGTAGGCCCGGCAGGCATGAAAGGGCCGGGGGGAATCCTCCGGGGTCAGGGCCACGGAGCCCCGCACCGCATCGTCTGCGAAATCATATGCCTCGCGCAGGGCCACTCCCTTCCTTTGCAGCCTCTTTTTTCCGGCCTCCAGGCCAAAGCGCAGATCCTGGGTGATCATATCAGGTTCTTTTCCCTGACCGGTCTGCATCAGAAAACGGTCCGCGAGGAAAACATTCTTATCTTCGGCACTCACCGGCACCTCCCAAAGTCAGTCTTATTTCCATTCTGTCACGGTCCCTGTCCCCGGTAGCAGGAATAGCAGTCCCCCTTTTCCGGGCAGTCATTCCGTTACGGAAGCATCCACATCCGGCGTCATATCAATGGTGTATTCCGGATAGGCCTTCTTTATTTCATCATAAATGATCTGCATCCCTTCCCTGGGATCAATGTCAAAGCTCATGACCACATCAAAGCTCATATCCTTCGCTTCGGTATCCACATAGAAGCCATGCAGCTGAAGGGCCCAGTCATGGGCCAGGACTCTCTCCTGTACGTCGTTCTGGATCCTGGCGGCCCGGGAATCTCCCGTATTATAGGAATAGAGTCCCACGGCGGTCAGAATGACGCCGGTCTCCCTGTAAACTCTTTTTTCCAGCTTTCTGGTGAGCCCGTCCACCTCGCTGACGGTCATATGGTCCGGCAGTTCGATATGGACGGAGGCCAGGTTCTTATCCGGTCCGTAATTATGGGTGATCAGATCGTAGGCGCCTCTGACAGCCTCTTCCTCCGTCAGGATCTTTTTGATCTTATCCGTCACTTCCTTATCCGCCCTGGATCCCAGGATTTCGTTTAAAGTCTCCATCATCATTTCCACGCCGGACCTGATGATGAAAACGGATATGACGGCTCCCACGAAGGCTTCCAGAGAGATGCCGGAGATCTTGAAGATGACGGCGGATGCCAGAACGGAGGCGGAAAGGGCAGCGTCGGACATGGCGTCCGATCCGGAGGCCACGAGAGATCCGGAATTGACCTTTTCCCCCTGCCCTTTGACATAGCGGCCCAGCAGGATCTTGACCAGCACCGCTGCCCCGATGATGACCAGGGAAACCGCATTGTAGTCCGGCAGTTCCGGATGAATGATCTTCTTGACGGATTCCACAGCGGAGGTAATGCCGGCGTAGAGAACGATGCCGGATACGATCATGGCGCTGAGGTACTCGATCCGCCCGTAGCCCAGGGGATGCTTTTTGTCGGGAAGCTTTCCCGCCAGCTTTGTCCCCACGATGGTAATGATGGAGGAAAGGGCGTCGGACAGGTTGTTGACCGCATCCAGAGTGACGGCGATGGAGTTGGACAGGATCCCTATGACGGCCTTGAAGGCTGCCAGAAATACGTTTGCCAGAATCCCGATGATACTGGTCCTGATAATGACTCTGTCCCTGCTCATTTCGGGCTTTTCGGATATCTTCTCACTGCTCATTTGTTTTACTCCTGTAATACTGACTGTCTCTGCCGGTCCTGTGCCGGCCTTGTTTTTTTATCTCTTCTCCTGCCATTATATATTTCCGCTTTCCGTCATACCAGTGCCTTCTTCATCCACCTGCCCCGGTAGAGACGGATCAGAAAGATGGTCCCCCTGAAGCAGAGCTCCGCCGCCATGGCGCTCCAGAAGCCGGGCAGTCCCATGCGGGGCACCAGGACCATGGCCAGGCCGATCCGGACGCACCACATGCTGAAGAGATTCATGATACTGGGCCGGAGGGTATCTCCCGCTCCCCTGAAGACGCCTGCGCAGCAGATGGATGCCCCGTATAAGGGTTCCGAGATCAGCTCGATCCGAAGGACCCTGGTCCCCAGAGCCGCCGCCTCTCTGCTGACTGTCAGGAGGGAAAAGACCAGGGGGGCCGCAAG
>ODAI014571084.1_pt1 | contig 20039 bp, 25 predicted proteins | sample 1539321 | NCBI WGS metagenome assembly ODAI01 (sample SAMN02144231, study PRJEB22623) | gut metagenome | biome: sheep rumen | host: Ovis aries | place: New Zealand
AAATGCACAGACCCTGCTGTCAAAAACTTACATTCAGGAAAAAATTTTGGAATGTCAGCGAGAAGCCTATGCTAAAAACGTGGCTACCTCAGAAGAGGTGATGGATTTCTTTTCCAGGGTGATGAGAGGAGAGGTAAAAGACCAGTTCGGCCTTGAAACCTCAGTGGCTGACAGGATTAAGGCAGCCCAGGAATTAGCCAAGCGCACCGTGGATATTGATAATAGAATTAAAGGAATAGCAGATAATACCATTGAGATAAAATTAGATTGGAATAGACCTGCTATAGGTGCAGGTGGTGAGGATGCAGATTTTGAGGTCATTGCGTCCGATTGATATAGGCATAGGATTGACAGGAGTTAACAGCACGCCCACAGTCGCAGGGCGTGCTTTTTTCGTATGCTGTGAAGTTTACAATATAAAATCGTTTTTAAGCGTGTTTTTAGCGTGATAGCGTGTTTTTATATGCGTTATAGTATTTTATATCAATCGATATATAAAAGTCGCTTAAATCGCTTGTTTTAGTGCTTAAAAGCGAAAAGCGCATAAAATCAACGCTTTTCAGACTTTTCTGCATAATATGCGATAGCGTGCATAAAGTGTTTAAAAAACACGAACAAAATAAAAAAAGTATGCATATTCTATGCACAAATTGCATAAAGCGTAAAAAGACACAAGATTTTATTGTATTTATTAATATGTACACTAATATTTATCGTATTTTGAGAAAACACAAAAGATTTTACGCTTTTACGCTTTTTTCGCTGATTTTTACATAAAAACTGTAAATTATGTGTGGATCTGTAAACCGTCATAATTACAGGATCTGTAAAATGCGTATATTTATAAAATTATGTCGTATATTGTGCATAAAACAGCACTAAAATTGCTATAATCTTTTACAATGCTGTAAATACCTGTAAAAGTAAAATATTGACTATGCATTTATGCGCTAATATTCATTATAAACATATCAAATATACGCTATTCTATGCAAAACTTCCTATTGTTTATGCATTTAATGTGTGAGATAATATTAATGTAATAAATATTCACTGGCGGGCATACAGTGTATGCCGCGCCCCTACCGAAAGGAGTTTAAGAATGAACACTACAGCAAAGAACACCAAGAACACTACCGCAACCAAGACCACCAAGAATGTTTCCAAGAAGGAGGGAACTGCAATGACCAAGAAGAACACCAAGACCGAAAAGAACGTAAAGCCTGCCGAGACCAAGTCCGCCGAGACGAAGGCGCCTGAGATTTCCAAGAAGGACCTGTTTGCCACTGCCGTTGACGCCTGGCTGGAGCACTATAAGAAGGACTGCGAAGGCAATGGATCCAGCGTTATCATTAAGACCTGGGAAAAGATTCCCACCTGCCGCGCTCTCCGGGTCGATAATGTGACCTACTTTGAAATCTACTACTCCTCCAGAGGCGTTCGCCTGTGTGCCAAGTCCAAACTCATCCCCGAGGATATCAGACCCGAAGGCGCAACTATCATCCAGAACGGACTGGACCTGTGTATTCCTACCTTTACTGATATCGCCGAGAACTTGACCAAGTACGCCGACGCCTGCCGTAAATCGATTGCCGATGCCAAAGCCGCGAAGGAGAAGGCGAAGGCAGCGAAGGAAGCCGAGCGCAAGGCGAAGGCAGCCGAGACCAAAGCCGCTGCCAAGTAAACACGACACCACACCGCGGGGGCCCATACCCCCGTTTTTTTTATGCGGAAACGCTCTGACACTAACAAAATATACTCAACAATGTAGATAATAAGTGCGGCGAGTTTTACTGCGTTTCTATGTTTCTTGCGTTTCTGTATTCTTATCTGCATATTTATTGACACACGAGAAGCACGAAAATCGACGATTTAAGCAACTTTTTGCGCTGAATCGATAAATGTATCGACTGCAAATTTTGTCACGCTAAAAGCGTGATTTTTTTTGTTTGCGTATACACGGTAGTAGTTGTATAATGTAGATGAAAGGACGGGATTTTCGATTTTTATGGGAGCGATACCTATTAGAATAAGAGACTGTATCATACCGATGTATGATGATTTATTAGATGATGTACTTAACCATCGTCACGTTCACTATGTATTAGCAGGCGGTCGTGGCAGTACGAAATCTTCATTTGTTGGCGGGATTGCGATTCCGTTATTGCTGATGATAAATCCTAAAGTACACGCCGCTTGTTTTCGTAAAGTAGGAAATACGATTCAGAATAGTGTGTACTCTCAAGTCGTATGGGGTATATATCAGTTGGGCGTTGAAGATTTGTTTACGATTCCTAAGATATATAGTAACCCAATTACTTATAAGCCTACGAAGCAGAAGATATATTTTTTAGGTCTTGATAATCCTCAAAAGATTAAGTCTATAAAGCCTGAATTCGGATATATAGGAGTTACTTGGTTTGAGGAACTTGACCAGTATGCGGGAGAGAAGGAACTTCGTACAGTTACACAATCTACTATGCGTGGCGGAGATAAGTTTTGGGACTTTCGTACATTCAACCCTCCCATCTCTAAAAACAATTGGGCGAATGAGTATGCTGATATTGCTGAAACTCGTGCAAATACATTAGTCGTTCGTAATACCTATAAAGATGTACCCGTGGACTGGCTTGGTGAACAGTTCATAGAAGAAGCAGAAGACTTACGAGATATTAACCCGAAAGCGTATGAACACGAGTATATGGGTGTTCCTATCGGTACTGGTGGAGATGTATTTCAGAACGCTAAAGACTTGGATATGTCTAAAATCGTCAATATCTATGATGCGTATGGTAATGTTATAGACACAAAGAAGATGTATGAAACATTCGACCATATCTACTGCGGCATAGACTGGGGTTTTGCAAAAGACCCGTTTCGTTTCGTCAAGATGCACTTTGACAAGAAGAAACTTGATTTATATATCTTTGACGAGTGGACAACATACAGAACGAGAAATGAAGATGCGTATAGGCAACTTTATAAAGAACTCAAGAAGGTAGACAACGACCAACTTGTAACGGCAGATAGTGCAGAAGAAAAGTCTATTATGGACTTTAAAGCATACGGTGCATTTATAAGAGGGGCAGAAAAGGGGCCTGACAGCGTAAGATATGGAATCAAGTGGCTTCAAGGCTTGCGCAATATCTATATAGACAAACGAAGATGCCCTGAAACATATAGAGAATTCATTAATTATGAATATGAGCAAGATAGGGATGGTAACTTTATTAGTGCATATCCAGACTATGACAATCATAGTATAGACGCTACGAGATACGCATTAGAGGTTTACTGGAAGAGAAGAGGACATTAATGTACGAGGAAGAAACAAGATTTTTAGAACAGAATATCTGTAATCTTGGCTATGCGCAGTATGAGAGTAGTAACGAATGGGGAATTCCTGACTTACTTCCTTGCCATATAGATAATCTTAAAGACATTCCAATACAGGGATTTAACTTTGCATTAACAGATAAACATCCCGAAGGTAAGGGAGTACACTTCTTTATTCACGATTATCAGTTTGAAAGAATATGGCAAAGACCGCAACGATACACAGACTTTTTAAGGAAGTTCAGTTTTTGCTTAACTCCAACTTTTTCGACATATTTAGATATGCCTTATGCCTTAAATGTGTATAATGTATATAGGAACAGATGGTGCGGGAGATTTTGGCAAGAACAAGGACTTAAAGTAATTCCCGCTATAACATTTGGCTCGTTTGAAAATATCGATGTGTATTGCGCAGGAATTCCTAAACACTCAACGATAGCGATAAGCACGATGGGCGAAGGTCGATGGGCTGGATATAAAGGTTTATATAGTGTGTGGGATAGAGTATTAGAACTAACAGAACCCGATACGATATTACTTTACGGTAAAGATTTATCTGCTAATTTAAGCGGAAATATAATTTATAAGAGATACATAACAACAAAAGTAGCGATATAGGAGGATAATATGGGCGGCAGTAGTTATAGAGGCGGTAAATATGGTGGCGGAGATACAAGAGTGAAAAAGTATAAAGTAGTTGGTATCGATGCAAACGGAGATAAAACATTATTAACTTATGTAGCGAAAAGTGAAAAAGACGCACTTGCACAGGCTAAAGGTAATGGATATCCTAATACATTAGGTAAGTGGATTGCTCCCGAAGATAAAGCAACTACAAGTATGTTAAATGAAACGAATGTAGGAACTTTAAGCGATAAGAGATTAGACAGTATTTTCAAGTCTGGCGAAGAAAAGAAAAAGAGGAAAAAGCAGTAGTAAAATCTTACAGTATACTATATAATTAAAGTAGAGGTAAATAATTATGAGATATGAAGTAATTGGCGATGTTTTAGTTATATATTCAACTGCAAAAGTCGTTAATCGTAGATTAATATTTACAGAGGACTAATAGATGGCTGAAATAAGACAAATACAAGTTGACGGCGTAAACTATGATTTAGTTGTCAGCGAGGATGAAGTATCTGCTACTGCGGCGGCTCAAAGTGCGGCGCAGGCTTTAGCGTATAAAAATCAAGCACAAACAAGTGCGGCACAAGCACAGACGCAAGCAACAAATGCGAGTAATCAAGCGGATAGAGCAGAAGATGCGGCGAGTAGAGCAGAGCAGATTGTTGGTGGCGAATTTCTGTCTTATGGTGGAGACCAGCCGCTCGATGAGGAAGAAAAAGAACAGGCGAGAAAGAACGCCGTTGTCGGGAAAAGTAATTACAACCTTCTGGATAACAGTTGGTTTACGGTACGGCAAAGAGGCAACGGGCCGTTTGGTGCTGGTGCGGGGTACACCGTTGACAGGTGGACGAAGTTTTACAACGGCATAATCACAGGCACAGACAACGGCGTATCTATAGCACCAAACACGACGAGCGGATGGATTGAACTTGCCCAATATTTGCCAGCAGATGTGGGAGCGGCGTTAGAAGGAAAAACCTTGACACTATCTGCCCTTTTACAGGATGGCACACTTTATTCTAACTCGGGCGTTTGTATCGCCAAACCATCAAGCGGAACAACAAATTTCATAACTATATCAATGCCAAACAGTATGGGGTTTGTGATTGGACGGCGGGACGATGGCGGTTTAAGAGTCGAGTTTACATACGGTCAAGCCCTTTCGCAAGACCCGCTAAATGTTCGTGCTGTCAAACTCGAACTTGGGACATATTCCACACTTGTAAATGATACGAAGCCAGATTATGCTACCGAACTTGCTCGGTGTATATATTCAACGGCAGACCCGACAGATACCTATGCTAATAATGGGTTTGGGAGAAGTAATAAAAACCTTCTTGATAACCCGTGGTGGGGAAGCGGCGAAGTGGTCAATCAGCGTGCAGTAACAGCCAAACCATCGACAAATGGTTCGTACACTATTGATAGATGGAAATTGTCTTCGGGCGCAGATGCGAACCAATGGGCGATAGGGACGAACGGCATCACCTTTACGATTGCGAGTAGTAGTATTTGGTATATGCAAATAATACCAAACATTTCCTCGTTGTTTGGCAAAACTTTGACCGCATCAGTAATGTTTGGCGATGGCACAATAAAAAGCGGAACGGCTACATTGACATCAAGCGCATCAGCAACGTTTTGGGGAGATACCCAGTCAAATGTTTCACTAAATACTGCTGGCACATTCCAGTTTACCGTACGAACTACGCAGACCATCCGTGCCGTCAAACTTGAAATTGGCTCCGTGTCCACATTAGCGAACGACGTGCCGCCAGACTACAATAGCGAACTTCGTAAATGCAGATACTATTTCCGTAGAATATCCAATCCGGCAGGCGGCGCACAATGGTGTTTGACTGGAATAAACGCAACAGCTACCGTTGCTATATTTATTTTGGAAAGCCCGATGCGGAATGTGACTAAAACGATTTCGTATAGCGGAAGTTTGCAAGTCAATGGGGTTGCGGTTACATCCATTGGCAGTTACACACGTGGACACGATACAACGCTTTCCGTTGTGACTGGTGGTGGTCTTACGCAATACGGTGGTGCAGGTTTAATTATCGGCGCCAACGGATATTTAGACGTATCTGCAGAACCATAGCGGAGGAACTAAACTAAGATGGAAATCATCAAATTAACGGCAGAAAATACAAAGTCACTTCCCCTGTTTATTCGTGATGCCGAAAAGCGCAGAAAAGAAATTGAACATGAAACGGGCGGAAAGCACAAAGCCGTATTAACGCTTGATTGCGACAAATAACCCCCCTTGAACTTATCACATCAGCCGAACGGCAGAAAGGAAAAATAAAATGGCTTTCAAAACAGTTGAATCTATGAGAACTAAAGACGGCACTTATGTTGACCGTGTAACCCGTCCCGAAGGGGATGATTCTATGGGATGGGCAAAGCAGAGAAAGTGGTTTTTCCTGTATAACTGTTCCCTTGATTCCAACCTTGCGTGGGCGACCTGCGAAATCAAGGATGACGAAGGTGCGACCTACAACTTTGAAAAGTACGAAGCACCCGTAGAGGAAGTAGAACCTGAACCTGAAACTCCGGTTGAACCCGAAAATCCTGAAGAAGAAACTCCTACTGAAGAACCCGTAGTAGAAGGTGAATAATAAATGGGCAAGAATCGTGGAGATACTATAGATATTTCTCTTGCGTATACTATTGACGGAGAACCTATCACAGAAGGTCAATGTGCAGAGATTGAAGTCACGATGGGTGAAAATAGATACACATTAACTGGCGGAGATGTGATATGGGATAGTGAATCTGAAATGTACACAGTATCAGTAAGTCAGGAAGATTCATTTAAATTAACTCCGATAATAGAATATCAAGTGAGATTTAAAATCGGCACACAAGTAGTATCGACTAAAACTAAATATATGCCGATAGGTAAAACATTAAGTGAAGAGGTAATTTAAGTATGATTTTAGGTGGCGACATTAATACAAGTAAAAATAAAATAAGTGGAGAATTCGTCACCGAAAAACGAGTAATATCTGGTGATATACAAACAGGTGCTCCTCCTGCTTATGCAGGTGAATACGAAATTACTCCAAACAATGAAGTACAGACAATTCCAATTGAAGGAAAAGTAGCAAAACAAAATATAACAATAAATCCAATTCCGTCTAATTATGGACTTATTACTTGGGACGGAACAACTTTAACAGTATCATAAAAGGAGACATATTCAATGGCACAAAATGTTGTTATTAATGGTGTAACTTATAATGAAGTTCCGTCTGTGGACATACCTAAAACAAGTAGCGGAACAGCAAAGTTTTATGACACAGCAGATGCAAATATAATAAGCGGTGATGTACTTGTCACGAAAAAGGGTTATGGTTCATCTGGTGTTGTTGATGGTAGTATGCCGAACAACGGCGCAACTGGCGGCACTATTTCAACGAAAGCAGGAACAGTAACAATTCCTTCGGGATATACAACAGGCGGTACTGTTGCTATTTCTTCGACCGAGCAGGCGAAGATTATCCCTTCCAATATCAAACAAGGTGTTACTATTTTAGGACAAGCGGGTTCATTAGCATTACCCACTATCTCACAAGATAGCACAACTAAAGTATTAAGTATTAGTTAGGTGATAAAATGGCACAGAACATCACTTTATTAGGTGCATCGTATAGTGCCGTTCCCGCAGTCAATCTTCCGAAAACAGGTGGCGGTACTGCAAGATTTACCGATGTTACTGATACTACAACAACCGCAAGTGATGTGGCAAGCGGGAAGTATTTCTATAACGCAAACGGAACAAGAACGCAGGGAAGTTTAGCGTTTTCAACGATTTATACAGGAAGCACTAATCCCGCATCGTCTCTCGGCGTTAACGGTGATATCTATCTGAAATTATAATGGCTACTATAAGATTAATTCCAAGTACAAGTGCAGTAAGTAATTCATCATATGCGACAATTGCAAACGCATCTAATATGTATGCGAATACCGACAGCACTACGCATGGAACGTTTACGCATAATAGAGCAACTACAAATAATACATATTATGGATATTTAAGAGGATTCAATTTTAGTGACGTTCCAGAAAATGCAACTGTTACTGGATTCACCATTAAGATAAAAGCGTCTGCGACAGGACATACTACAAGTACATCATCTTCCTATTATATGTCGTTGGTCAATAATACAACGCAGATAGGAAGTACATCTGCTTCTGGAAGACTTTCTACTACGGTAACGACATTTACATTCGCAGAAGGTTCTTTAGATTGGGAAACAATTAAAGGTTATGGCTCCCACTTTGGAATAAGAATTCCAATGAGAAGGGCAAGTAGTAATACTGCGGATGTAGTTTCTGTATATGGTGCAGAAATAGAAGTAACATATACAGTTCCCAATCCAAGAACTATTACTACTACTTTAACTGGCGATGGTACAATTGTACCAAATGGTAGTACAACTTCATATGATGGTGAAAAATTTGAATTAACAATAACTCCAACAGATGTATCTAACGAAGTTACTGCTACGAAAAATGGTGTAGATATTACCGATGATTTAGTTATACATTATGTTCCTGGACAAACAAGTTCTGACGATAGAGTATTAGGAACATTTAATTTAGTAAGCGGCGGATTCAACGGTTCTGGAGAATCGCATTTCGAAGGATTAGTTGGAAAAGGACATACTGCATCTCAAACTACATCAAATTATTATTCAAGTAGTTCGAGTGCAACAACAGTATTTACATATGATTTATCGTTTACTATTCCATCTAATGCAGTAGTAACTAATTTATATGTAATTGTCAATGGTCACGCTGAAAGCACTTCTCAATCATCGGAATATATGTGCGCTCAATTAATTAGTGGAAATACAGATATATCCGAAGAATTGAACTTTAAGTCAGTAGGAACATCTAATTCAAATCAAACGATAACCGCTGATATAATGCCCACACCAGAACAGGTAGCAAATTTAAAATTACAATGTCGATTAGGTTATTATGGCGGTGCTATAAACGGTGCAACTTGTTATATAGAATATGAAATACCGACAACTGAAATAGACCATTATACTTATACTTATGAGGTAGACAGCGATGCAACAATAAGTGTTTATATTAGTGGTTCTGGAGAAGAAAAATATTGTTATCTTAAAATTACCAATGTTTGGCAAAGATGTTCTGCTGTTTATAAGAAAGTAAATGGAAGTTGGGTATTACAGAGTAATCTCGCAACAGTATTTGATAGTGGTACAAACTACAAGTTAAACTAATCGGAGAATTTAAATGTGGTCTATAATTGTACAGAAATTAAAGGAGATATTTGCAAAGATGATAGGTAGTCGTACATTAGAACAGACATTGCACGTTTCACCTATAATATCGAGTGAAATGGAAAATGCCATACAATTATGGTCTGATATGTATAAGGGAAATCCCCCTTGGGTACACGAACCAACTTGGGATGACCCATCCCGTGTCGTATCTTTAGGTATTCCTGCATTGATTGCAAGTGAAAAAGCAAGAACGGCATTACTTGAATTCAGTAGTGAGGTTACGACACCTATTGAAGAAGTTGAGATTGAAAATCCTAATTATGTTGAACCTCAAGAAGATGAATTAGGAAATATCTTACCTTCAACTCAACCCAAAACTATCAAAGAAGAAAAACCTGTAGGGAATACAGAAAGGGCAGACTTTTTAAACGACAACTACAAACGGTTAAAGAAAAGACTGCGTACACAGATTGAATATGGTGTAGCAAAAGGTGGTCTTGCCATTAAGCCTTATGTAGTAAAACGAGCAAATAAATACTCATTTGAATTCGATTATATTCAGGCAGATTCATTTTATCCTTTAGCATTTGATAATAACGGCTTAATGACAGAAGCCGCATTCTTACAAGTACATAAGGATAAAGATTATACATATACCCGTGTTGAATATCATAAGTGGGAAGATAATGTCGTAACTGTTGTTAACAGAGCATTCAAATCAACTTCAAATGTCAATAACGGCACTGGTGTTGATTTAGGAATGGAATGTCCGCTAACTGAAGTAAACGAATGGAAAGAATTACAGCCTACTGCAACAATTAAGAATGTTGACAGACCTATGTTCGCTTACTTCAAGATGCCAGAAGCAAATACGATAGATACAACAAGTCCTTTAGGTGTAAGCGGATATAGTAGAGCAGTAGATTTAATCAAAGATGCTGACCAGCAGTATTCTCGTTTACTTTGGGAATATGAAGGCGGCGAAATGGCAATTGATGTTGATAGAGATGCCTTAAGTTTCGTAACCGATTCAGCAGGAAACGAACATACGGTACTTCCTTCTTTACAGCGCAGACTGTTTAGAAAGATAGATTTAGGTGACGATTCCACTTATCAGCAATTCGCACCTGCATTAAGAGATGCACAATACATTCAAGGTTTAAATGCTATCTTAATGCGTATTGAAGATGTAACGGGATTATCAAGAGGTACATTATCGGATGTAACGATTGAAGCAAAGACCGCTACGGAATTAAAAATGCTTAAACAGCGCTCATACCAGACGAATGAACATATACAAGAAGCGATACAGGCAACGCTTGAAGATGTTGTCTATGTAATGAACGCATACTGTGATTTATACAACATTACTCCCGATGGCGAATATGAAATATCATTTGAATGGGATGATAGTTTAATCACAGATAAAGACGATGAATTAGGTAAGCGTATTACATTACAGCAGAACGGACTTGCAAGCAGAGTTGAAAATCGTATGTGGTACTTCGGTGAAACAGAGAGACAGGCTGTTGAAGCACTTGCGAAGATTGATGAAGAAAATGCAAAGCAGGCAATGACGAATATGGAACTTGAACAGCAAATGAATCAAGTCCACGAAAACAACAATGGTAATACAACTGGAATGAATAACGAAACACCTAATAGAAATCAGCCTAATAAAATAAAAGGCGTAGATAAGAATAAGAACAATGATTAACGAAGATGCTATTGATAAGTTAATACAACCTATTCTTGATGCACAAGATAAGTTTGAATTTTCAGTTTTACAGAAAATAGCACTACGCATACGGCAAATTAGCACCCTATCTTATAGCGGTGCTATTGCTTTAGTGCGAAGTCTGTTTGCAGGCGAGGATATATTAAATATAGAGCGTGATTTGGCGCAGTTGTCTAAAGTTCAAAGACAGCGGATAGAAAATGTAATAAAATCACTTTCTAAACAGATTTATGCAGAGGCAGAAGTTTTATACAGATACAGAGATATTGATTATCCTGCGTTTGAAAAGAATAAAGAATTATGCGATTTAATGTACCTGCTCATAGATGAGATAGACGATGAATATTTAGGATATATCGGTAATGAAGTATTTGTCATTCGTGATAATCCATCATCTCAATTAAAACGACCGATGAGTATAACAGGTGCATATCATTCAGTATTAAATGAAGCGGCTCAATTAAGACAAACTAATACAGATTTTGACACTGGTATGTCAAGAACTATAGACCAATTATTAAATAGCGGATTACGCTGTATGATAACTGGTGCTGATGATAAAACTCGTTCATTTAAAATTACAAATCTTGTAAAGTCATTATTAGTTGAAAAGACCAAAGAACTGAATACTAAAATGCAGGCGATTATGTCAGGTCAGTACGGTGCAGATGGTATAGAATTATCAGCACATATAAATTCAGCACCAGACCACGAGCCTGTTCAAGGTAGACAGTTTCTTACAGAGGAATTTAATAAATTACAATCAGCATTGCCTTTTCAAGATACGAAGAAAAATTGGTACGAAGCAATAATGCGTCCGATAGGTGCTTGGAATTGTAGACATTGGACTAAAGCGATTATCATAGGTGTATCTGTTCCTGAATATTCTGAAAAGCAATTAAAGAAAATGATTGCAGATAATAAAAGAGGATATACAGCACCAAACGGAAAACACTATACAATGTACGAATGTACACAAATGCAAAGAAGTTATGAACGCAATATAGCAGATTATAAAACACGCTATAAAATAGCGAAATACGCTGATAATAAAGTGTTACAGCAAAAGTATTATGCAAAGTATAGTCAGTATGTAAACGGATATAAAGCATTCAGTAAAGCGTGTAATTTACCTATAAATTCCAATAAATTATAGATAAAGTGTTTACAAATTCTGCAATATAATGTATGATTTAATTAGGGAAGGTAATGCTTTCAGTCTTAATTCTCAATCTCGGTGTTTGCGGGATGTGGTGAATAACTGCATCCCAAGATACCGCATAAATATACAGGAAAGATGCAAGAACTCGTGATACCAATTATAGTAGCATTAATCGCCGCAGGAGGTTCCATTTTAGGAACTATGATTGTAGCGTCTAACAATAATAAAGACCTAATTCGTAAAGTAGAAACTGCACAGGCGATTACTGATACAAAGATACAAAATTTGACAGACGAGGTTCATAAGCATAATTCTTACGCAGAAAGACTACCGATATTAGAAGAACAGATGAAAGTAGCCAACCATAGAATAGATGATTTAGAAGATATGGCAAAGAATAAATTGGTTTAAATAACCGTTTATTATATAAGTTGCGGACAACAACATTTAAAAGTGTCCACATTCCATCGTAGAACTGCGCTACGGCATTACAAATTAAGCAGATATAATGAATGTAAAGGAGAAAATTGAATGAAACTGAAAGACCTTTTTGACAAAGCCGAAAACGGCACACTTACTTATGAGCAGTTAGAAACTGCGATGAAGGAGGCGAAGGCAAATTTTGTTGATTTATCAGAAGGTGGATATGTATCAAAGCATAAGCACGATGATGAACTTAATGCAAAAGATGCACAGATTACCACCTTAAATGATACAATCACCAAGCGTGATGCTGATTTAGCAGACTTAAAAGGTAAACTTAAAGATGCTGGAACAGACGCAACAAAGTTAGCCGAACTTTCCACGAATTTCGATACTTTGCAGACGAAGTATGATAACGATATCAAGGATTATCAGAATAAGTTAGCAAAGCAAGCCTACGAATTTGCAGTTAAAGAATTTGCAGGAACAAAGAAATTCACAAGTAATGCGGCAAAGAGGGACTTCATTCAGGAGATGCTCTCAAAAGATTTAAAGATGGAGCAAGATAAGATATTAGGCGCTGATGATTTTGTAACTGCATATTCAGCAAATAACGCCGATGCGTTTGTAGTTGAAGAACAACAGCAAAATGACAATAAGCCTCAATTCGTAAATCAAACTCCTGGACCTAATAATCCGCCTGAAAATGCGTTCGTAAATGCGTTCCATTTTCAAGGTGTGAGACCTATGACAGATAAGAAATAAGGAGATTAAACTATGCCTTACGTAGCACCTGCCAATAACGGCACAACTGGCGCAGCCGCTGTAAATTACGCAACTGAATATTCAAGAGCGTTATCTCAGGCTTGGCCTTATGTATTAAATTTCGGTGCTTTATATAGCACCCCGAACAACAACAGATATAGATGGGTCAATGCAAAGACCATTGAAATTCCCTCTATCACTACTTCTGGTCGTGTAGATGCGGACAGAGACACTATCGCATTTGCACAGAGAAATTACAGCAATAAGTGGGAAACCAAGACTCTCGAAAACGAGAGAAAGTGGTCCACCCTTGTTCATCCGATGGATGTTGACCAGACTAATATGGTTGCCACTATCGCTAACATTACCCAGACCTTCAATGAGACGCAGAAGTTCCCCGAAATGGATGCGTACACCATCAGCAAGATTTACACTGACTGGACTACTTCCATTACTGGTGATTCCGCTCACGATGCGTATACTGGTAAGACTGCCAGAACTACTACATTAACCGCTCTTAATGTATTAGCAGAATTTGACGCTATGATGCTGGAGATGGATAATCATATGGTTCCTCCCAACGGAAGAATCTTATATGTTACCAATGAAGTTAAGACCTTACTGAAGAATGCGCAGATTGATGCAAACAACACTTTAGGCAGAAGCATTAGCGTTGAAAGCGGCCCGAACGCAATCGACCGCAGAATCAGCAGACTGGACGAAGTTCAGGTTATCGGCGTACCCGCTACCTTAATGAAGACAAAGTATGACTTCACTAATGGTTGGACTCCTGCAACCGGTGCAAAGCAGATTAATATGATGCTGATTCACCCGTTAGCCGTTATCACTCCTGTATCTTACACCTTCTCCCAGTTAAGCGCACCCAGTGCTTTATCTGAAGGCAAGTATGTATACTACGAGGAATCCTTCGAGGATGTATTCATTCTCAACAAGAAGGCTGACGCTATTCAGTTCAATATCACTTCTGGACAATAGGAGCAATTAATGAATATCGTACAAAGAGCAAATGTTGTTCTTAAGGTACGTGACGAAGAAGTAGATAAATACCTTGCAAGAGGTTTTAATTTACTGAATGAAAATGGCGAGGTTATTAGGTCAGCGACTCCAAATGACCTCGCTACTTTTAAAGAAGCGTACATTAGACAGAGCAAGGAAATCGAGAAACTCAATTCACAAATTGAGGAACTTAAAGCAGAACTTGAGAAAGCACGCCAAAAGAAGTCAAAGGCTAAACAAGTAGAGGAATAGCGATGAATGAATATCTGAGTTATGATGATTATATAGGATTAGGAGGCACATTAGACGAACTGACTTATAATCGGTACGCTTTTCGTGCTGAAAATGCGATTAATTATCGTACTTTTGATAGAATTCTTAAACTCGATTTATCCGAACAGTCTGAAAAGTTTATTTACGCCTTACATATGACGATGTTTGACCTAATTAATTTGTATGTAGCGCAAGACAGTTACATCGGATTAACGAAGTCTACAACGACAGATGAAGACGGAAATACAGTACCTGAAATTAGATTGTTAGGTCAGAGCAACGATGGTGTATCTGTAACTTACAATGTCGCAGGTGCAAGAGATGCGATATATGCCATTAACACTCAAATTCAAGGTACGATAGAAAAAGGACTGAACGGAATCACTACAAGTTTAGGCAAAAAACTTTTATGGCGTGGTATATATCCCGATGAATAACAAGAGTTACCCAGTTTGGTGGGAAAGTACAATTACATTATTTAATCGTTATCAAGACCCGCTGACTGATTTAATTACTTGGCACAGAACGGTCATAAATGATTGTTTCGTAAAACGTGCGCATAATAGAATCATAATTGGGAACACGAGTATTGAAACGGGAAACAAATTAGTCCGTATTCGTGAGGATGAAAGATATCTGACTTATAGTAAGTGGATTGAATTGCCGAATGATATTCAGGCACAACATTTCACACTACATCTCGGAGATTTAGTAGTCTTTTACGAGGTGGACGATGTAATTGACGAATATACAGAAGGTCATAGATTTAATGATATATCGTCAAAATACAAAGATATGAACGAATGTATGATAATCACGAGTTATCAAGAAAATATTGGGAGCGGAAGAGTTGACCCGCATTACTTCGTGATGGGTGATTAGATGGCATCTACTAAAGGTTACAAACGAATATCGGTAAACTTGAGAGATTTAGAGAATTTTGTATCTGGTTTAAAGAATGATGAAAATTTAATGCTGGATATTAATACTCAACTTGCAATCAGGTGTAGACCGTATGTTCCGTTTGAAACTGGTACGCTGTCAAAAGCCAATGTAACAAGAACGGGTGTATCGTATAATGCGCCGTATGCACACTATCAATATACAGGTATTGTGTACGGACCGAACTATTTTAGAGGTTACGATAACAACGGTGAACCGAAATTTCGTACTCCTCCCGGAACAATAAAATATCCTACAGGAAAACCTCTAAGTTATAATACATCGTATCATCCTTATGCAGGTCCTGAATGGGATAAACGAATGATGTTAGCAGAGGGTGCATCTTTTATAGCCGATTGTCAAGAATTGGTAGATAAAAAAGTGCAAATATTTAATAAGATTCACGCACTTAACTGGTAGGTGAGAGATTATGGCAGATAAAAACCAAGCAATGATAGATTATTTTCTCACTTGTGAACCAATATTCAAGAGTACACTTTACTTCAACTTTGCGAATATTAAGGACGCAACAAAGCAGTTCATAACGCAAAGCAATGATGTAAACATAGATAAGCCGTTTATAGATGGAGCGATACAAAAGCGTTACTCCATCACAATTACCTCTTTTATGTCTATATCTAACAATCCTATAATAAAGGTTGAAGGGTATAGCAATGAAAATATATCGGATATGGTAGAAGTTCAAACGCTAATCGACTGGATTACTCAACAGAATGAGATAAAACATTTTCCCAATTTCGGTGAAGGTATAACAGTTGAGGAGATTAAAACAACTACTTCAAATCCGAGATTAGATTCGATTGACGCAAGTACAACACCTGCGATAGCAAGATATAGTTTCACAGTACAGGTCAACTATATTGACCGCTCTCACATTATTTGGAATAATTAGGAGGAACAACAATGAGTTTAACTCTCAACCTCAATCAAGGTCAGGTAGCAGAGCGTAAAACATTCATAACCGTTGCTGAATGGACAGAAGGCTCATCTACTGCACAAAGAGAAATTCTCGGTACTCGTACTGAAGATTCCAGTATGGAATTTAATCCCGATATGGAAACTATGACCGATGTACGAGGCATAACTTATACAGATGTTAATAAGACTGAACCCGAACAGACATTTGACCCGTTCTATGTAATGGGTGGTTCATTATTAGCGTCCTACTTAACTGCGGCTGCGCTTGAAAACAGAATCGCGGATTATAACAACGTATTTACCATTTATCAGATTGCCGCATTCAGTGGTAGTTCACAAAATGGTTATTACACGGTAAAGCACGCACATTGCACGATTCTGCCGACTTCAATCGGTGGCGATGCAAAAGTATCAATGCCTATCGAAATCCACTTCAGTAATGACATTACTGTTGGTACTGTTAATAAGTTAGCGGATGATTTCGAATTCACGGCTTCAAGTACCTCAGGTAGTAACCTGTAATATTTAAGGAGAGATTAAGATGGCTAAAAGCATTACCTTCAATGTTGAAACTAAAGAAGAATTCTTTATTGACGGAGACGAAAACAGAGTAATTAAATTAGATACTCACGATATCAACCTCGTAAATCGTCTTACTGACGCAATTCCTAAAATGCAAGCACTTGATAAAAGATGGTCTGCATTAACGGAGGCAGCAGGTGTATTACAAGAATCTGAAGATATCGAAGATACATTAGAGGATGTAAATAAATTTTCAGAAACCTTAAAGAGTATCGAAAGGGAAATCCGTGATATTTTAGATGAAGCATTTGATAGTCCTGGTATGTCCGATACTATATTAGGTGAATCATCTGCATTTTCTCCTGTGAATGGAAAATTCAAGTACGAGCAGATAATAGATGTATTAGTCGGTCTTTATGAAGAAGATATTAAAAAAGAGGCTGACAAGTTTAATAGAACGAAGGTCAAGAAAAAGACCGCTAAATATATTAAGTAATGTATGAATTACCGATAACTGTAGAAGTTGCAGGAAAATCATATAAGATACGAAACGGAGCAGATTACCGAACTATCATTGGGGTAATAAGTTTATGTGAAGACCCTGAACTTACGAAGGAAGAACGGACGGTATCTGCTCTTATTGTATTTTATGAAGATATAAATGAACTTGAGGATATATTCGAAGTATTCGGCGAGAATACGAAGGATGCAATGGATGCAATGCTGAAATTTATATCGTATGATTATGACGATGATTTAGCCTCATCTGCAAAAGTAAAATTAATTGATTGGGTACAAGACGAGAATTTGATAATTGCAGGTATCAATAGTGTAGCAAGAACGGAAGTTCGTGCATTGGAATATCTGCATTGGTGGACATTTTTATCTTATTATATGTCTATCGGAGAAAGTGCATTATCTACTGTAGTTTCTATCCGTAATAAAATAGCAAAGGGAAAGAAACTGGAAAAGTACGAAAAAGAATTTAGAAGGGAGAATCCCTCATACTTTAGATGGAAGAATCAAGAGATTGAAGAACGCAATTTCATTGAAAGTATTTGGAATAAGGATAAATAACTATGGCAGATAGAGATAACAATATAATAATCGGTACAGATTTAGATTCACGTCCTGCGATAAAATCATTAAGTGATTTAAAGCGTACAATTAAAGGTGCGTTTACAAAAAAAGATACAGCATTAGAATTAACGAATGCCAAAAATGAACTTAAATCTGCTACTAAATATGCGGAAAAATTAAGTGAAGAATATAATAAATTAAAACGAGGCGAAAAGAGTTCTGCTGTTGCTGGTTTAGAAAAAGACTTAAATAAAGCGTATTCAGAATTACAAAGGTTTCGTTCCGAATATGATGCGACATTAGAAGGTAATCCAACAAATAAAACAATAGTTAAACTGAACAAAGATTTAGACAAGGCAAATGAAAAATTAGCAGTTGCGGGTGAGAAATATAATCAAGTTTTAAAAGGAAATTTTACAAGTAAGGGCGTTACAGATGCGAGAAAGAATTTAGATAAACTTACTCAATCCGTCGGAAAACTTGAAGAAAAATTAAGAAAAGCACAGGCAAAATTTGCAGATTTTTCAAAAAAAGAAGGTGCAACACAAGAACAAATTGCAAGTCGTAGTTTAGAGGTTAATGGAAAAACCTTTTATGTTGATTCTGCAGGAAATAGATTTAATCCAGTAAAAGTAGGTGATAAATTTTTTGCAGATAATCAACCGTCTCTTGATACGGCCAAACAATTATATTCTGATATTGAAACCCTAACAAATAACTTAAACGATGCGCGTAAGGCAATGCAGGATGCAAGTGCGCAAGTATTTAAGGCAATTGAAAACGAAGCAAATGAGGCAACAGAAAATTTAAATGAAGCGGGTCAACGAGTAAATGCGTTAAACAATGAAATAACAAGTGCTGTTGCCACACAAGCGCAGGCTGTACAAACTGCTGAAAATTATACTGAAGAATTAAATAGAGAATTACAGGCTAAAAAAGATGCTGAACTAATCAAAGCCGCAAACGCGGCAGCAGATGCCCAATCTAATGTTCAAGGTTTAACTGATAAGATTAAAAAATTAGAAAAAGAGGGCAAAAAATCGCACAGTCTTTCTGCCGCATTTGAACGAGCAAAAGAACGTGGTGAACGTTTAATTGGAATGATGAAACGAATGACAATTCGTTTGTTATTCTATCAAACATTTGGTAAAGCAATCCGTGCAACTGTAGACTATATCAAACAGGCTGTAGCGGCTGATAATGAATTATCAAGAAGTGCAGCACAATTAAAAGGTAATATATTAACTGCATTTCAGTTAATATATCAAGTTTTAAGACCTATAATTTTATCAATTATTCAATTACTTACTTGGCTTACTGGTGCAATAAATAATCTTATCGCAAGATTAACAGGTAAATCTGTAAGTGCGGCACAAAAGTCTGCAAAGGCGATGTACTCATTAAGTGCGGCGACAGGTGCGGCTGGTAAAGAAGCGAAGAAAACACTTGCAAGTTTTGATGAGTTAATTCAAATAGGTGATAAGAGTGAGGGTGCAAGCGGCGGTGCTCCCGCGGCGGCTGCTCCTGAATTTGTAGACCCCGAACAGTTTGAATTATCACAAAATATAAAGGATGCACTTGAATCCATTTGGGGCGTATTAAAATATATAATCGCCGCAATTGCTACTTGGAAATTACTTGAGTGGTTATGGAATGTTTGGCAACATTTGACAAAGATTTGGGATATGCTCGGTCTTATCGGTAAAAATGGTGCATTTGCAACATTAATGGGCATACTTCTCATAATCTCAGGCATTATCATAACTATTCAATATTATTCAGATGCGTGGGTAAATGGAATAGATTGGGGTAATTTTGTAGGAGTGATATCAGGATTAGCAATGATAGTTGCTGGTCTCGGTTTAGTGTTTGGACCTCTCGGAGTTAAAATAGGACTCGTTGCAAGTGGTTTAGCATTAATTGTTCTTGGTGTACG
>ODAI011020674.1_pt1 | contig 20037 bp, 14 predicted proteins | sample 1539321 | NCBI WGS metagenome assembly ODAI01 (sample SAMN02144231, study PRJEB22623) | gut metagenome | biome: sheep rumen | host: Ovis aries | place: New Zealand
CCTTCTATGCCTTTGTCATACATATGGTTCACAGCATTGCCGCCACCGCCGCCGACACCAATCACTTTGATGTAGGACGACTGGCCTTTGGGGGAATCAAAGGTGAAAAAAGTGGGATTTGTGCTTTCTTCCATTGTGCTTGTATATTTCTATCTTACTGATAAAGATGCCGTTAAACGGTTTTTCTTACTATAATCGGTTTTGTAAAAATACGAATTTATCCGCAGTCAAACCCAAGTGTTACTCGTTAGTTTTCAACCGGTTTTCAACACAGCCCGCAAGATTGTATCGTAAACTATTCAATATCTTCGTTAAAAACACGGTTGAAGAAACGCGACACTGCATTGCCGAAGTTATCATCTTTGGATTTTTTGTCCGTTTTCTTCGCCACAGCCTCCTCTGGCTCATCTTTCCGTTCGGATGCCGGTGGCAAACTATCCATATCGGCGAAGATATCCACATGACCCTCCTTCTTCCCTTTGGAAATCTCTTCTTCCTCATTTTCTTCGGCCGGACGTTCTGACTGTTCAAATCCATAAAGCACCAGGCCGATACCAGTGGCATACATGGGATGCATCAATTCCGAGTAGTTGACGCTATCAGGCTCAAGGTGTTCGTTGGGAATGCCGATACGGGTGTCGGTGGCGGTGATGAGCGCACTGAGTTCCTTGATGTGCTTCAACTGGGCACCACCACCGGTAAGCACAACACCGGCAATGAGTTTCTTGGCATAGCCCGAAAGTTTGATTTCATAATCCACCTGTTCAAGTATCATCTTGGCGCGGGCATTGATAATGCCAGCCAAAGTCTTGACATAGATCTCCCGCGGAGCCTGGCTGCGAATACCGGGAATGGCGATAACATCATTCTCCGAGACCGCCTGCACCAGACACGAGCCAAACTTCACTTTGAGGCTTTCGGCCTGTTTCTTCAGGATATTACAACCCTCGCGAATGTCGTTGGTAATGGCGTTGCCGGCCAAAGGCAACACAGAAGTATGACGTATAATGCCGTCATAGAAGATAGCAATGTCGGTGGTGCCGCCACCAATATCGACCATAGCCACGCCAGCATCGCGGTCACTGTCGTCCAACACTGCCTTCGATGAAGCCACTGGCTCGAGCACCACACCTGCTATCTTGAGATTGGCACGCTCGACAGCGAGCTTGATGTACTGCAGATTCTGTACATTGCCGGTAACCATGTGGAAATCGGCCATCAAAACCTTGCCGGCCACACCCACCGGAGGCACATCACGGCTGAGGGGCTCGCGATCAACATAGAATTGCTGCGGGAAAATATGGATAATCTCCTCACCAGGCTCAAGCATGGTGTTATATTGGTCATGGATCAGCCGATCCACATCCTCTTGCTCGATAAGCTCATGCTCGGGCGGTATCATCACACTGCCCTGGCTGGGACGCGACTTGATGTGCTGCCCTGCAATGCCGACCCACACCTCGTCAATATCAACATTGGCCTGCTCAGACGCCTCATCGACAGCCCTGCGGATTGCCTCGGAAGTATCTTTGATGTTTTTTACCACCCCATGCTCCACACCCGAAGAATCGGTCTTGCCAAAGCCGAGGATTTTCACTCTGTCATTCTCGCCACGGACACCCACGAAGCAAGCTATCTTCGTCGTTCCGATGTCAAGTCCTACGATAATTTCAGTTGCCATAATGTATCAGTTTTTGTTATTTCTTTTTTTTCATTTCTTGGTACATACCACCTGGTTGTGGTATTTGAGGCTGATGCGGGAGTAAGTGTTCCATCCTGCCCGTGGCATGCCCTTTCGATAGAAAGTCAACAGGTTTGAGAACTTCTCGTCGAGGTTTTCCACATGGCCTAATTCCACCACGTGGTTGCCCAACTTGGGCACCATCATCACATCACGGTCACGCTCGATGAACACTTGATCAATCAAGCAACCATACTTCTCTTGATTGTCAAGGAAAGTAGCCAGTTGCAGCAAGTCAATCATCTGGGCGTTCAAACTGTCGGGCTGCAAAGGTTCTGTGAAGTCACCACCTGCCACCAGCACATTGCAACTTCCGGTGGCCGGCATCACCGCTCCTTCTGAATCAAAATAGAGCTCTCTGCCTGCGTAGTAGAGACGTGCGATGGGACGACGCTGGCGGGCCCGGACCACCGCTTTGCCACTGACACTCATGGAGGCTCGCACATCTTTCAAATAGGGGACATGCGCAGCCGCCTCGGTCACCTCCTGACGGTCAACCCGACCCACCTGCTGCCGCATCAAATCGGGTATGGCGGCCAATATGCTGTCGCGTACTGTCTGCTCGTCAACAAGCCTCGGCACACGACCATAATGGATATCCACCTCGATACCACGCACCGTGGCCCTTGAGCGGGCTACGTTGGCCACTATCACAAGCACCGCCAGCACGAAGGCCCCCATTAGGATGAGCAGTATTTTGACAGGTCTTTTCATAACACTTGTTCTCTTAACACATTCTCCAACTGCGGCACCAGCCGGTCGATGTCACCGGCGCCGAGGGTCACCACCACATCAGGACACAAGGCCGGAACCAGTTCAAGCACTTGGGCTGGTGTGCAGAGATACTTCGACATGCCAGGAACCTTACGCAACACCATGCTCGAAGTCACTCCTGCAATGGGTTTCTCCCGAGCAGGATAGATGGGCATCATAATAAGTTCGTCGAGAGTACCCAGCACCTCGGCAAATCCGTCGGCCAGATCGCGTGTGCGGGTGTAGAGGTGCGGCTGGAAGATACCCACCACACGTTTGCCGGGATAGAGGTAACGGATAGACTCCAGCGTGGAACGTATCTCCTGTGGATGGTGCGCGTAATCGTCGATATAGACCAACTCCTTCTCGCGAATACGGTAATCGAATCGACGACGCACTCCTGCAAAACTTTTCAGTCCGCTGCGCAACTGGTACTGATCCAGACCGCAACAGAGCGCCACCGCCGAAGCCACCACGGCGTTCTCGACATTGTAGAGCGCCGTGCCGTCGAGTTCAAGATCGAAGAGCACACCGTCGGGCGTGCGCAGGTCGAAAAAGAGGTTGCCGTTGTAAGTGCGGACATTGATGGCATAATAGTCTGCCTCGATTCCATGGGCGGTGTAGGTGAGTGGCGACAGATGCAACCCATGTGCTGCATGGTGGTCATGGTCGTCATCATGGTGGTGATGCTCATGGCCATACTCCACAAACTCTTCCCCGTCAAGGGTTCGGAAGATGCCCTCCTTCAGGAACAGTCGTCCGTCGGGGTCGGTCTGGTTGGCAAACTGCAGATAGGCCTCCATCATGTGTTCATGGTCGCCGTAGATGTCCAAGTGGTCGGGATCGGTGGCGGTGATGACAGCCATGTGGGGATGCAGTTGCAGGAAGGAACGGTCGTACTCGTCGGCCTCCACCACCATATATTCACTCTTGTGGTCGATATGCAGATTGCTGCCGAAGTTCTTGCTGATGCCGCCCAAAAAGGCCGAACACCCGCACGGAGCCTTGCTTAACAGGTGGGAAATCATGGCGGATGTTGTGGTCTTGCCGTGCGTACCTGCCACGGCAATGCATTTCTTACCATGGGTCAGCTCGCCGAGTACCTGCGAACGCTTCTCCATCTTCACCCCTCGCTTTTTCAGCTCCTGAAACTCATTCAACTCTTGAGGAACAGCAGGAGTATAGACCACCAGGTCGATGCCATCGGGCAGCAAGTCGGGGCGATCCTCGTAGTGGACACCGATGCCTTCCGCCTCAAGCGCCGCCGTGAGGGGCGACGGCGTACGGTCGTAGCCGGTCACCATGTCACCACGCTGGTGGAAAAAGCGCGCCAGTGCGCTCATACCTATGCCTCCTATGCCCAGAAAGTAATATCTCATTTCACAAGTTTCTCTATCTGATCCACAATCTTGTCGGCCGCACCACGCACAGCCAATTTCTGTATGGCCACACTCATAGCCTCGCGACGGCCATTGTCGTCGAACAACTCCTGTACCCGCGGCAGGCACTGGTTGTCGCAATCCACGTCGCGCACCATCAACGCAGCACCCTTATCTACCAAGGCTAAGGCATTCTTGGTCTGATGGTCCTCGGCTACATTGGGCGAAGGCACCAGCACCACGGGTTTACCCACCAGGCACAACTCACTGATGGCGATGGCGCCGGCACGCGAAATCACGACATCGGCAGCGGCGTAGGCCATGTCCATGCGCGAAATGAACTGGTGCACCTTCACCCACTCGCCTACACCGGCGGTCTCGACGGCACGTACAGCCTCGTCGTACATCCAACGGCCTGTCTGCCACAGTATCTGGATCCGCTTCTCACGGAAATAATGCAAGTGATTCAACACCATCTGGTTAATCGTGCGTGCACCCAAGCTGCCACCCACAGAGAGCAGCACACGTCCTTCGGAATTCAATCCGAAGTGGGCACGGCCCTCGGCCATGGTGACATTCATGTTCTCAATGTCGGCCCGCACAGGATTGCCCGTGAAGACGATACGATCGCCAGGGAAGAATCGATCCATGCCGTCATAAGCCACACAGATGACCTTGGCATCCCTGGCCAGCACCTTATTGGTCAGACCGGCATAGGAGTTCTGCTCCTGCAACAAAGTCTTGAACCCCATGTCGGCGGCGGCCTTGAGGGTAGGTTCGCTGGCAAAGCCTCCCACACCCACCACAATGTCGGGCTGGAAGTCCCTCAATATCTGCTTCACCATGCGGCGGCTTTTCAGGATACGGAAGGGCAGCTGCAGGTTTTTGACGATATTCGCCGGAGTCAGCTTGCGCTGCAGGCCTGCAATCGGCAGACCCTTGATGGGATAGCCCGCCGCAGGCACCTTCTCCATCTCCATACGTCCCTCAGCACCGACAAACAATATGTCGGCATCGGGCCAACGTTTCTTCACGGCATTGGCGATTGCCACCGCCGGGAATATATGACCACCTGATCCTCCTCCACTTATAATCGCTTTCATATCTTGTTTTGTTATATCTTTTGTTATATCGGTTCCTTTCTTATCTATCCATCAACCCCTTGTCCATAATTCCTTCGTTTCACCTCCGTCTCTCCTCCGTCTCTCCTCCGTCTCACCTCCGTCTCACCTCCGTTGACCGACGGAGGTGAAACGGTGGCGTCACGTTGTTGCTTCGGAGGGGGTATCTTGTATCTCCTTCGTTTCCTCTTCCTTACTATACACGTCGGCCGCAACCGACTGGATGATTCCTAGTCCGCACCCCATGAAGAGATAGGCGGTGCCACCATAGGAAATAAATGGCAGCGTCTGACCCGTGACGGGCAGCACACCCACTGCGACACACATATTCACAAGGGCCTGCAGGTAGATGACCGTGCCCAGGCCCGCCACCGTCAAAGCCCCAAACCGTCCTTTACAACGCCAGGCCAACCGGATGCAGCGGAAGTAGAGGATGCTGTAGAGCAGGAACACGATGATACCGCCCACCATGCCGGTTTCCTCTATGATAACGGCGTAGATGAAGTCGTTATGCGCCTGCGTCATCAAGCGTGCATGCACTGTATTCCCGATGCCGGCACCAAGCACACCGCCACGGGCGATGGCCATGCGCGACATGTTTTCTTGCGTCAACTCGTCGGGGTTGGGGTTGATCCACGAATAGACACGGTGTCCCCAAGTATCCTGACGTTCGAACATCTGCTCTTGGGTCTGACCCGTGGTCATTGTGCGTTCATAGCGGAAATAGCTGATAGCCAAGAATGCCACCACCGCCACCAAACCTATCAACAGCAGACGCCACCACCACTTGCGGTTCACGCCACCGAAATACATCATCACATAGCAGGCCAGGAATATTAGCGCCGCAGTGGAGAAGTTGGTCGGGAACACCAGCGCCACCACCAGCACCATATAGACCATCAGCTGCAGGAAGGTGCCGATTTCGCCCAGATGGTCTTTCTTCAACGCCAGCATTCTGGCAATGAATACAATCAGGATTATCTTGGCAATCTCGGAAGGCTGGAACTGTCCGATGACGGGAATCCTGATCCAGCGACCGAAAGCCAGCGCCACCACCAGCAACACCAACGCCAACCAATAGCCTAACAAGGCAAAACGAGAGAAGAACCTGTAGTTGACTCGCGATAGAAGCACAACGGCCACATAGGTAACCACCACGATGATAAAATGGCGGAGGAAGAGAGAGGTTGGACTCTTGGTAGAGAAGAAGGAGTAGGCGTAGAGGCCGATGGAGCTATAGACTTCCACCAGCGAGAAGATGCTGAGCAGCAAGAACACCACCCAGATCACCTTGTCTCCCCTGAACAACCTTCCCGTTTTCATAATTCATTCACCTCATGACGGAACATGGCGCCCTGTTCCTGTGTATTATGACCATTGTAGCAAGCCGGAGAATAGACCACCCTCACCTCGTCCTCAGACTGGTAGCGATAGGCGTGTTGCAGTGCTTCGGCCATGGTGGAGCAGCAGACGATGGTAGGGATGATACCCTGGAAAGTGTAGTGCATGCGGTCTTCAACATTTCCGACCACCAGAAGCATCCTCACTTTGCGCAATGCCGGAGGCACAAGGCGGCTGTAGTCGGCCGACTGGTCGTTGGCATCGGCAATCCAGATGAGTCCCCCCTGCAGGGAGTCGAGCGCATACCACGAAGCATTGATGGTGCGTGCGGCGGCATCGTTGATGTACTCACGGCCACGGACACGGGCCACGAACTCCAGCCGGTAGCGAGTGTCTTCCAAACGGTTGAAGCAAGCCCTGAGACCTGCGTCACGCATGGTCTTCAATCGCTGCACATCGATGCCCGCCAGTCCGGGATGGATTCTGTCACGGCCCTGTTTGGCCAATGTTTCAATAGTCATTATTCAGTCTGTATTATTTTGTTTCTATCTAAGTTTCAATGTCGAGAGAGTGAAGATAGCCAGCAAAATGGCTATGATGACAAAGCGCATGACCACCTTCTCCTCGGCCACGCCTTTCTTTTGGTAGTGATGATGCAGCGGCGACATCAGGAAGGGGCGTTTCTCCACTGGCACCGGCACTCCCATGGGAAGTTTGTGCTTGCGGCGGTAGCGTTTGCAGCCCGCGGTCTGGATAATCACCGAAAGATCCTCGACGAGATAAATGCCACAGAGCAGTGGAAGGAGCAACTCCTTGCGGATCAACACTGCAAATACCGCAATGATGCCGCCGATGGCCAGCGAACCTGTGTCTCCCATAAAAATCTCGGCAGGGTGGGTGTTGTACCACAAGAAACCTAGCGTGGCTCCCACAAAGGCGGTGCTGAAAACGGCCAACTCTCCAATGTTGGGCAGATACATGATGTTGAGGTATCCTGCCATGATGATATTGCCGCTCACCCATGCCAGCAGGGCCAGCGCTCCGCCATTGACCGCCGCCACACCGGTGGCGATGCCATCGATGCCGTCGGTGAGGTTGCTGGCGTTGCTGACTGCGGTGACTATGAAGATGACAACCACCACAAACACTATCCATGCATAATCGGCGGCCCAGGGACCCATCCACGACACCAGCCAGGTGTAATCGAACTCATTGTTCTTCACAAAGGGAATGGTAGTCTTCATGGGATCGGTGATGTCGGGATGGAAGGTGATAATCAATCCCACCGCCAAGCCCAACAACACCTGGCCGACAACCTTGTACTTGCCTGGCAGGCCGGCTTTGCCACGGGTCTTCTTCAAGTAATCATCGAGAAAACCCACCATGCCCATCCACACAGTGGTGCCGAGCATTATCTGGACATAGATATTGTCCAACTTGGCAAAGAGAAGCGTGGGAATGACGATGGCGGCCAGAATGAGCACACCTCCCATCGTGGGGGTCTTGGCCTTCCGTTCAGCGCCTTCAAGGCCCAACTCGGTGCGGACCTCGTCCATCATCCCCAGTCGGTTCTGTATCCATCGGATGAACGGTTTGCCCAGCACCAGCATGATGAACAACGAGGTGATGATGCTCGCCGCCGAACGGAACGAAATGTACTGGAAGACACCCGTGCCGGGCACTCCCAAACTATTATGCAACCAGTCGAACAGATAATATAACATAACTCTTGGCTCTTTACTCTTGATTGTTTAACACCTTCTCCAGTTCCTCCACGTCGTCGAAATGACTTCTCACACCGTTCACCTCCTGATATTTTTCATGTCCCTTGCCCGCCACCAGCACAATGTCGCCTTCCTTGGCCATCATGCAAGCTGTGCGGATGGCTTGACGGCGGTCAGTGATGCGCACCGTGTGGCACAACTGCTCTGCGCTGAGGCCAGCTTCCATCTCGTCAAGGATGGTGTCTGGATTCTCCGTACGTGGATTGTCACTGGTAAGCACCAGTTTGTCGCTTCCCTCGGAGGCTATCTTGGCCATCTCCGGGCGCTTCGTACGGTCGCGGTCGCCACCGCATCCCACTACCGTGATGAGTCGCTGCGTGGAACGGCGTATATCGTCGATGGTGGAGATGACATTCTGCAAAGCATCCGGCGTATGGGCATAATCGACGATGGCAGTGATACCCCGGCCACTGACATACTGGAACCGGCCAGGGGCGGCCTCCAACAGGCTCAGCAGGCGCAGCACCTCGTCTTTCTCCACCCCGCAGAGCACGGCGGCAGCATAGATGGCAGTCAGATTGTAGGCATTGAAACGACCCACCAATCGGCACCACAACTCGCTGCCGTTAATGGAAAGGTGCATACCCTCGAAGGTGTTCTCTATCAGACGGCTATGGAAATCGGCATTGTGCTGCAACCCATAGGTATAAACCTTGGCGCGGGTGTTCTGCACCATCACGCGTCCGTTCTTGTCATCCACATTTACCAACGCCCACGCATCCTTGGAAAGACCGTCGAAGAACCCCTTCTTGGCGGCGATGTAGTTGGCCATGGTTTTGTGGAAATCCAGGTGGTCATGGGTAATATTGCTGAATATGGCACCGGCAAATTGCACTCCTGCAATACGTTTCTGCACCACAGCATGGCTGCTCACCTCCATGAAGGCATACTGGCAGCCGCCATCCACCATCCGACGCAGCAGCTGATTGAGCTCCAATGCATCTGGGGTTGTATGGCCTGTAGGCAGTTCTTCCTCGTCAATCTTGTTCACAATGGTGGAGACCAGACCCACATGGAAGCCCAACATTCGGAACATCCTGTGCAGGAGTGTGACGGTGGTGGTCTTGCCGTTGGTGCCGGTAATACCTATCAGTTTCAACTCCGTACTGGGATGCCCGTAGAAGTTGGCTGCCATCATGCCAAGTGCGCCACTGCTGTCGGCCACCCGCACATAGGTCACCCCTTGTGCCAATGTGCCGGGCAACTCCTCGCACACCACGGCCACAGCCCCTTTCTCCACTGACGACGCTATGTAGTTGTGGCCATCGACCTTCGTGCCGCGCTGGGCTATGAAAAGCGTGCCCGGCTCGACACGACGCGAGTCGAACTGGAGCGCTTTCACTTCCACTCCGGCATCACCTCGCACCTCGCAGTCTATCCCTTGCAATATATCTCTCAGCTTCATTTATTCTATAGTATCTATATAGTTTCCATTATCATTTCAACACCAGTTCCACTCTGGTTCCATGCTTCGCGTTGGTACCGGCCTTGGGTTGCTGCGACAGCACACGTCCATAGCCTTTCACCTGGGCGCGGTAGCCCATCTCCTGCAGCAACTCCACGGCATCTTTGGCCGTCATCCCGTTGCAATTGGGAATCCGACCATGGGCAGGCTCATAGGGATAGTACTGTGCCGGGGTACTGTCGGTGGCCTCACGATAGACCACCCACCGGGCCAGCGTGTCGGCCGTACGGTAGGGCTGCCGCAAGGTCTTGTAGAGTTTGCGCATCTGGCTCTGGTCGGCTCGTTCGGCCGTGGGACGCTGGAGCGCCATCGCGCTGTCCTCCTCCAATGTCGGCCACACCGACTTCACTGCCCCGTCGCTCAGACGCTTGTCAACCGCCACCACACAGTCGCTAATGGCCTTGAACACCGTGGCCGCCTGACGGCCGTAATAAGGGATGTTCTCCAGAACCACCAGACAGGTGTAGCGGGGATTCTCCGACGGGAAGAACCCCGCGAACGAGGCGTTGTATCGGCTGACGTTGGCATAGCTGTGCACAGCCGTACCTGTCTTGCCTGCTATGCCATAGGTGTTGTTCTTGATATTGTTGCCCGTGCCTCGTTCCACCACTCCCTCGAGCATCGTGCGCATCATGCGGGCACTCTCGCGGCTGCACATCCTCGGGTTGAGCACCACCGGCTTGTTCTCTATCAGGCGGTCGCCGTCCAGCACTCCCTTGCAGAAGAGCGGCTTCACCATGCGCCCTTCGGCAGCCAAGCCGTTGTAGAACGTGATGAGCTGCAGTGCGCTGACGCGCGTGGAATAGCCATAGCAGAAGTTCAAAAAGTCTCGGTTGGAGGCATGCAGATTGTTGATACGCGACTCATACTCTCGCGCTTTCACGTCGGGATGCAGCTTCTCGTAGGGGAACATGCGCTCCACCAGATGCTTCAGCGTGTCGCGACGCTCGTTGTAGAAACGCCAGCCCAAGTCACTCATACCCACGTTGGACGACTGCTCGATCACCTCGCGCACATTCAGCGAGTCGCGGCCCGACAGCGTGTGGTCGTCCTTGATCTCACCATACTTTCCCCCGAAGTTCTTGTACCCCGAGGCAAGCATCATGGCGGTATCGATCTTTATGGCGGGGTCGTTGAGCATGGCGGTGAGGATGACCGTCTTGAATGTGGAACCCGGCTCATAGACGTCACTCACCGCCACATTGCGGTCGCGCACCTCCAGGTAGTCGTGCTGCGCTGTATCCACCGCCAGATTGGCACACGCCAGCACATAGCCCGTCTGCATCTCCATCAGTATGGCACACCCCGCCGAGCCGCCGTATTGGCGCAACGCCCTCCGCAACTCGCTCTCGGCAATGTCCTGATAGCGGGTGTCGATGGTTGAAACTATGCTGCGGCCGTTCACCTTGCCCTGCAACACGATGGTATCCACCTTGTCCAGATCGGTGCGCATCGGCACCTCTTTCCTCACATGCTGCTCCTCGGGTAGCCAGATGCCCCTCGTCAGGCGACGGCAACGGAACAACCCGTCCTGTCCGCGCAGGATGCTGTCGTAGGCCCCCTCCAAGCCCGTGTAGGTGGAACTCTCGCGCTGGTTCTGGAAGCCGATGGTGTTGCCCGCCATGTTGCCGTAGATGTGGGCTCGCTCCTGATGCACCACACTCTGTCCATCAACCTGGCGCACCACCCCGCGGCTCCAGCCGGGCAGCTGGATGATCCGCAGCCACACCGAATAGGGCACATGCCGCTCCACCAGGAAGCAGCGACGCGGTTTCTCCTTGGCACGCTCGCCGGCAAGCCGGTCGTGGTAGTACTGGGCGGTCCGATGAGGCATCACCTCCGCCAGCAGGGTGCACATGCTGTCGAGATAAGCATGGAAGTTGGTGTCGGTGATGGGACCGCTCTCGATGGGCTGCCCCTTCCTGTCGTACTTCGGATGGCCATACTCGTCGAGTTCCGCCACATTGTGGAGATCCAGATAGAGGTCGCATTCGGTGACATTGGTAGCCAGTATCTTGCCGTCACTGGAATAGATGTTGCCTCGACGGGCGGGATCGGTACGCACATCGGCCTCGCGCTTCTCGCCACGGGCACGCCACTCGTCGCCATGCACCCATTGTATATTGATGATGCCGGCCACGACGGCACTCCCCACACCCAACGTGAGCAGCAGGTAGAGCACCGTAGTGCCGATCTTCATCCTCTTATCATTATTATCACTCATAATCCTTATTTCATAGCCCTTGACTCACAACTCATACGGCGGACCGCTGGTGATGCCCACACCCGTTTCCTTCAGGTCCTCGGCGATCTGCGATATCTTCACGCTCTGCTGGTACTGCTTCTGCATCTGAATGCGATGCTCGCGCAGGTAGTTGATGCGGTTCTCGGTGGCGGCCTTCTCGAGACTCAGGCTCTCCACGCGATAGCGGTTGCCGACGATAAGCAGCAGATAGAACAGGCAGAGCAGCACCAGCGGTATCTGTCTCAGCACCAGCTTGTCGGCCAGCACGTCGCCGCCCAGCACCTTGCCGAGGCCACGGGCCGCGCGGTCGCTCCTGCGAAGGGGGGCATCGGCCTGCCGGGGAGCATCGGCAGCCGTCTGCGGCTCCTGCCGCTCTGCCATCGGCTCCTCTGTGCCGGAATGCGGCTCCGCTCCGCCAAGACGCGGCTCCTCAAGCCCTTCCTCCACCACTTTCTCTCTGAACCTGTTTCCCATCTATTTCAATTTTCAATTCTCAGTTTTCAATTTTCATTTTCCAATCTCTCCCCCACCCTCAGCATCGCGCTGCGGGCCCGGCTGTTGCACGCTACCTCCTCTGCCGAGGCGGTGCACTTCCTCACCTGGCGCATCGGCGACAGCGGATTGCCATAGAAGTCCTTCTCCACCAGCCCCTCGAAATTGCCGCTCCGCATGAAATTCTTCACCAGCCGGTCCTCCAGTGAGTGATAGCTGATGACCGCCAGCCGTCCTCCCTCCGCCAGCAGCTCGGATGCCTGTTGCAACATAGCCTTCAGCGCCTCCAGCTCGCCGTTCACCTCGATACGCAAAGCCTGGAACAACATGGCCAGGTACTTGTTCTCCATCCCTCGCGGCAAATGGCGGCTCACCGCCTCCTTGAGCTCCGCGGTCGTCCTGATCGCCCTCGGCTCCCCGTCGGCCGTTCTCCATCTGACGATGGCCCGGGCCATCTGGCGTGCATTCGGCAACTCGCCGTAGAGACGCAGCAGCCGGCACAGCTCCTCCTCGTCGCTGTTGTTCACCAACTCGGCGGCGGTCAGCGGATTGCGCCGATCCATACGCAAGTCGAGGTCTCCGTCGAAACGGGTTGAGAACCCCCGTTCGGCGGTGTCGAACTGGTGACTGCTCACCCCCAGGTCGGCCAGCACACCATCCACCCTCCGCACCCCGTGCAACCGCAGGAATGCCTTCAAATGACTGAAATTCTCGTTGATGAACGTAAACGAAGGCCCTCCACCGACGCATTCACGCATCAACGCACTTGCACACTCTGCCGCGTCCCCGTCCTGGTCGAAGGCATAAAGCCTGCCCCCGGAACCGAGCGCCTTGAGGATGGCACGCGAATGGCCTCCGCCGCCGAAGGTCACATCCACATAGGTGCCTTCAGGACGTATGGCGAGACCCTCGATGGCCTCGGCAAGCATCACCGGTGTATGGTATTCATTGGTCATTCGTCGCAATCGACCCCTCTACGCGAGGATGCGCCCCGAGCAACTCCTCCGCACGAAGTGCAAAGTCGCCACCCGAAGAGTTCATCTTGTCGTAGGCCTCCCGGTCCCAGAGCTCTATGAACTTACCAGTCGATTGCAACACGATCTCCTTCGCCTTGGCTATCACATGCTTCTGCTCGGCAGGCACCAGCAGGCGGTCGTTCGAGTCCAGCTCGATGATGTTGCCTTCGGTGAGTTTGCGCAGCAGCTCGCGGTCGGTGCGGCGATAGGGATTCAGCTTTTCCTGGAGTTTCTCCACTTCCTCCCTGAAACTGGCATAGGTCCACAACTCCAAACACTCGGCATAGACACTCTGGCGGATCACGAAACGCCCGTCCTCCGTCTCCAACTGCCTCTTCAAGGCAATCGGAAACTTGAAACGGCCGTTCGAATCGACCTTACAGTACTCTTTACCAAGTATTAACGCCATTTTAGCCTACTATTTTTCAGGTTGTAAAATTACGAAGAAATTCCCAATTATTACCAAAAAAATACTTTTTTTGCCTTTTTTAACCAATTTTTGTTGTTCATAACCCTTAACGCAGTTCTGCAAAAAATGTTTCAAAAAAGTTCAACAAAAACCGCAACACACATACAATCAGCACCAAACAAGCATGAAAAAATACCACCCAGAGACCTCTCGACTATGGAGGACCCTTTGTTGAAAACTTTCCACCCCCACTCATCACGCATAATCCATCACCCACAAATCAAAAAACCAGGACTCATCATCAGCGCATTACATCATTTTTAGACTTATAACAGCCTGACACTAAGCCATGAATCCGTTATGACCTAGTATTGACCTAGTATTGACCTAGTAATGACTATATAGAAAGTACTAGGTCATTACCCGGTCACACCTTCATCATGCCCAAGTGTTTCTTTGGTCATACTTGAATCGTACTTTAGGCAAACGGGAGGGAAACGAAAATTGAAAGTTGAAAATTGAAAATTTTTCGCTGAATTAAATTTGAATCAGCGGTGCTCAAGGCCGTAAAGGGCAGATTGCGCTTCGCGCCAGAAGTTAAAGACAAATGCACCAGCCGATGACATTGCCGACAACTTCTCTAACTTCTTTGACTTCTTTAACTTCTCCAACTCCCCCAAAAGAAAGAGACGGGTATTTAACGGGTATTTGACGGGTGGAGGAGTGAAATGGAGTGTAAGTCATGGAGTATGAGGTGGTAAGGTGATAAAATAATCAGGGCGGCCATGTTGTGGCCGCCCAGTCTTTGTGGGGTACGGTTACAAAGGGACGAGGCTCACCTGATGACCACCACCTTGCGGGCAGGGAGGGTGCCAATCTTGACCAGATAGACGCCGGCGGGCAGGTCGCTGTTTTTCACTTGACGGCCAACGATGTCGAATACACGAACTGTCTCGTCTTCGACGCCCTCAACGACGATGCGGCCATGCTCGGCATACACCTTGGCGTTGACAGCCTCAATACCATCGATGCCCTCGGTGCCGCCGTCGGCCTCGAAGTAGGCAGTGAATGTGGTGTCGGAAGTGACGACCACCGTACGCTCGGCGTTGGTGTCGCCGTCGTTCCAGTGCGTGAAGTGGTAACCCTCATTGGCAATGGCGCGGAAGGTGAAGCTCTCGCCTTCCTCCACCTCGCCACCTTCACTCACGCTGCCCATCGTCGCGTCGGCACTTGCGATGGAGACGGTGTAGTAAACCGGTTCGTCACCGCAGGGGTCGATGATGTTGTTGCACGTGCTCCAGCCCTCGGCATGGCGATAGGCATAGCCGGCATGACAAGGCACAACAATAGGCATGTTAACCAGCGACGAATCGAAGCCCCAAATAGTGTCGACAAGATTATCGTCGAGCCAATACAACCAGTCGGGAGACGGATCATAGGCAGGTGGCACGCTACCCAACATTCGCAGGGTGTCGAGGTTGTCGCAGTCTCCAAAAACACCAACACCGAGGTACGTCAACGATGCCGGCAATGTGACATCGGTCAGTCCTGTGCAAAACTCGAACGCTACGTCCTTAATGCCCTCCAGTCCTTCAGGTAGATTTATTTGGATAAGGTTATCATTTGAAAAAAACGCTTCATTCTCTATGGTGTCGACAGTGGATGGTAGAGTGATGTTGCTCAGTTGATAGTCGCATCCGGTAACAACCGTCTTGCTTGCATCGCGATAGACCACACCATTCTCAATATGACCGTTCAGCGTCTTGGCACCCCAATCCGAAGCGTCCGTAATAGCAGAGCCCGAATAATTTATATTGTTGACCCTGCCAAATGTCTGCTCGGCAGAAAAATAGTATCCATCAATGTCATAATCTATAACCGCAGCCGTTGCCGGCACATCAATGGAAAGTATCTTTTCGCACCATCCAAATGCACCGCCGAGAATGTATTGCAGACCATCAGGCAAGGTGATTGTACCTCTTAATTCCTTGCACCCCATAAAAGCACCGCCCCAAATGCTTTTGATGGAATCAGACATGGTCAGTGATGTTATTTTGGTACCATAAAAAGAATAATATCCAATGGCGGTTACTTTGCTAGGAATAACAAGCGGACCTGTGAGATTAAAACAACGGCCAAATGCCCAATGGTGAATGTACCTTAACGAGTCGGGCATATTGACATTGGTCAGCATGTCGCAGTCGTAGAACGCTTGTTTGTCTATCCCCAATATGGTATTTGGCAGTGTGGCCGAAGTCAGGCTGTCGCATTGCGAAAAAGCCTTTTCGCCAATATAATGGACAGGAAGCATACCAGTCTGTCCCCCGCAATCAATGCTGTCGGGGATAATAAGGTCACCGGAAGGTTTGGCATAACCCATCCAATTATTCGATGGGGGAAATATGACCAAGTCTGTAGCACCTTGATTGCTTTCCAGGATGTAATATAGAGTATGTCCGCTTGGTGTTACAAACGGGGTGACATTCTGGGCGAAGGTGCCGATACTTGCCAGCAGCGCTAGCACTACAAATAATACTTTTTTCTTCATTTTTTATTGTTTGTTGGTTAATACTGCCCGTTTCGGCTTCGGTGGAAACGACGCTGCAAAGATACTAAGTTTTTTGAAAGCGAGAAAAAAAAATGTGTCTTTCCGTCGGCAAAGACACAGGAAAGGGCTGATACTGACAGACTTCCGCAAAAACGCCGTCTGCAAACACATATAAACCAGCGGTTTGGCCGGTCATCCTCCATGGATCTTCCATGGATCTTCCATGGATCCTTCATAGATCCTCCATAGATCCTAAGTACATCCTCAGTACCCTCCATGAGTCTTCCGGGCGATGCAAAAATCAAGGGGATGACAGCTGAATTGAATTGGAAACGAATTGGCGTAATTATTTCACGAATTATGTTGTGAGCCCATGGTGACAGGGATGGCGCCATGGGCTTGTTTTTGCCCGGTGGCAGGGAATTAATTTGCACGGATAGGAAAAAAGTTGTATCTTTGCAGCGTGATACTGAATTCTATTTATAAATAATAAAAACAATAAAACAATGAAACTTCGTACTTTAGTGATTGCAATGATCCTGACGGTGATGCTGCCGAGCGTGGCGCGCGCCGACGAGGGCATGTGGCTTCTGTCCCTGATCGGGAAAAACTACGACGACATGCGTCGAGCCGGCTTCCAACTGACGCCGGAGGACATCTACAGCGTGAACCAGAGTTGCCTGAAAGACGCCATCGTGGGTCTGGGCAACGCGGGGAGCCCCTTCTGGCATTTCTGCACAGGCGAGATCATCTCGAGCCAGGGCTTGGTGAGCACCAACCACCACTGCGGCTACGGCAAACTGCAGGAGCACTCGACCGTGGAGCACGACTACCTGCGCGACGGCTTCTGGGCCTACACCAAGGAGCAGGAACTGCCCAACCCAGGCCTGACGGCTTCCATCCTCGTCCGCATGGAGGATGTCACCGCCAAGGTGAAGGAGAGCCTTAGCGACGACATGAGCGAGGGCGACCGCGCCGCCGCCATCAAGAAGGTGTGCACCCAGATTGAGGAAGAGGCCGTGGCAGGCACCAAATACGCCGCCAAGGTGAAGCCGATGTTCAACGGCAACCAGTTCTTCCTGTTCGTGCACATCATCTACCGCGACGTGCGTCTGGTGGGCGCTCCCCCCAGCTCGATGGGCAAGTTCGGCGGCGACACCGACAACTGGAGCTGGCCGCGCCACACCTGCGACTTCTCGATGTTCCGCATCTACACCGACAAGGAGGGCAACCCCGCCGACTACAGCCAGGACAACATACCCCTGACTCCCAAGCACCACCTGCCGGTGAGCGCCGGCGAGTTGAATGACGGCGACTTCGCGATGGTGATGGGCTTCCCCGGCACCACCGACCACTTCCTGACGAGCTACGGCCTTGAGGAGGCGATGGATATCACGAACAAGCTGCGCTACGAGATCCGTACCGTGAAGATCAACATTCTGCGCGAGGAGATGGCCGCCAGCCAGGCCACCCGCATCAAATACGCCTCGAAGTACGCCAGCTGCTCGAACTACTGGAAGTACAGCAACGAGCAGAACAAGGCCTTGAAGAACCTGAACACCATGGGTGTGAAGAAAGCGGTCGAGCAGGAGTACAGCGACTGGGCCCGCTTCCAGTCGTCACCCAAGTACGGCAAGGCTCTCGACCTTATCCGCAAGGGCTATGCCGACCGCGCCAAGTCGGAGGAATCCTATATGTACCTGATGGAAGGCTTGCTGACGGGCTCCGAGGCCCCGTTGTTTGCTTCCGGACTGTGCCGCGCGTTCAAGCGCGACCTGGAGCAGGACAAGAACGCCGACCTGGGTCGCTACGAGGCTCGTGTCAACAGCTTCTTCAAGGACTATGACGAGCGCGTCGATCGCCGCCTCTCGGCAGCGTTGTTCGAATATGTGTATGTCCACATGAATCCCGACTACTGCCCCCAGTTCCTGAAAGACGCGAACAAGAAGTACAAGGGCAACTGGGAAAAGTATGTGAACGACCTGTACAGCAAGAGCATCTTCGCCAACCAGGAAAGCCTGGGCAAGTTCATGCTCAAGCCCAACGCCAAACAACTGGAGAAAGACCCGTTGGCCGCTGCCGGACAGGAGGCTCTGAATGCCTACTTCTCGTGTGACGAATCGGTGTCGCAGGAGAGCAAGGACAACCTGCAGCGCGGCATACGCGACTTCACCGACGGTATCCTCCAAATCAACGAGAAGAACGGCAAACTGATGTCGCCCGACGCCAACTCGACCATCCGCCTCACCTACGGCAACGTGATGAGCTACGACCCCAAGGACGGTGTGGCATATAAGTATTACACCACCATGAAGGGCGTTATCGAGAAAGAAGGCCCTGCGGGAACGGAGTTCGAGGTGCCGGAGCATCTGAAAGAGCTCTATGCCCAGAAGAACTTCGGCGGCTATACCAACCGCCGCGGCGAGATGCCCACATGCTTCATCACCAACAACGACATCACGGGCGGCAACAGCGGCTCGCCGGTGATCAACGGCAAGGGCGTGCTGATCGGACTGGCATTCGACGGAAACAGCGAGGCCATGAGCGGCGACATCGACTTCGAGGAGAACCTGCAGCGCTGCATCTGCCTCGACAGCCGCTACATGCTGTGGGTCATCGACGTCTATGCCGGCGCCAAGAACCTGATTGAAGAAATGGATATCGTACGATAACCCTCGGCCGGTAAAACGTAACAAATGAAACAAGTCCAGCGACAGCAACTGCAGCAGAAGTTCTCGCCTCAACAGATACAGTTGATGCGGCTGCTGCAGTTGCCTGTCACCGACTTGGAACAAGCCATCAAGGAAGAGATAGAGAAGAATCCCCTGCTCGAAGCCGAGCTGCAAGACGAGCAGCCGCTGCCCGACAACGACCGCAGCGACTGGGATGCCGACGAGGAGGAGGATTTCGGATTCGACTACCGCGAACACCTGGAAAGCGACCCCAATGCGGTGAGACGCGAGTTTGTGGTGAGCGACAGCCAGTCGGCCAACGAACGCCTGATGCAGCAGCTCTCCCTACGCCCTCTCTCCGAACGGCAACGCCTGATAGCCGCAGAGATTGTCGGCACCTTGGACGATGCCGGCTACTTGGGACGAAGCCTCGACCTGATAGCCAACGATATGGCTTTCCGGCAAGGCATCGAAGTCACTACAGAAGAGGTGGAGGCCGTGCTGGCCATCGTGCAAAGTCTCGACCCCGCCGGCATCGGTGCCCGTTCGCTGCAGGAATGCCTGATGCTGCAACTGGAGAGAAATCGAGAGAGCGGCAAGAAGGCGACACAGACGGAGGAAGCCGCTATCGCCATCGTGCGGAATCACTTCGACGATTTCGCCAACCACCGCTACGAACGTATCTGCGAGAGCCTCGGGCTCAGCGAGAAAGCATTCGAAGAGGCCGCCGACTGCATCCGCCACCTCAACCCCAAACCCGGAGGCTCCACGTCGGCCGACACCGATGGAGCCGCGGCCATCATCCCCGACATTGTCCTCACCCAGCACGATGGGCAGTTGCAGTTCTATCTCAACGACAGCCACCTGCCGCAGCTGAGCCTGAACACCTACTACACCGAGATGCTGCAAGAGATGGAAAGACAACCGGGGGCCGACCGTGCCACCTTGCAGTTTCTCCGCACCAAACAGGCCGACGCACAAGGATTCATCGACCTGCTGCAGCAACGTCACGACACCATCGTACGCATCATGCGCTATCTGGTCAAGCACCAGCGGCGATTCCTGCTCACA
>ODAI011163026.1_pt1 | contig 20037 bp, 17 predicted proteins | sample 1539321 | NCBI WGS metagenome assembly ODAI01 (sample SAMN02144231, study PRJEB22623) | gut metagenome | biome: sheep rumen | host: Ovis aries | place: New Zealand
CCAAATTGGAAACCGAAATTTTAATCCAGATTTGCTCGGCCGACCCGCAGACTCTCCCCCTGCCAGTGATAGCCGTTGGTCGTTTGGAATTCCATCCGAACCTGGGCAAGCCATTCGTCATTGCTGAGTTGCTGTTCGTTCACCATTCGAAGCTTGCGGTCGAGCAAGCCTACGCGCTCACTAATGTTAATCGGCTCACCCGAAGTAGCATCGTAGCGGGAAACAAGGAAGGGCGCCTCGCCGCAAGTAAGCTCCAGAGAGAGCGTATTGACTTCAATGTCGACATAGTCCACCATCATTTTCACTACCCACGACGGTGTGAACACCTCTGCCATGTCCTTTACCCTGTCCGACTGCTCGGCCTTTGACTTCAGTACACGCGGACGGATGATGGTGCCGTGTTCACCAGTAATCAGTTCTCGCCGTATCTCGTCGGCATACTGATAGCCCTCGCCACGTGACTCATAGTCGTGGGTCAACCATAGGATGTTCTTTCCTGTAGTATGGTCGCGCAGCAGTTGCGCCAGTATCTCAGGCGAAAAGTCATTTTCAAGTATGTCTACCACATTTTCGGGCATTGGTCAACAGCAAAAAAGTTCTGACTGATACCCAAGCGTCAGAGGTTCCTATAGTTTAAGGTTCCAACAAAGCAGAAAGAACGAGGGTATCCCCTGCTGCCCGTTCTGTCATTTAGGCCGTCGGAAGCCTTCCCATAGAACGGACAGAGAGATACCCACGTAGGAGTATATATACGATGCACCCAAAAGTGTGCGTGAGGGCATAATTAGCCCTCGGCACACTCCGGCTGCGCATGATATACACATCCGTAGGCGTCACCTCTGCGTTTGTCTTTGATGGGTATTTGAGTTTCCGACGTTCAAATGACCAAAAACAAAGCGTACAGTGTCGCTTTTCCACCATGTATTGCTCTGCCCATCGGCTCCACTCTCTTCAGAGCGCATCACAGCCGCAATAGGCATATTCGTCTGCAAAATTACGAATTTTATTTCTAAATAAGTCCTATTGAAAGAAAAAACTGAAAAAAGTTGTTAGATAATGAAAGAAAACAGCCATTAATGGAAAGTCGCCTAACCTCTAACCAAAACGCTGGAAATACCTTTGTTCGCTGGGCTTTCGAGAGGTTAGGGGCTTGTTAGACCCCTAACCAACCCCTAACCTAGCTCTCACCTATAGGGCTCAGGCGGCATCTTGACTGGTGATCGTCACACCCTTTGGCACCACCCTGTAGTGGGCCACGTTGTGCGGACGGCTCTGCTCGAAGCCCAGCTCCCTCATGGCCAATCCCAGCTTGACGCTCACGCTGGCCACAGACTTGATTGAGGGGTACTCCTTTGTCAGGATAGTCAGAATCTCCTTGTTGCTCATCAGTCGGCCCGGCTCACCCTCCTGAGGCTTGCGGAAGCAGGCGTCTACCATCTCGCTCATGTCCCTCTGCGCCATGTAGTCGAGGTTCAGCTCCTGAATGCGGGCCACCTCGTCGTTGTTGAACCAGTAGGGCGCTTTCAGCACACGTAGTTCGTGCACCACCTGTGCATAGAGCTGCTGGTAGTCAATATCGCCCGTGTTGTCAATCAGTTGCCGGTCGGCAATGGTCAGGCAGATGTAGCGTCGGCTTCCAGTAGCGTCTGTCAGCGGGTGGGGATTGTTCGTGGTGGCTACAAACGACGCATAGCGCGGACGGTCAGCTTGGGTACGTCCGAAGATGGGACGTCCGTTCACCTTGCTTGTCGAGAGTGTCTGCTTCAGCGCTGCATGCTGGCTGGGACGGATGGCCTCGAGCTCATCGAGGTTCACTACGAGGTTGTTTGTCAACGCCATCTCCTTGTCGAACTTGTTGCTGAGGTTCAGGTGGTCGAGATAGTACTGTCGCAGATGGGGTGGCAATAGGCGGCGCACGAAGGTCGTCTTGCCGCAGCCCTGCGGACCGATGAACGTAGGTACGCACTCGTTGCCGTGGAGCATGTCCATCTGCAGCCAATGGGCCACCGTTGAGCGTAGCCAGACGGCCAGAAAGTGATGGTGCTCCGTTGACAACCCTGGCAATCGCGAGAATAGCTGAGCCACATGGTTCTGTCCGTCCCATGCGGGCAGGCCGTCGAGGAACTCGCGGATAGGGTCGTACGCGTGTACCTCTTCTGAATGTAGCAGGTCTTGAATGTCCGCTTTGGGGTTGCACTTCTCGTCGGCCAGCACCTTTCGGGCGCGTATGACGATACTCATCTGAGCCTCAGCCGTCAGCTCGCGATACTGAGGCTCGCCCTCTGCGGGCAGGGGTGCAAACTCTACCTTTCCGTTGAGCACGTTGCGGCGGAACAGGTAATTCTCTTGGAGGAACTGCTCTACAGCGAGCAATCCCATGTCTGAAGCCACTACGGGCTCTTCTTGTTGTACGATCTGTTCGTTTTTCATGGTAAAAAATGTGTGTGTTGCTAAGCACCAACCATTGGCACTTTTCTGACTGCAAAGATACAAAATTTTTGGGGAAATACCAAATTTTTCCCTTCCAATTCACCACAAAAATAGCAGAAAAGTCCCGAATCGTTTAGCTGCATCGTCCGAAGTACATCTTCTCCCTTTTAAGGGCTGATAAGTTAGGGGTAGGTTAGGGGATGGTTAGGGGTTGAACGAACCCCTAACCCCTCGAAAGCTCTCTGTTCAAAGGCGCTTCGAGCGATTTGGTTAGGGGTTGCCTTTTTTTTGCTCATACATCGTTTCTTGGCCTGCCATGTTCTTCTTTCCTGCGCTCGATGAGCCTCAATGGCCAGCTCGATGAGCCTTAACGACCAGCTCGCTAAGCCTTAACGACGTGCCCGTTAAGCCTTACCGACAACCTCATGGAGGCACATCGGGCTGCACGTTACCATTATTGATAATCAAGATTACGGCAATCCTCCCGCGATATTACGGCAATCCCTCCGTGATATTACGGCAAAGTCAGGGTTTGCTTACGGCAAAGTTGGGGGTTGCTTACGGCAAAGTCGACATCCTGTAATCTTTAATAATATTAAAAATACGTTAATTATATACAGGAAGTGATAGCTTACAGACAAAAAAAACGTATCTTTGCTGAATCATATAGATCTAAGGAAAAGCTAAGGAAACAAAGATAAAACAAGGAAAGGAACAAATCAGTTTAATTTAATAACGATAGCTATGTCACAGAACAAAACCGTCATTCAGGGCTTGGAGCCCATGGACGCACCCCAGCAGCCGAACTATGGTGGTGCAGGTACTAACCCTTATGCTCGTGGTGGCGTGAGCCCCTATCAGACAAATGTTCCCCGTGGTACGCAGGTGCCTGAGTACATGCAGACACCGCGCCCTGAGCTGCAGGAGCTGCAGCAGCCGCGTCCAGGTGGCCGCGCCTTCACGTCGGGCAAACCCGTGGTGGGCTTCCTCTATTCTGTCTCGCGCACGGCTGTAGGCGAATACTGGCCTCTGCACGTGGGTCCGAACACAATCGGCCAGAACCCCGCCAGCGACATTGTGCTGCCCGAGGGTACGGTGTCTAACGACCATGCCGTGCTGGTGGTGCGCCGTCTGAGAAGTCCAGAGAAGGTGATTGCCTCTATCAACGATGCCCGCTCTACCAACGGCACGATGCTCAACGGCGTCAGCCTTGGCTTCCAGGCTGAGGAGTGCAAGAATGGTGACATCATCACCATAGGTGACAACTACCAGCTGCTGCTGGTGCTCATCGACACGGCAGCCCTGGGACTGGCTGTAGCCGAGAACTTCATCCCCACGCAGGTGGCTGAGGAGCAGCCTCCCTTCGATCCGTTTGCACAGATGCAGCCTGGCGCTACACGCCCTGAGGGCCTCAATGGTGGCTTCTACGGCGGTGGCGAGCCTTATGCTGGCGGTGGCGCCTATACGCCCTCTGCCGGCACAGTAGGTCTGGACGGCTCGGTGGGCAACAACAAGGGCGGCACCATCGGCATGTAATGGATTGACAAGCAGAAATTGTGCAGGCACAGAAAACCGAGAACTGAATAACCGTGTCGATTATTAGGATACAAGGTTTGGAAGAACGCCAGAAGGGCATCTGCTACGAGTTCAACTCGGAGGAGATGCCCCTCGGTGAAGGCGGTATGGGCTACGTCTACAAGGGCTATCTGCTTGACGAGCGCACCGGCAGCACCCGCATGGTGGCCATCAAGCAAATGAAGAGCGATTTGCCCGAGCAGGCTGTGGAGCGTGCCCGCCGTGAAGCCTCCATACGTCTGCACAACGACAATCTGGTAGAGATGCTGGCATTCATCGAAATGCCAGGACGCATGGTCTACGGACAGATTCATAAGCAATACTACGTCGTCAGCGAGTTGCTGGAGGGCGTCATGCTCGACAGCATACTCGAGGGCGTGGTGACCGACCGCTACGGTCGCATCGTGCCGCTGGCACAGAAGCTGCTGGCCGACTACCAGCGCAATCCCGACGAGTTTGCCGCCTACATCGTACGAAATGTACTGGCCGGCCTGCTGGCCCTGCACAACGCCGGCTATATTCACCGCGACATCGACCCCACGAACATCATGGTGACCACCGATGGAAAAGTGAAGCTCATCGACTTCGGCATTGCCAAGAAGAAAAACGCGCTGACTGCCCATGACCAGTCGTTCACCGTGGCAGGCACCTTCATGGGGAAAGCCGAATATGCATCGCCCGAGCTTGCGCTGGGCGACATTGCCAGTCAAGACGACACCACCGACATCTATGCCGTGGGCATCTTGCTGTTCCAGTGCATCACGGGCCATACGCCCTTCACGGGTGACATACAATCCATCCTGGAGAATCAGCTGCATAGCAAGCTGCCCCTGAAAGAAATCAAGAACAGCAACCTGAGGGCCATCATCGACAAGGCCACTCAGAAGAAGCGCCCGCAACGCTACCAGAGTGCCGCCGAATTCATCGTCGCACTGGAGCATCAGGCCGACGGTCGCTCCAACGGCAGCAACAAGCTGCCCGTCATCGTCGGAGCAGCAGTGGCGGCGGTCGTCATCGCTGTGGGGCTGATCTTCCTGCTGCCAAAAGAAGACCACACGGCGCTCATAGCACCAGTGACTACAACAGAAGAGCCCAAGCCCGACGAGGTGCAAACGGCTCTGAACCAGCTCGACTCGCCAAACGCCAATACGGCTAAGGAGGGTCTGGCCCAACTGGAAAAGCTGACCAACGAAGGCAATGCCGAAGCCACCTACGAGCTGAGCCGGCTGTGGTTCAAGAGCATGGCCAATGGCGACCAAGGCAAAGCCTCCTACAAGCAGAACGAGGAAAGAAGGCAGCGCATCGGCCTTGCCCCAGATAACAAGAAGGCGCACGACCTGCTCAGAAAGGCCGTGGAGCTGTCGCCCCAGAACTACAACTACCTCTTCGAACTGGCTAACGACTATCTGGGCGGCGAACAGCGGCTGGGTGGAATAACCGTTGAGGCAGGCGAAGACATTGCCGAGTATCGGCTGGACATGCACAAGGCAGAGAAACTGCTGAGACAAGCCAAGGACTATGCCGAGGCCGTTGCAGCCGAGACTAAGAACGACAAAGACACTCGCGATGCAGCCAACTCTATGGCAGAGCGCATCACAGAGACATTGAACAGAAATTTCTAACCACCATATATTAATATATAGATACAGATCATGCCATACGGTGCACCAAAAACAGTCATGCAACGGCCCAATGACCCGAACATCTACTTGTGGGTCATGGGAGAATGGTATTGCTATAACCCCTACGAGAAACCCATAGGCAGCGGGGCTATGGGCGATGTCTACAAAGGCATACGCTGTAGCAACAGAGCGCCTGTGGCCATCAAGCGCGTCAAGGACTTCTATGCCAACAACCAGCAGATTCGCGAGCGGGCACGCCAGGAAGCGTCGCTGGCCTTCCGCCACCAGAATCTGGTGGAGATGATAGGCTATTGCGAGTATGCACCTACGACAGGCCCCATCTTCTTGTTGAGCCACTTTGTGGAAGGCGAAGACGTAGACAAGTTCGTGAGACACCTCGACGGCTCGCCACAGCGTGTGGAGAAGATATGCAACATTGTTTGCTGCGTGCTCGACGCACTCGACTACGTACACTCAAAGGGCGTCATCCACCGCGACATCAAGCCCTCGAACATCATGATTGAGCAGAACTCAAACGTGCGACTGATGGACCTGGGCATCGCACGCATGAACGGAGGCAACAAGTTCTCGTCGCTCGGCTTCATAGGCACACCCGAATATTCGGCTCCCGAGCAGATACGGCGCGAGGAGAACGGCAGCGACCAACAGATAAACGCTACCACCGACATCTACGAGCTGGGCATCACCTTCTACGAGCTGCTGACGGGTCGCAACCCTATGGCCGACCCCGCCGAGGCAAAAACGCTCACCAAGCAAATCAATATGGCGCTGCCTTCCAGTCCGCTCATCCCGCGCAGACTGATGCGCGTGCTGTGGAAAGCCACTGAGAAGATGCAGTACAAGCGCTATCAGACGGCACTGGAGTTCAAGAACGCCATCAAAGAAGCCCTGCTGCCAGAGCCAACGGGCTTCTGGTATTGGGTGAAGAACCACCTCGCGCTCGCCATCGGCATCGTCGTAGGCGTTGTCGCGCTCACGACGGTCATCTTAATACTTGCACTAAACAACTAACATCACGTATATGCCAGACATCAAGCAACTACTTCCAGACAACAAGATTCTTGCTGCATTTGCAGAATCGCGTATCGGCGGACGCGCCGAGAATCAGGACAATTTCGGCGCCGCTGAGACAAAACGAGGTTACGTAGTGACCGTGTGCGACGGCATGGGCGGTGGACCTGGAGGAAAGACGGCCTCGACCATTGCCGTGAAGACCATTATCGACAGCATCCAGGCTGCCGATGAAAAGACGGACACCGCCAAGGTACTTGTGCAAGCCATACAGGAGGCCAACAAGGCCATCTACGAACGGGGCAACGTCGAACCAATGCTCCGTGGCATGGGCTCGACGGCAACGGTGGTACTCATCAACGAGCACTCGGCCTTCGCCGCTCATGTCGGCGACAGCCGCATCTACCAGCTGCGGGGCAAGAAGAAGGTGTTCCGCACCTTCGACCACTCAATGGTGTTCGAACTGGTGAAGCAGAAAGTCATCACCGAGGAGCAGGCTCGTCTGTCGGCAGAGTCGAACATCATCACACGGGCCATGGGCATACGCCCCACCGTGGAAGTGGACTGCGGAGAGGCGCCCTACGCGAAAGGCGACCGCTTCGTGCTCTGCTCCGACGGCATCCACGGCACCATGCCTGAGCCCGAGCTTATCAATATGCTGGCAGCCAACGAGAAGTCGCTCGGTGTGCTCGTCGACAAGATTGCCACCGACGTCGACACCCTGGGCCGAAAGGAAGGTGGCGGGCACGACAACCTCACCATAGCAATCGTTGAAACTAAAATAAACTCAAAACTCACACCCAATATGTCAAAAAAAACAAAACTCATGATGACGGTGCTCGGCATCGTCTGTGTACTGAGCCTTGTGGCTAACGCATTCTTTCTTTCAAAAGGATTAGGTCCAAGTGATGAAGAACTGAAGGCAAAGGTTACTTGTTTGAAAGATTCCATTGCAAAACAGGATTCAACAATTCAGACTGTCAAAAAAGAAAAAGAAGACACCATTAACTTACTGAATAAAAAACTTAGTAGAAGTGAAAAATTCGTGGCTGATGATGCTGGAAAAATAGTTAATTCCAATGGGGTTAATGCTTTGTATAGAAAATACAAAGAAACCATCGACACTATTAAGTAATAAATATACTGTAACCATGGCAACAATGAAAGCTTACTCAATCGGTCGCGAAGCCGGTTGTAACATCGTTATCAATGATAGCACCGACGTCATCAGCCGTCGCCATGCTATCCTGAATGTGTACTCAAACGGTAAGATGACCATCACCGACCAGAGCCACAACGGCACTTACGTGAATGGCATCCGTATCTCGCAGAACGTCCCCGTGCCCGTGACACGCAAGGACAACATCTCGTTTGCACACGTGGCTCGCCTCGACTGGAACCAGGTGCCTGGCGCATCGGGCTCGTCAACCTGGAAGATCGTATTGTTCTCTGTCTTGGGTCTGCTGGTGGCTGGAGGCATCGTCGCTGCCATTCTGCTGTTGGGTGGCAAGGGTAGCTCTATTCCCGAACCTGACAATGATGCCAACGTTGCCCAGGTAGACTCGCTGAAGCAGGATAACGACACCATTCAGGGTAATGTAGACGAGGCTGACAAGGAGAAGGTGGCCGAAGAGGCTGAGGACAAGAAGGACGAGGCCGTGGAGAAGAACTGCCCCGTCTGCGGTAAGAAGCTGTCTGAGTGCCTCTACGAAGGCAAGCATCCGCGCTGCAACAGCTGTGGCAAGGCCACCGATGGTACAGCCAAGAACCGCTGTCAGTACAACGGAAACCACCCGAAGTGCCAGTATAAGGACTGTGGCAAGGTGGTCGGTGCCCGCAAGAACGCATGCCCATACAATGGCGATGTGAAGAAGCACGAAGACGCTGCCGCCAAGAAGAAAATAGAAGAAGAGAAGAATAGTGAACAGTATCGCCGCAATTAATAACTAAAAACGATATAGAATTATGAAATTACTAAAAATCGGTCGCGACATGTCTAACGACATTGTCCTGCAAAGTAACAGAGTAAGCTCTCTGCACGCAGAGATCACACTGCTCGACAACGGTGACATCCAGCTCGAGGACAAGGGTAGCTCTAACGGCACCTTCGTCATGAACCAGCCCATCAAGCCGGGTAAAGTGGTAAACATTCGTCGCGGCGATGCCATCCGCTTCGCTGACGTGGAGCTGCAGTGGAGCCAGGTGCCCATGCCCGAGGACAACTCGGCTTTCAAGGGCATCTACGGCATCGGATCGAACTTCAATAACGACATCCAGATCTCGGGTGCCACCGTCAGCCGCTATCACGCCACCGTGAAGCAGGCTACGGACGGCAAGATGTATATCGTTGACCACAGTAAAAACGGCACCACCGTCGACGGTGTGAAGATTCCGAAGGACAGCCTCTACCGCATCAAGAAGAGCAGCGCCGTCGTTTGTGGCGGTGTGCCCGTAGACCTCAGCCGACTGCCATGGAAGAGCGGAGCCGGCAAGACCATTGGCCTCATTGCCGCTGGCGTCATCCTGCTCGCCGGCATCACCTTCGGTCTGATAAAGATGTTGGGAGGCGGCAGCAATCCAAGTGTAGACAAACTGAAGGGAGCAACGGTCCAGGTATTAAGCCAGTTCTATATTGACGTAGTGGTCGAGGACGATCCTTTCATTGGCAAAATAAACGGCTGGCCCGAGAAGTGGGAGTTTGGCGTGAGCGACGGTTCTTTGGCATTGAAGACCCTCAACAACGAGAATGTGAAGCCCTTGGAGACCAGCGGAACGGCATTTTTCATCTCCGAGAAGGGCGAGCTGGGCACCAACCGCCATGTAGCCTTGCCTTGGGAATACTCTCTGAGCAATTCGCAGAAAGACGACATCAAGCAGACCATGGAGATTATGTTCTCTAACAGGCAAAGCCCTCTTTACCAGAACCTTGTGGCTATCCTTGAGCAGCAGATTACTTCCTATGCCGAACTCTACGATGCACAGGCTCGCCTGCAGCGTTTGGCAAAGTCGCCTCTGAAAATCTCCGGCCATTTCGAATACTTAGGCGTAGCCTTGGCAGGCACCACCTTCTCCACCATTGCCGACCTGCATGCCTGCCAGATGATTGCCGAGAGTGGCGACGACCGTCACGACGTGGCACTGTTGCGCCTGAACTCGAAGAAGACACCCGAGGAGGTCATAAAGAACGGCTTCTTCGACATCGAAAAGGCCCGTGTAGACGAGAGTACGCTCAGCACTCAGGAAGAGCTTACCATCATTGGCTATCCGGCCGAGAAAGGAGCCGACCTGGCCTTCGTGTCCAACTTCCACGAAATCATTCCTGTCGTGCATCGTATCTACATCAGCAAGACGCCCGATGCCGACATGTTCCAGCTACAGGGCAACAACCTGGGTGGACAGAGCGGATCGCCCATCATCGACAAGAACCGCAATCTCGTAGGTGTACTTTGGGGAGCACTCCGCACCACGGATGTGTCTTTCGGCTGCAACATCAAGCACTTGAAAGAGCTTTACGACAAGAACAAAGCAAGAAACTAATCACAGTTCGATATGAAGAAACTATTTTCAACCCTCGCAATGACCTTAGCCGTGTTCGCATCGGCTAAGGCCGTTGTAGTGGAGCAGCTGGTGCTGAAGAACGGCACCGAGCTGAACGGATATATCCAGACGCAGAAAGGCGACAACTACACGTTCGTCTCCGACTATGCCACCGTCTACTTGAAGAAGGCAGACATCAAGGAGATCAAGACCGCGACTGCCTACGGTCTGAAGGACCTGAACGAGGCCTGGATAGAGTGGGCCACGAAGAACGATGCCTTCGAGGGCTATGGCGACAACCGCATCCTCCAACTGGTGGACATCGTGGCCAAGGACCGCTATTATAACAAGGTGCGCATCCTGGAGAACGGCGAGATAGTGAAGTTCGTCGAAATGACCCCCAACACCTACAACGTGTCGTGGAAGAACGACGTAGAGGCCAAGAAAGGCATCAAGCGCGACAAGACCGCCATCTCGGGCATTAACGTGAAGTACACGCTGAGCAACGGACTCGACTACGAGGGCCAGTTTGCCGAGAATACAGGCACCAACATGGGTGTCTACCTGAGCAACGGCATGATTCAGAACTTCAAGACCCTCGACGTCATCAAGTACAACTACTATGCCATCAATCCTCATCAGGACTTGTTTGAGCAGACTCCGCTGCTCGACATCGTGAAGACCGACAAAGGCGACGTGCGTGGCTTCATCATCGAAGAGAACTACATCAGCAAGAACGCCAAGGAGAACCGCCTGCTCATTCAGGAGGAGTCGGGAGTCATCCAGAGCATCCCAATGTCTGACGCCAAAGAGTTCCGCAAGGAGGTGAACCCGCGCTACAACCCGCAGTTCGACGTCATTCTGAACGAGGGCGAGTTCTTGGTAAACCGCCAGCCAGCCACGTTCATCAACGTCAAGAAGAACGAGCAGTTCCTGGTGCTCGACAACATCACTCCCAACACGCAGCTCACCATGGACGGCAACCGTCTGGCCAAGTTCGATGTAGAGTATAAGGCAACGACCGGCCCGGAGAACATCTTCCAGCTGGTGAAGCTCACCAAGATGAAGGTGAAGAAAGATACCATCTACTGCTTCAGCTTCGAAGACCTGGCAGAGCATCCCATCCTGCCTACCAAGAACGAAGAACCCACGGTGAACGGCACAAAGAAGGTGACCTATCAGATTGGCGTGGAGGGCGGCTATGCCCTTTACGACAAGGCCAACAAGCGTGTTATAGCACTTATCGTCAAATAACTAACCCTTTGCAATTATGGATTTAAGAGAAATAACCATTGGTCGCTCACGCAATTGTGACATCTTCCTCGATCCGCAATGCCAGTATGCCAGCAACATGCACGCCACCATCTACTACAATGGTCAGCATCTGGTCTATCGCGACACCAGCACCAATGGTACCATTATTAATGGACGCCTGTACAAGCATCAGGAGGTCATCATCCATCGTGGCGACCAGATTGTCTTGGCCGGCAAGTACATGCTCCCCTGGGCAAAGATCGACTCGTTCTTCCCCGTGGTGACTGGCACGATGGCCCAGCAGCCAGGCGCTACTGTTCCTAACTATGCCGGACCGATACCTGAACCAGCCATGCAGCAGCCCGCCAACGACTATGTCGATACCAGCGGATGGAGCTGGGGCGCCTTCCAGCTGTACCCCATCTGGGGCTTTGCCAACGGCTGCTGGTGGGCCATCTTCATATACCTCGGTGCAGCAGTATTGTCGTACTTTGCTATGCTGGGAATGGCAGCCGCTACCTATAACCCTGTCATCAGCATGTTCGCTGGTTACGTCGTCGGATTCATTCCAAGTCTGCTTTTCGGCCTCTTTGGTCGTCGTTGGGCATGGAACAATCGCAACTGGTCAAGCGGCGAGAGCTTTAACCATGCGCAGCATGTTTGGAACATTTGGGGACTGGTCCTGTTCATCATCAGTACCGTCTTCTTTGTCTTCACTTTGATTTTCGCAAGCAATTTCTCATGGCTCTCTGCAGCCAGGTATTTGTAATAACGAAGAATGATTCCTGTCAAATCAGATTTAATCCATCTGACTGGCGCTGGAAACAGCTGTCAAGGAGGGCGTCCGGAAAACCAAGACGATTGGGGCTTTCTGGACACCCCTCTTGGCTTTCTTCTCGTGGTATGCGACGGCATGGGTGGCGGTCCTGGAGGCAAGACGGCTTCCGAGGTAGCCAAAAAGGCCTTTGCCCAGTGCATACACTCCAGCAATGAGCATGCCACACCGGAAGAAACCCTGAAGATGGCTGTTGCAAAGGCCCAAGAGGCCATAGAGCAAAGAACCAGTCAAGACCCGTCGCTCACGGGCATGGGCTCTACGCTCGTTGCCCTGCTCGTAAACAAAGACCAGGCGTGGATAGCTCATCTCGGCGACAGCCGTTGTTATCAGATGCGTGGACGGCGCATGGTCTTCCGTACCAAAGACCACTCGCTTGTTGGAGAACTGGTACAGTATAAGACGCTGACCGAGGAGCAGGCCCGCACCTCGCCACAGTCGAACGTCATCACGCGGGCCTTAGGAAGCACCGCCAACCACGTGGCCGAGATAGAGTCGGTGCCTTATTGCAAGGGCGACCGTTTCGTTCTCTGCACCGATGGCGTTTGGGGCATCATGCCTCAGGAGCAACTACTCAACCGCTTCTCTGCCACACCCGATGCCGGTGTGATGGCAGACAATCTTTCAAAGGAAATAGACAACATCGGTTTCGCCGCCGACGGTCATCACGACAACCACACCCTGGCGGTCGTCGACATGGGCGAAAGCTCAAACATACAAGGAAAAATGACTAAAACCGCTAAAATCATCATAGCCGTGCTGGCAGCCCTGCTCTCCGTCAGTTTGATTGTAAATATAACAGTGTTTGCAAAAAAGAGCATCATGGACAACAAGGATATTGTTTTAGTTCAAAATGAGCAGCAAGAAGGTCAAAAACAAGAAGTCTCTGATAGGGCAATAGACAATTACGATATTAATCAATTGAAGGTAGAGGAATTAAGAGAAAAGGTTTTAAACCTTGAACAAAAGATTAGAGATAATGAGGCCGAGCTGAAGAGATTGCGTAATGAAAATGAAATTTTGCGACAGGAAGCCCAGAAGGAGTCAGAAGAAGCTAAAAAGGAATCTTCTCCAGCATCGGATGTCGTTCATGAGGACAATACGCCCTTAGGCTTGGTTAATGCTGCCATCAGCTACCTTGAGCAGATGAGGGATATCGAGGTTGCCACAAAATGGGAAGACCTTCGGGAAAAGAAATACCAACTATTGCAAAAGGCTGTCAAGAAGTTAAATCAGCTGAAGGCTATTAATAATAAATTCGGAAATCGTATAGATAAGATCGTAAATGAAATACAGCCAAGTTCCGGCCAATGGAAAGGAATGTCTGTACCTGATAAAGCAGACAAAACTGATAAAAAATTCCGTAACAAAACAGATGTAAAAACAATCATTGATGCAATGATAAAGAGAATTGAGACCGAAATCAAAGATAAATTAAAATAGAAATAATACAAAGACATGTCCATCATAAGATTACAAGGAGAGGAGGAACGCCGCAGAGGCATTTATTATCAAGTAGATACAGCCGAGCCCGCCATTGGCGAGGGAGGCATGGGCGTAGTACGCAAAGGCATCTGTATTGACGAGCGCTCAGGGTCCACAAGGCCCGTTGCCATCAAGTTCATGTTTGCCGACATGCCTGCCCAGGCTATTGAGCGAGCCCGACGCGAAGCCAGCATCCAGCTGCGCAACGACAATCTGGTTGAGATGCTCGGCTTCATCGAGGTCGATGAGCCTCAGGCTAATGGCCAAATCATCAAGCGCTATCACGTTGTCAGCGAACTGCTCAGCGGCATCTCGCTCGACGACCTGCTCGAAGGCAAGACGAAGGACCGCAACGGAGAGGACATACCCTTTGCCGTGAAGATGCTCCAAGACTATAAAAACGATCCCGACCACTTTGCTCAGACCATCATCATGAACGTGCTGTCGGGGCTGATGGCGCTGCACGATGCCGGCTATATCCACCGCGACATCGACCCCAGCAACATCATGGTGACTGCCGACGGGCACATCAAGCTCATCGACTTCGGCATCGCCAAGCAGATGAACAACCTGACCACCAGCGACAAACAGCTCACCGTGGCCGGCAAGTTCATGGGCAAGCCCGAATATGCTGCTCCCGAACTGGCGCTGGGCGACGTGAAGCACCAGAACCAGACCACCGACATCTACGCTATGGGCATACTGCTCTACCAGTGCATCGTCGGTCACACGCCGTTCGAAGGCGCTCGTGCCGACATCCTGCAGAAACAACTGCACGAGAAGCTGCCCCTCAGCGTCATCAAGAACAAAGCCCTGCGCAACATCATCGCCACAGCCTGTGAGAAGAAACAGGACTTGCGCTACCAGTCGGCCGCCCAGATGCGTGTGGCTCTGGAGACCATGCAAGGGAAGGGTAAGGCGGGCGGCGGTGCCGGAAAGAAGATTGGCATCATCGCCGCTGCTGCCGCCGCTGTCGTAGCCCTCGTCGTAGTGCTGCTCGTGGTCAATGGCAACAACAAGGCACAGGCCGAAGCCGAAGCTGCCGCAGCAATGCAGTTTGAACTCGACAAGCAAGCCTTCAAACAGGATCTTGAAAAACAGCTCCAGACGGTAATGGACAACAAAATTTTAGATGTTGACAACGACGACTATGCAAGCAACTGCATCTTAACTTATAATAAACTGGCAGAAATAGAACTGCAACTGACAGCTGACACGACATATCACCTCAGCATGCCAGAGATAGCCCGACAGAAACAGGTTGTCATGGACAGCATTGTTTCGCTGCATGCAATCCTCGAAACGAAAGTCAAAGAGTTTGAAGCCAATGGTATGAGCGAATTTGCAGTGCCCTACCAAATAAAATTAGAGGAGGTTGCCAAATTCTTAAGTGAACAAACGAAATAATTAGAAGATATGAAATTTGTAAAGTTAATGAAGCTGGTGCTCTGCACCCTGATGCTGTGCTTCACGGTGAGCGCCGTAGCACAGTCGAACGCCGACAAGCTGTTCATGGAAGGACAGCAGCTGATGAAGACCATGACCGTCGACAAGCAGCAGCAGGCCATCAAGAAGTTCACGGCAGCCAAGATTGCCTACACCCCTGCAGAGAAGAAGCAGATGTGTGACAACCAGATAACCATCTGCAACAAGAACATCCAGACCATCCGCGAGAAGGCAAAGGCTGCCCAGCAGAAAAAACAGCAGCAGGACTCGGAGGCTCGGCAGCAACAGCAGCAACAGCCAGAGCCCGTGAAGAAAGACACGCACAAGAACGTGCAGCTGGAACTCTCGAAGACCCGCCTCGATTTCAAGGCCGAGCCTAAGGAGGGCTATACGCAGACGGTGAAGGTGAAATGCAACTACGACGACTGGGCCATTGCCGAGAAGCCCGACTGGGTGACCATCTCAGTGGCTGGCAGCGAGTTCTGGGTGAAAGTCGACAACAACGCCGGCGACGACCGCTCTGGCATCGTAAAGGTGAAGTGTGGCAATGTGGTCAAAGACCTCATCATCAACCAGAGTAAGCTGAAGGGTTTCAAGAAGATGGTGAAGTCTGTCCGCGAGACCTTCGACATTTAAACATTATTTATGCAGCGCACACTCCATAGTATAGTAGCCTTACTGCTGACCTTCGCTGTTGGCAGTAAGGCTCAAACGTTATTATGGGAGTTGGAACCCACCGATGCCTTCAAGCGGCTAACTCCTTTTGTCAACGGGCTTTTCCAGGCTACTGGCCCTGACGGGAAGATGGGGTTCGTCAATGCGCAGGGACAGGTCATCGTACCGCTTGCGAACGATGAGATGACCGGCTTCTACGATGACAAAGCGTTGCTGCTCTGCCGTGAAGGCGACCGCGAGCGCATCAGTGGCTATCTGACTCGCGACGGTCGGTACACACCCTTCACCAGCCCGTTCTACGTGCTTGAAGGCCAGGCCTTCTTCTCCGAAGGAATGCTGACCGTAGAGAATGAGAAAGGCCAGAAGGGCTACATCGACCAGCAGGGGCACAAGGTGTTTGGCTTCACGAAGAAACACCTCTTCATCAAGCCCTTCCACGAAGGCTATGCGGCCGTCTGCACAGACATCTATCGGGGCGTGCCACTATTCTTCCCTTACGACAAGAAAGGGTTACCCCTCGACATCACCCCCAACCCCAACGAGCAGGGCGACTTTACCATGACCAACTTTGATCAGGGACTGTCGTATGTGCTCTTTGCCAACAGCAACTCCAAGGTCTACACCTATAGTCTTCAGGGTGAGTGGAAGCTCTTTAGCACCAACGGCTTCGACGATCCCGACGACTACCTCTACCGCTACGGCAAGAACGAGGACATCCACTACCAGGCCCTATCCCAATCCATGCCCGATGCTGCTGTAGAACTGACGGTGCAAGACCAGAAATATGGTTTTCGGCAGAACGGACAGCAGCTTCTGCCTTGTCAGCTCTCAGCCGCTACACCCTTTGTCGATCATCTCTCTGTAGTACAGCTACAGGGCAAGACAGGCATCCTGCGCTTCGTCCCTGATGCCACATCCTTTGCGCTGGCCACCCCTCGGCAGCCCATCGACTACTACGCTGGCCAGCAGGTCGCCTGTGCCTTCACGCTCTCGGCTCCATCGGAGTGGCAAGACAAACCGCTCAGTCTCACCCTCACCGACGGCGAGCAGACCGTTTACAGCGGTCAGGGAGCAGGCAACCACACGTTCAACCTCACTCCCTGCGACACCGCGAAGACTTTCAACGCCAGCGTCAGCGCCGGAGGACTGTTACTCTGGGAGGGTCCTGCCACCTACACCTTCCACAAACTATTCCATCAGTTGGACGTCGCCGTCAGCATACCCAACGACAACCGGCGTGAAGGCTACTTCGTGGCACTCGACAACCAGAACAACATCCCCGTCAACATCGTAGTGACAAACCCCAACGACGAGGCAGTCACCGCTACCATTGTCGTCACTGGCAGTGCCACCCTCGTGGCCTCACAGCCCACTACCGTCACCATTGAGCCACAGAAGAGTGCCACCATTCGCGTCCACTTCCACGTGGTCAAACGCCAGTATGTCGACCAGAGCGTCAGCGTCAGCGTCACGACGTCGTCAGGAGCTGATGGACATGGTGCACTCGGTCCCATAGAGTTGCGCAGCAACTTCTGATAGGAATGACAAAACCATGACTGAAGGAGAAAATGAAGTGAATAAGGATTAAATAATAAAGTACAATGAAGAAAATCATCATCATGCTTCTGGCTGCGGTCTGCCTGATACCCGCCGCAGCACAGCGAAACACTCAGAGTAAGGCTCAGGTAGTGTTTTCCAAGGACAACGTGTTGTTCCTCGGTCCGAAGCTGGGCGCCACCTTCACCTCGATGGGACAACCCAACGAGGTCGATCTCTACGATGGCAGTGGCTTCGGTTTCTCGGCAGGCGCAGCCCTGAAGGCTCGTTTTGGCAAGTCCTCGCGCCGTGGCGGTGCTGCCGGCACAGGTCTCTTAGGTTTGGGTCTTGAGGCTAAGTACAAGCAGAACAAGGTTAAGACCATAGGCAGCGATCCGCTTTCCATCGGCTACCTTGAGATTCCCGTCAGCGCACAGGTCTATCCCTTCTACAAGTCCACGCTGATGAACACCTTCTACCTCGAGGCCGGTCCCAGCTTCGCCCTGACCATGTCGAAGAGCCCCGACGTGCTGACCGTTGCGAGTGCCAACATTGCCTACCACACAGGCGACTTCAAAGGCGGCGACCTGCGGCTGATGCTCGGACTGGGCTACACCATTCCTGACACCAGCCTCGACGTGAATGCCCGTTACTATCTTGGAACCAGCGACCTGGCAGGCAACTTCAATTGCAAGATGAACACCCTCGAGGTGTCGTTCGCCTGGCTGTTCCAGATTGGCAAGTTCTAACCTTATTAACCCAAACAGACACACACGACAATGAAAAAATATCTTTTCCTTGCAGCCCTGCTGCTGACGGCCCTTGCCACCACCACCTTTACGGCATGTAGCAACGACGACATCGAGATAAGCCACGCCGTCAATGTCGACGTGAAGCTGTCCAGCGTCGTAGCACCATTCTCTTACAATCTGCCAACCGAGACCGTCAAGTCTATGGCAAGCATCTACAAACTGCGTGTTCGCTTGTTGGCCTATGATTCCAATGGCGCGAAGGTCTTCGATGCCACCCAGATCAAGGCCAACTACGATGAGATTGCATCTGCCAGCCTCAACCTGCCTGACGGGCAATACACGCTTCTGGCTATCACCGACGTGGTGCGCATTACTGATGCCAGCTCTGCGACCATTGACCGCGAGTACTGGAAAGTCAACGACGACGACAAGCTCACGTCGCTCACCATCGAGAAGCTCAACTTCAACCCCTATAAGTACAGCATGCTGGGCATTGGCAGCAAGCAGGTTATCCTTAACGGCACGCAGCAGTACTACAGCCTGGAGCCCAATCCCGCAGGAGCGCTCATCTGTCTCGATGCCACCAGCATCAAGTCGACCATCACCTTTACCAATGGCTCCTCCGTCAGAGCTTATGCCTTGCAAGCCAACAAGTATGCCAACTACGTGAAGTTCAACGACAAGGGCGAGCACAGCGTGGTGCCTGCCACAACGTCGCCTTCGCTCTACATGCAGTTCGATAAAGACAGTAGTGGCGACACCTATCAGAACTACTGTTTCTTCCTGCCTACCGACGACATCACCGTGTCGTTCATTGGCATTACAAGCGCAGACAACAAGCAGGGCAAGACGTTAGCCACCACGACCATCTCGCCCAAAACTGGCGATGAGATTCTGCTTTCGGTCGACTGTTCGCAATGTGGCGAAACACCTATCGAGCTAACAGTATCTAAAAAGAACTAAAGCGTCCATTGCTCCTCGGCCAGACCCTGTTCTATCTCCCTGCGGGTGATGCCACACTTCAGCAGCCCGAACAGAAAGCCGTTGTAGAAGCCTTCCGTAGCGGATCTCTATGCGGTGGTGTAGTTGAGTGTGATGATGCTGCCACTCTGAAGTGAGCGTGGCACATCGATGATGCGCTGGTTGCGCGAGCCACGAAAGACGAGCGTCTCGTCGCGCTGAGCCTTGATGAACGGGCCGTCTACAAGCACGTCGATAGATTCGAGCAGGGTACGCTGGCGCGGATTGTCAAGAAGGGTTTCAAAGGTGAAGCCCGTATAGCACCAGATGTCTTTGTCGGTGCGCTCGTGTATGGCTTGTGCCAGCTCTGCAAATCCTTCGGGCTGGTACATCGGGTCGCCGCCACTGAAGGTGACGTTGGCGTAGGGGTCTGCCTCGATGATGCGCATGATGTCGTCGGTCGACATGGTGTGACCGCCACTGAAGTCCCACGACTGCGGGTTGTGGCAGCCGGGACAGGCATGACGACAGCCGGCACAGTAGATAGAGGTCCGGAAGCCCGGACCGTCTACCATGGTATCTTCTATGATGGAGAGTACTGAGATCATTTTTTTACACACCACCCATTCCCTCCCGTGCGGGAGGAGACGGGGGGATAATTTTAAAATAGTTTCTGTTCGCCGTCGTCGATATGGGTGACACGGTCGTTGAGCTCGGCCAGCTTGCCGCTGTTCCAACGGTCGGTGGTGCCCACGAGGTAGCCCGTGATGCGCTGCAGGCGGTCGATGTTCGTCGAGCCACACTTCGGGCAGACCTTCAGGTCGGGCTGGGCGTTCTCGTAACCGCAGTCCATGCAGCGGTTGCGGTTGTGGTTCACACTGCCGTAGCCCATGTCCAG
>ODAI011889579.1_pt1 | contig 20033 bp, 19 predicted proteins | sample 1539321 | NCBI WGS metagenome assembly ODAI01 (sample SAMN02144231, study PRJEB22623) | gut metagenome | biome: sheep rumen | host: Ovis aries | place: New Zealand
CCGGCTTCACTGATCAGTACCAGCTTCGTCGTGGTGCTTCCTGCATCCACGCCCAGAAAGCAGTTGCCATGATACTGTTCAATATTCCCCACCGGCACATACGCAAGATCATGGCGGGCTGTGAATTCGTAAAAATCGTCTCTGGACTCAAACAGCGGCTCCATCCGCTTCAGTTCATAGGTCACCATGACTCCGTCCGACATGGTATGGACAAGAGAGTCCAGTGATACTGCCTCATGTTGTTTTGCCAGTAATGCTGCACCGATTGCAGCAAAAAGGTGTGCCTGTTCAGGAGCAATAGCTGTTTCGTCTGTCAGGTGCAGAGTCCTGATGAAAGCTGCCCTCAGCTGTGGAAGAAAATACAATGGTCCTCCGAGAAAGGTAACCGTACCACGTATGGGCTTTCCGCACGCAAGTCCTGATATCGTCTGGTTTACAACAGCCTGAAAAATGGAAGCTGCCAGATCCGGTCTTGTTGCCCCGTCATTGATCAGTGGCTGAATGTCCGACTTGGCGAACACTCCGCACCGTGCAGCAATCGGATAAATCTCCTGATAGTTTGCAGCCTCCTGATCAAGCCCTGTGGCATCTGTCTGCATCAGCGCTGCCATCTGGTCTATGAATGCTCCGGTGCCGCCTGCACACACGCCATTCATGCGTTCTTCCAGTCCACCCCGGAAATATATGATTTTTGCATCCTCACCGCCCAGTTCTATGGCCACATCGGTCTGAGGGTACCTGTCTTCGATTGCCTCGGCTACAGAAACCACTTCCTGTACGAACGGGATATGTAAAGCCTTACACAGATTCATGGCGCCGGAACCGGTTGCTGCCGGGCGTATTTCGCATGGTCCCAGCTGTGACTGCGCCTGCTTCAGCAACCGCAGCAGCGTTTCCTGAGTTCTCGCGCCATGGCGTTCATAAGCGCCAAACATCAACCGGCCAGCCTCATCAAGAATGATCAGTTTGACTGTTGTTGATCCGACATCCATGCCCGCAAGATATGTTTTCATATGTTAATCCTTATCCTTCTGTTTGGGTTCTGTGCGGTCCCATCACTTTCCGGACCAGCTGTCTGGTATTCGTCAAGCGCTCAGACTTTCCTTCCGTGTGTTTCAGTTCAACCCTGCTGTCTGTTCAGCGTTTCCTGCGCTGCGATCCGTCGCTTCAGCCATCCGCCATACCTGTAATACAGAATAAACAACACGGATGTCAGGACCCATGTCATCGGATAGCTCACCAGGACTGTACGCATTGTGTGATGACCCGGCAGATAGAAGAGAATCCATGCAACTCTGACCAGACATACTCCGAACAGTGTCAGCATGGTCGGAATCAGAGAATCCCCGCTGCCCCTGACGGCACCGGACAGCACTTCAACGCAGACATAGGTGACCCAGAAAGGAACCAGAAACCTGAGGATGTCCATCCCCTGCTGCATTACAACCGGATCGTTGGTAAAAAGTGTATACAGCACCGGTCCGAATATCAGCAGAAGTAGTGACATGAGCACGGACGCGACAGCGGACTGTGCCAGACAGATCCGTACCCCTTTTTTCAGACGTTCATACTGTCCCGCGCCAAAATTCTGACCCGAGAATGTCGTCATAGCCACTCCGAATGCATTGATCATCATCCAGAACAATCCGTCAATCTTTCCGTATGCGGTCCAGCCTGCCAGTACATCTGTGTCAAACCCGTTTACGGCAGACTGAATCAGCACATTACTCACAGAATACATGACAGACTGAAGGCCTGCTGGCAACCCGATGCGTACGATCCGCACCAGGATTCCTGTATCCGGTTTCAGTTCCCGCACTGAAAGGTGCATGCTGCCCGGGCTCCGTATCAGGGTAGCAAGAACAAGACCACCTGCAGCCATCTGACTGATAACCGTTGCAATCGCCGCACCGCGCACGCCCATATCCGCACCAATGACCAGAATAACATCGAGTACAATATTTGTCAGCGCTGCCGTCATCAGAAAATATAATGGTCTGCGTGAATCCCCGACTGCACGCAGGAGACCCGAGCCCATGTTGAAAATCATCTGGGGAATCATGCCCAGAAAATAGATACGCAGATAGCTGACGGCATGCGGGAGTACATCTGACGGAGTCTTCATCATAAGCAGCATCTGTCTGGAAAGCAGGAGACCCAGTGTTGTCAGGATCGCACCGAAAACCACTGCCATCACAACAGAAGTATGCACGGTTTTCCGGACACTTCTCTGATCCCCGGCTCCATAACACTGGGAAAGCACAACTGTCGCGCCGGATGAAATACCAACAAAGAAGCCGACCAGCAGATTAATCAGCGTGCCCGTTGCGCCGCCCACAGCCGCCAACGCTTCCTTGCCAACCGCCTTACCGACAATCATGGCATCTACAGTATTATAAAGCTGCTGAAAAAATGTTCCCAGCAGAATCGGAAAGAAGAACAGCAACAGCTGTCGTCCGATCGCTCCTTCAATCATGCCTGTCTGTACTTCATTGCGCGCACGGTTCTTCTGCATGCCGGGTACCTCCTTGTTCATCACTGCGCAGGAGATATATCACAGGGTGCAGGGTTTGGCAAGACCTGTTATTGCTTCAAAAAACAAGAAAAACACAAGATCTTTCTTTACCATAATAATCAAAATGCTATAATTGTTTTCACATCAGACCGATCACTGATCGCTTGATCCTTTGATGCTTCTGATCACAAGGAGGAGAATGAAGATGAAAAAACTACTTGCATTGGTTCTTTCCGTAGTGCTGTGCACCAGCGTTCTGGCTTTCGCCAGTGCCGAGGATGTCACACTCAAGATTGGTCATATTGGTCCTCAGACCGGTGCCGCTGCAGTATATGGTCTGGCAACCTATCGTGGAGCACTTCTCGCTGCAGAAGAACTGACTGCTGCAGACAATGGCTTTACCGTTGAACTGATCAATGGTGATGACGCACATGATGCCGAGAAATCCATCAATGCCTATAACGACATTCTGGATAACGGTGCTCAGATGATCGTCGGCTGCACAACCACAGCCCCCTGTATTGCCGTTTCCCAGCAGGCATATGTAGACCGCGTATTCATGCTTACGCCTTCTGCAAGCTCTACAGATGTCACTGCAGGCAAGGACAATATGTACCAGCTCTGCTTCACAGACCCCAACCAGGGTGCAGCTTCCGCAGCAGTTATTCATGAGCGTAATCTGGGAACCAAGATCGCCATCATCTATAACAATGCTGATGCCTATTCCACCGGTATCTACCAGACCTTCAAGGCCCGGGCAGACGAACTGGGAATGGAAATCGTATCCACAACAACCTTCACAGATGAAACCACTGACTTCTCTGTTCAGGTTGCGGATGCTCAGAACAATGGCGCTGATCTGGTGTTCCTGCCGATCTACTACACACCGGCTTCCCAGATTCTGATTGCTGCCAACGCGATCGGATACAAACCCACCTTCTTCGGTGTGGACGGCATGGATGGCATCCTGACTCTGGAAGGTTTCGACACCTCTCTGGCTGAGGGCGTCATGCTGCTGACCCCGTTCGTCGCAGACGCCAAGGACGAACTGACCGTCAATTTCGTGACCAAGTACAACGAACTCTACGGCGAGACTCCGAACCAGTTTGCCGCAGACGCTTATGACTGTGTCTACACACTGGTCGAAGCTGCCAAGGTAGCCGGTGTCACCAGTGACTCTGCTCCCGAAGAAATCTGCGATGCTCTGATTGCAGCAATGCAGCAGATCCAGGTCACCGGTCTGACTGGTGTCATGACCTGGTCTGCCAACGGTGAAGTGGAAAAAGTGCCTACTGCCATGATTATCAAAGATGGCGTGTATGTCGGTCTGGACAGCTGAGCACACGAAAAATCATGGAGTCCGGTTCCATATATGGGGGAGCCGGGCTCTTCCTTTTTATTCTCTTGTTCTCAGGTCCACGACGCTCGCTGTTTCACAGGCCTGAAGCCAGGACTGAATCCCAGCATTTCATTGACTGCAGATCTGTTATGTAATAAAATCGGTCAAGGTGCATATGCATGAGAATGCTCAGATAAAGCTGGATTCGGCTAAGCACTCGGTCTTTTTATTAAATACCTTCATATCTGTCCATCCGGATATTTTCCTGCTGCTCCGGTGTCTGATACTCCTATATCAGGTACCAGGTACGATCCTGCCAGATCTCACCGAACATAAGCGCAGAAACAGAAAGCCGGATTTGTGTTCATATGCATGGTATGCCGTGCATGCCAGATACGGTCTTGCATCCGGAAAGCATCTGGTTTTATCAAAGTACGGTTCCATCTGATTTTTCTTGGGAGGGGCTGAAGAATTCATGATCTTCTTGTCAAACCTGGTCAATGGTATCAGCCTTGGCAGTATCTATGCCATTATCGCGCTGGGCTACACCATGGTTTACGGCATTGCCAAAATGCTCAACTTTGCACATGGCGACATCATTATGGTCGGCGCATATATTGCTTTCTGCGCGGCACAGTACTGGGGATTTCCCCCGCTGCTGGCCCTGCTTGTTGCAATGATTGTATGCACACTCCTTGGTATTACTATTGAAAAGCTCGCGTACAAGCCATTGCGTCAGGCCACATCGCTTGCTGTGCTGATCACCGCCATTGGTATGAGCTACCTGCTTCAGAATCTCGCCCTGCTGATCTGGGGTGCAAACCCCAAGGTTTTCCCCAGTCTGATCGGGCTGGATTCCATCAGTCTGTTTTCAGGTCAGCTTTCCATCCGTGGTGCAACCATTGTTACCATTGTTGCCAACATGATCATCATGGTAAGCCTTACCCTTTTTACCTCAAAAACCAAGCTTGGCAAGGCCATGCGCTGTGTCTCGGAAGACCGCGGCGCTGCTGAACTGATGGGTATTCATGTAAACACCACAATTTCCCTGACTTTCGCCATCGGTTCCTGTCTTGCCGCAATTGCCGGGCTTCTTCTCTGTTCCTCATATCCCATGCTCATGCCCACAACCGGTTCCATGCCTGGCATCAAAGCCTTCACTGCAGCTGTTTTCGGCGGCATTGGATCCATCCCGGGCGCCATGCTGGGCGGAATTCTGCTGGGTATCATCGAAATTCTCGGCAAGGCTTATATCTCCACTGAGCTTGGTGATGCTATTGTCTTTGCTGTTCTGATCATCGTGCTTCTGGTGCGCCCGACAGGTCTGCTGGGCAAACCCATGCGCGAAAAAGTGTGAGGTGACATTATGAAATCCAAACGAAATAAGCTCATTTATAATATTGTTACCTTCGCACTGGTTATTGTTGCATATCTGGTCCTCTCCTATATGGTCGGTCACAAGATGATCTCCCGTTCGCTCAAAGGCCAGCTGATTCCTATCTGTTGCTGGATCGTCATGGCCATTTCCCTGAATCTGGTCGTAGGTATTTCCGGCGAGCTCTGTCTTGGGCATGCAGGCTTCATGTCGATCGGGGCGTTCACCGGTATCGTGATCTCCGGCTGGCTGCTGAACGGCTTTCAGTTTGAAAACGAATCCCTTCGTCTTCTCATTGCCATCATTGCCGGCGGGCTGGCAGCCGGAATTATGGGTGTTATCATAGGAATTCCGGTCCTGAGGCTCAGAGGTGACTATCTTGCCATCGTTACTCTTGCCTTTGGTGAGATTATCAAAAACGTACTCAACTGCATTTATATCTCTGTAGATGGCAGGCATCTGAACTGGGGCTTTATCAATAATGAAATCGAAGGAATCCGCTTGCTGAATGGTCCCAACGGTGCTGTTTCCGTAAAGATTATTTCTACCTTTACTGCAGGCTTTCTGCTGATTCTGTTTTCACTGGTCATTATCCTCAACCTGGTAAACTCGAGAGCAGGGCGTGCCATCATGGCTGTCCGTGATAATCGCATTGCCGCAGAATCCATGGGTGTTCCTGTTACCAAGTATAAAATGATGGCTTTCGTAACAGCCGCAGTACTCGCCGGTATGGCCGGCGCCTTGTACGGACTGAATATGGCAACCCTTGTTCCCACCAAATTCAGTTTCAATGAATCCATCAATGTTCTGGTTTTTGTCGTTCTTGGCGGTATCGGAAACACTCTTGGCGCCATTCTGTCTGCAACCGCACTCACCATTCTGCCGGAAAAACTGCGTTTTCTCCAAAGCTACCGCATGCTGGTCTATGCCATAGTCCTGATTGTTGTCATGCTGGTTACCAATAACTCGCTGATCAAAAACTGGATTCGTTCCTTCTTGATCAGGTTTAAGGGAAACCGGAAGGAGGAACTCTCATGAGCGAACCCATAAAACGCCGTGCCGGTACAAAAATGGTCCCCTATCCTTCTCAGTCCATTGTGCCTGAACGGGATCTGAATGTGCAGCCTGTTCTGGAAACCCGGCATCTTGGTATCGAGTTCGGTGGTCTTAAGGCCGTTGATGACTTTAACCTCATTATTGGCAGAACTGAGATTGCAGGACTCATCGGACCTAACGGTGCAGGCAAGACAACAGTCTTTAATCTGTTAACCAAAGTGTATGAACCAACCCAGGGTACCATTCTGATCAACGGACATGATACAAAAGGTCTGAACATTGTTCAGGCTGCACATCTGGGCATTGCCCGGACCTTCCAGAATATTCGTCTGTTCAATCAGATGACCGTAGAAGAAAACGTGCGGATTGGTCTTCACAATCAGATCAAGTATGATATGCTGACCGGGATTCTTCGCCTTCCGAGATATTGGAAACAGGAAGCCAGACAACACCGGCAGGCTCTGGAGCTTCTCTCTATTTTTGATATGCAGGATCTCGCTGATGTACGGGCCGGAAGCCTGCCCTACGGTGCCCAGCGCCGTCTGGAAATTGTCCGGGCACTCGCTACAAACCCATGCCTTCTGCTGCTCGATGAACCGGCAGCTGGTATGAATCCGCACGAAACAGAAGAGCTGATGGAGAATATTGCGAAAATACGGGATCAGTTCCATATTGCAGTTCTGCTCATTGAACACGACATGAGTCTGGTCATGGGTGTCTGTGAAGGCATCTGCGTCCTGAACTTTGGTAAGGTGATTGCCAAGGGAACAGCTGATGATATACAGGCAAACCCTGTTGTCATTGAGGCGTACCTTGGTAAGCGAAAGGAAGGATAACATGGCTGAACCGTCGCCCATGCTTGCAGTAAACGATGTCCATGTATACTACGGTGCCATTCATGCAATTAAGGGAATCTCTCTTGAGGTCTATCCGGATGAAATCGTCACTCTGATCGGTGCCAACGGAGCAGGGAAATCCACAACCCTGAATACCATTGCAGGCCTTCTGAAGCCCAGAAGCGGAAGCATTATGTTTGATGGACATAATATTCAGGGGCTAGGGGCTTCCCGGATCGTACCGGCAGGGCTCTCTCTGTGTCCTGAAGGCCGCCGTATTTTTCAGCAGATGACAGTCCGTGAAAACCTGGAAATGGGAGGATATACCCGAAACACCAATGAAATCGGGAGCTCTCTGGACGAAATGTTCCAGCGTTTTCCTCGCCTCAAAGAGCGTGAGAAGCAGATCGCCGGTACTCTTTCCGGCGGTGAACAGCAGATGCTGGCCATGGCCCGTGCACTGATGTCAAAGCCTCGCCTTCTCATGCTTGATGAGCCCTCCATGGGGCTCGCGCCTATTCTTGTGGAACAGATTTTTGATATCATTACGGAACTGCACGCCAGTGGCGTTACCATTCTTCTCGTAGAACAAAACGCCCAGATGGCCCTGTCTGTTGCGGACCGTGCTTACGTTCTCGAAACAGGCATGATTTCCATGACGGGCAATGCCGAAGATCTGTTACATAACGATTCTGTACGGAAAGCTTATCTTGGCTCCTGAATCCTGCAGACTAAAAGGAATGCCGTTATTCGGTATTCCTTTTTAGACTGCTGGAATTCATATCCATCACCGTCTTCAACCTGATTGAAACAGTTGGCTGTTCATTGGTCCAGATCACAAAACGTCCCAAATTTCCTGACTTCTTTTTCGGATCAGCATGAAGAGACTATGATATTACTGTCTTCTGAGTCGCTCTAAACTTGACAAGAGTTCCTTATTCCATGTACAATATGCTGTATAAATTTCATCTTGTCCTTCCCTTGATCTGGGAAGGGGAAGGAGGTCGGGCTATCTGCCCGGAAGAATATGAAAACTAAACTGTTGCCTGTTCTGATAGCCCTCTTTTGTCTGATTCTGGCTGTCTTCTCTTTTGCACAGGCTGAGGAATCAAATCCTCTAAAAGTTGCCATGCAGCTGAGCAATAGCAACTTTACAGAACCTGAAGAAATCACCGTTTCAATCCGGATTTCCAACGCCGGAGACACCGCCCTTCCCGGGCCTGTCACACTTTATTACAGCAACGGAGATCAGGTTGAGGAATTCGGTGAACCTGTTCTTGAAGCAGGCGCTTCCAAGTCCTGGAGTGGTCCTCTGCAGGTGACCCAGAGCATGCTGGAAGCCGGAAAGATTTCATTCCGGATCCGTTATTCTCTGCTGAATGAAGCAGGCGAAGCTGTACAGCGTTCTCGAAACTTCTCCAAAGAAATCAGCTATACCGGAGGGGTCGCTTCCGTTGAAGTCAACCGTACAATTTCGCCCACGACCGCTGGCAAAGGTCATGACGTCAATATTACCTACGATGTTCTGAATACCGGAACGGTTGATGTCACGAATGTCGTAATTACCGAAAACAAATCCATAGCCACCAAAGAAGGAGTCATAGACAGGGTTCCTGCGGGAGAAAAAGCTTCCTACACTTTCAAGGTTACCATGGGAACGCAGGACCTGACAAGCCAGGCCACAATCGCTTACACCGCAAACGGACAGACGCAGACCATTTCCAAGGAACCTGCTGAAATCAAGTACGGTGAAATCAATCTGAAAGCCAACCTGACTACTGACAAAAAAGGTGGTCTGCCTGGCGATAAGGTAAAGTTCACTCTCCGGCTCGGCAACAGTGGAAAAAAGGACTATATCAACATCCGCGTAACAGATCCCACACTTGGTGAACTGTTCAGTGGAGAAACAGCTCCGGCTGGACACTCTATCATTCTCGAGAAGGAAATCGAGATTGTCGAAACCACGGATTACCAGTTTACCGTTACCGCAACCGAAGATGGCGGGCCTGATATCGAAACAACTTCTGACAGAATTACCATAACCGCCGTTACCGCAGATCAGGTTGTCCACCTCGACGTGCGTGCCGAGTCCGACCGGGAAGTCGTTTATCAGCTGCCTGGAACAGTCCGCTTCAAGGTGTATGTCTCCAATAATTCCAGTCTGGATGTCAGTAATGTTGTCGTTTCTGCTTCCGGTGTAACTCTCTATACATTCCCAAGCATCCTTGCAGGAGAAACAAGGGAGTTTACCCGTGATGTGGATGTTTCCATGGCCGGACAATATCAGTTCGTAGCACAATGCCGTAACCAGTTGGGTGACTCCGTCAGTTTCGACAGTAATATCATTTATATCGGCTTCACGGAACCCACACCGGTCCCAACGGAAGCACCGATTGTCACACCACCGGTTCCAGTATTGGACGAGCTGCCGACTGAGGCAGATCTGCCTGAGAATCTGAACCTGATTGATCAGATCCTCAAATATGCAATCTATGTCTTTGCTGCAATCTTTGCAGTATTCCTGTTGCTTGTCATCGTTGCTCTTCTCCGCAGAGCTTCGATCAAGGCCAAGTCTGAAGTTGCTCTTGATACACTGGAGCGCGGTGGAACAAGGGACTATAACCAGCCAGGTCATTTCGATGAGGACATGGATTCCGAGCCTCCTGTAACATCTTCAGAAGATCCGCTTCCGGAAGACAATGAAGATGCTGTCACACACCACAGGCGGCATAGCGAAACTTCTTCTTCTGATACATCTGTCTGATAACGACCCCTGCCACAGTGCAGGGGTCTTTTATTCAGATCATTTGCTGTAATTGGATGTGATTACAACCAGTTTTTCTCGCTTGCGCCTCATTGCCTGATGTGCTATAAATCACAGCCATGGCAGCAATGCCATAATCTCTTCAAAGTATATCGAGGCAAGCAATGAATCATACCCGCGTTAAAGAACTGACTTCCGGTTCCCCTATGAAGCTGATCCTTGGTTTTACTACACCACTGCTTTTTGGCTTTCTGTTCCAGCAACTGTACAGTTTTGTTGATACTGCCATTGTTGGCCGCTATCTCGGGAGTGAAAGTCTCGCTGCAGTAGGAGACACAGGCTCCATTAACTTTCTTGTTCTTGGTTTCTGTCAGGGATTCTGCGCCGGGTTTTCCATTCCGGTAGCTCAGGCTTTCGGTGCCGGTGATTATAAGCTTCTGCGGCAAACCGTCGCAAACTCTGTCTATCTGGCTGGTTTTATCAGCGTGCTCATGGCCATTTTCTCCGCATTGTTCTGTCCTACCATGCTCCGTCTGATGGACACCCCGCCGCAGATTCTGCCTCAGTCCGTTGCTTATATCCGAATCGTTTTTTTGGGTATTCCGGCAACTATTCTGTATAACCTGTCCAGTGGAATCCTGCGTGCACTTGGTGACAGCAAAACTCCTGTCATCTTTCTGGTGCTTGCCTCTCTCGTCAATATCGTACTGGACCTTGTCCTGATCCTATATGCAAGAATGGGGGTTGCAGGGGCAGCCGTTGCTACGGTTCTGTCTCAGATAGTATCCGGCATCGGCTGCGTTGTAATCATGAAAAAGCGGTTCCCCATTCTTCACCTGTCTGCTCAGGATCGTATTCTCCGAATGCCATTGGTCCGTTCTCTGGCTGGAATCGGGCTTCCCATGGGCCTGCAATATGCAATCACTGCCGTCGGATCGGTCATGGTTCAGTGGTCTGTCAACAGTCTTGGTGTTATACCCGTAGCTGCGGTTGCTGCCGGCAGTAAGATCAGTGTCTTTTTCTGCTGCATTTTCGATGCTCTGGCAACAACCATGGCCACCTACGCCGGTCAGAACATGGGCGCTCGCAAGCTGAACCGGATATCCCAGGGGGTCAAGTGTGCTTCTCTGATTGGCATTATCTACTGCCTTCTGGCACTTGCTGCCATCTTTCTTCTGGATTCCCGTCTTTTAAGCCTGTTTGTCAATCCACAAAAAGACCCGGAAGTCATGAAACTCGCCTGCCATTATCTCCGCTTGAACGGATTGTTCTATATCCCCTTGCTTTTTGTCAATATACTTCGTCTGACCATTCAGGGCATGGGCTTCACAAGAATAGCAATGCTTGCCGGGGTTTTTGAAATGATCGCCCGGATGCTTGTTGCTCTGCTTCTCGTGCCATCGCTTGCTTTCAACGGTGCATGTCTTGCCAACCCGGCTGCATGGGTGCTCGCAGATTGCTTTCTGTTCCCATGCTACTTTCATGTTATGCATATGGTATACGAACGTTTCCATGAACCCCGTGCGACTGTCTGACCAAAGGAGATTACCATGCTTAAGAAAATTGCTTCCTTTACCATCAATCATGACATTCTCCGTCCGGGCCTCTATGTTTCACGTCAGGACGGTGATATCATCACGTACGACCTTCGCATGAAGTATCCAAATCAGGGAGAATACCTGGATCAGGCAGGACTTCATACTCTGGAACATCTGGGGGCGACCTTCCTCCGGTCTTCCTCTTTTCAGGACCAGGTTATCTACTTTGGCCCCATGGGCTGCAGAACCGGTTTTTATCTTATTATGCGGGATACAGTATCGAAGCCGGATTTATTGGACCTGCTGCAAAACACCTTTCGCTTCATAGCTCAGTTTGAGGGCGAAATTCCCGGAACCCTGCCCAGAGAATGCGGAAACTACCGGGAACATAATCTTGAAAACGCAAAGGCAGAAGCTGCTCAGTACCTCACGGTTTTGGAACAGTGTACAGAACAGACCTTCTCTTATCCTGAGGAATCATCATGCGTCTGATTTTTCTTGCTGATCTTCACGGGAATCTTCCCGCTACCCTGGCTATGGAAAAAACCATTGCCCGACTCTCGCCCGATGACGTCTGGTTTCTGGGTGATGCCGTAGGGAAAGGTCCGCAAAGCAGAGAAACCTGCGACTGGGTCCGTTCGCACTGTCACCACTGTATCGGTGGAAACTGGGACTATGGCATAGGTAACAAAGAGTATCCTGCTGATGTATACTACTGGAATCAGTTGGGTGAAGAACGGATGCAATGGCTGAGTCAGCTTCCCAGGGAGCTTGAACTGACGCTGGGTTCCTTCCGCTTTCGTCTGTTCCATGGAAGACCGGTCACCCCTCTTCTGAAAGTGAACAGTCCGTCAGCTGAGCTGGAAGACACATTTCACTCTGAAAACGGTTCTTTCCATGGGGTAATCTTTGCTGACAGTCACCGACCGTTCATCCGGACACTGAGTTCCGGATATATCATTAATACCGGTTCCGTTGGAAATAGTATGGGAGTGCCTCGTGCACATGCTTTCATGCTTGATTGGGCCGGGCATGAGGCTGATCCGTTTCTGTTCACTATTCTCTCTGTCCCCTATGACAATGAACTGGCTGCAGAACTTGCACGCAGGGATCCGGATCTTCCATTCCAGGGTGCTTATATACAAGAAATCCTCACCGGGGTTTATTCACGATGAACCAATAAAGGAGTGCTCTCATGTTCAAACGGTGTCTGTTATTTGTCCTTCTGTTTGTTGCCATACAGCTGACGGCCTGTGCTGTTGAACCTGCACCCATTTCTTCCTTTTACCTTTTATACCAGGAAGATGTCTGTATTGGTCCTGCTGTTCTTTTTTCCAGTGATTCCCTGCTTCTTACGACCGCTGTTTTACCCGATCATCCTGAAACACTGACTGCAGTCAATAAAGAAGAATCCATCCCTGCCCAGTACATAGGTACTGTCAGCGATGGAGGCCTTTCTCTGTTCGAACTGGAACAGCCAGCCTCTTCCGAGCCACTCATTCTGGCTGACACTCTTAATTTTGATAATTGTACATACTGGGGCATAGACAGTCAGGGGAATACTCATACCGGGAATACTCAGCGCGTGAATTTCATAGACAATGATACAGGCCTTCTATCCCTCACCTGTGAAGATTCACTGATTCCAGGAACCATACTGTACAACCAGAACGGGAATCTTGTGGGTCTGGTATATGCTGCACTGGGAGAAGGGAACGGACGCGGACTGGCCGTTTCCAATTACACTATATATCAGGCTTTTTCTCAGGATGATTCCGGACAGGCTGCAAATTCAGAATTCTGGTATTCGGATATCCAATGCCAACTCGAGGCCAACCTTGTTCATCTCTCCTGGGACTTGGATACAGAAGATCAGGACGGCATCAGCTATATCTACTGGATTGATACTCATAATCCCTACTATGTTGTCCAAGAAAGCGAACCAGGAAACTCATCCCTGGACCTGCTCCTTGTTCCCGGACGTGAATATGCTTTCTGGATTTCAAAAGAGTTAATGGAAGACCCCGATCTTTTTACGGTAACGCCTGCCGTTATAAGCATTCCATTGAACGGTGAAGTACAGGATCATGAATTTACAACCGATTCCATGGGGATTGCTGTTTTACCCGCGTCTGAAACACCACAGGACACCGATGCTCTACCTTTGGCTGCTGAATTGAATCGCATCATGCTTTCTGATTCATCCAAGAAGATTTATCTGCAGGTAGAAAATCGATACAATGTCTCTGAAAACATTCAATGCAATCTGGCAGTCTCAATAACTACACCTGATGGCGCGTGTTATTCTCTCGTAAGCGGATACTTATATGCCCCGGAATACATGAATCATGATCTCTGGCATATTGAAATCACCAGTCTCTTCCGTGATATAGAGAACTACCAGAACGCATTTCCTGACGGTTCCTATTCTGTGCAATACTTCCTTGATGATCAACTGGGTGGTTCGTTTTCCTTTGACCTGCCATAACCTCGGTTTGTGTTTATTCCAGCGTGCATCATACCCTGTGCATCAGGTATGATGCATTTTTTCTGTTGTCTTCCGGAAACCAGCAGCAGGGTAAACCTTGCATCTTCGCTTCCAGCCCCTGAGTATCGGATCATAGCAAAAAGACTCCCTGCGCAAAACAGAGAGTCTGGTAATCCGATCTGATCCGTTTTTTCATGTTTCCGCCGAATCATCTCGTAAGTTATTCAGTTGATTGTCTCCCCGGTCATCTGTTTCCATGCAGCACGTATGGTTTCCTGATTTGCCACGCCATAATTCGGGTCATTCTGCTTGCACTCTTCCATATCCCTGAGAAAGTGCACACACAAATGTCCGTTGAATCCATTATCTTTGATAGACCCGCTCATGTGCGGCATATCGTGTGTGGACGCCAGTGTCCAGGTTCCACTGGGCAATTTGACATAAACTGCTTTCTGATTCCACGTATTGACACCACCGAACGCCTTCACCATGTTTGCAGTATCTTCCTGGGTGAGTGGTTCACAATCTGCATGTCTTCCCAGAGAATACAGCTTCAGATTCCAGCTGATACCAGTAGACGGATCCACAACCTGAATCGTCTGACCCGTTTTAACCGATGGTTTAATCTCATTGAACCAGTGCAACAATTTAACTTTTCCAACGGAAACACTGGCTGTTGCATTCGGTGTATCGGATGTTTTTCCGGAAGCCTGGACATCAGGGGCTGAAACACGTTTCAGCATCTCCTGTGTTAGCGCACCTGCCACACCGTCTGCTGTCAGTTTCTGACTTTTTTGGAACTGTTTTACTGCGCTGACGGTCCCATCGCCATATTGTCCGTCCAGAGTTCCCTTGTAATAACCCAGTGTCTTCAGTGCCTTCTGCAGTGCCTTAACTTCTTCCCCTCGCATTCCTTTGCGCAGAGTTGTTACAGACGCGGTAATACTCTGTTCTGTTGACTGCTGTGCACTTGTTGCTGCAGCAACAGATGCAGAAGCTACCACACCATTCTTTCGAGCGCTCTCCAGTTTTTTCAGTGTTGTTTTTCCTGCAATACCATCCGCCTGGATTTTCTGTGCTTTCTGAAAAGCAATCACTGCAGACCTGGTCAAATCTCCATATTCACCATCAGCAATCCCACAGGAGTATCCCAATGCATTCAAAGCCGTCTGTAACAGCCTGATTCTTGCTTCACTGCTGTCTGACCTGATCGTCGAATAATCGCCGCCAAAAAAACTGCTACTGCTGGCTGTTGCGTCTTTTGATGCATCGTTTGTTTCCTTTGTTGTGGCTCCACTGTTTTGTCCTGCCAGCTCATAGATTAAGGCACATGTTGATTCTCCGGCTATTCCATCAGATTTTAAACCATGCTTTCTCTGGAATTTCCGTACCGCATTTTCTGTATATGCACCATACGTTCCATCCGCTGTCCCGATATTGTATCCCAGACTTTTCAATGCCGTTTGAAGCTGAAGTACTTCATCACCCTGATCGCCATAGCAGAGACTGCCATTTTGCGTCTTTGCCCATGCATGATTGCATAACAGCATAGTGATGATCAGAAACAGCAGGAGTTGTCTGACTTTCCGTATCAACATCCTTCACTCCCGTCGTTTTGAACTTTCTTCAACAAACATTGTATAAGGGTGTGACTTATTTGTCCATGTTTTAACACAAAATTGTTACGACGTGGAAATATTTCGTCGCATTTACTCTTTACCTGACAGCAGCGTAATCATATCCTGTGGTTTTTCTATCAGCAAATCTGCACCATTGTCCATCAGTTCTTGCCGTTCACGGAAACCCCACAGCACACCGACTGCTTTCATGCCCGCATTTTTTGCACATTGCATATCTACACCTGAATCTCCAAAATACAGCATCTCTTCTGGAGAAACGCCAAGCCTTTCTGCAAGCTCAATCGCACCCGCAGGGTCTGGCTTGATGGGTATCCGTGCTGTTTGCCCCTGAATCTCATCAAATAAATCATCACCAAAATAATGCCTGATCACGTGGCATGTATCCAGATGCGGTTTATTTGAGAACACGCACAGTTTCATGTTCTGTTTTTTCAGATAATTCAGCAATTCCATAATTCCCGGATAGGGTTCAGACCTGTCATGCCAGTGTTCAGAGTAATAACTGGCATATGTATGCTTTACCTCATCAAACAGTTCTTTGTGTTCTCCTACTGCTCTGTGCGTTAGAATGTCAATTCCGTTACCTACCATATATCTGTACGCATCGGTTTCATAAGGAACCAGTCCGTGAATACGAAGAGATCTGTTCATGGCATATGCCAGGTCTGAAAGAGTATTCACCAGGGTTCCATCAAGATCAAATAGTGCACCCCGCAAAAGCGACTCCCTTCTGAAAAAGCCGGTGCTGTACAGCACCGGCTTTAACTTATGCATTCTTAGCCATCTCAACGAGCTTGGCAAAACCTTCTGCATCATTCACTGCAAGATCTGCAAGCATCTTACGATTCACATCGATGTTCAGTTTCTTCAGACCATTAATGAATGTAGAGTAACTCATGCCATTCAGTCTGGTTGCTGCATTGATACGGGTAATCCACAGACGACGGAAATCGCGCTTGCGAAGCTTACGTCCTTTGTAAGCATAACGAAGGGAACGGCGAACCTGTTCCGTTGCAGCTCTGTACTGCTTGGATTTAGCACCCCAGTAACCCTTTGCCAGCTTCATCACTTTCCGCTTTTTCTTCTGAGCGGTCACAGCTCTTTTAATGCGTGCCATGCTTTAATTCCTCCTTGCCAGCCTCAGGGCTTATTTGTAAGGCAGAAGCTTATGAATCGTCTTTGCCTCTTCGTTATTGTCTACAATACCATCAGCTCTCAGATGACGGGTACGTTTGGTTGTCTTCAGGCGAACCTGATGATTGGCGTTCATCTGCTTATGCTTAACAATACCAGTCTTGGTAAAAGAGAAGCGCTTAGCAGCACCACGATGCGTTTTCTGTTTAGGCATATAGGTGGATCCTCCTTCCTCGCTTGACAGGCAGCTTACCGCCTGCGATATGGTTATTCCTGTGCTTCTTTTGAAGCATTCCTCTCCCGCGCTGCTTTCTTTTCTGCAAAAGATGCTTTTGCAGCTTTAGGAGCAAGGACCATGATCATATGACGTCCATCCATTAAAGGACGACGTTCAACCACACTGACATCCTTGCACCGGTCTGCAAAGTTCTGCATCACCTGTGTTCCGATCTCACTGTGTGTAATCTGGCGGCCACGGAAACGAATGGACACCTTGACCTTGTCGCCATCTTCGAGAAAACGAATTGCCTGTTTTGCTTTGGTTAAAACATCGTTTTCCTCGATTGTTGCAGACAACTGTACTTCTTTGATGTCCACGACCCGCTGATTCTTGCGATTTTCGCGCTCGCGCCGCGACTGTTCGTAGCGGTACTTATCATAATCAAGCAGCTTACAAACCGGAGGTTTTGCTCCGGGCTGAATCTTGGCAAGATCATATCCTCTTTCTTCTGCCAGTTCCAGCGCTTTTGATGTCAGCATAACGCCCAGCTGCTCACCGTTCTCATCAATGAGACGGACTTCTCTGTCGCGAATCTCCTCATTGATCATCAGATCGACTGCGATATCCATGCACCTCCCATAATGGTTTGACTTGCCGATAAAAAAGCGGCGGGGTCTCACCCGCCCCTACATATCCCTGACTGAAAAATGCCAGCAACCCGGCAGCAAAGCCACACTAGGTGAGGGGCGGGCAAGCCTCTACTTCAAACGAAAGGAAGTTTATCACGGCTATTCCGTCATGTCAAGGCATTTTTGATCTTCCAATATTTATATGTGTTACAAAAGTATGAAATCCTGAGAAATCTTCTTCAATGGACACGAAGCTTCAACAGGTCATCTACAATAGCAATTGCCTTGGTCAGTCGTGCATTATAATCACCATAAACAATCCGGATCTTATTCTCGAAACCAAACTCCTTATACATATTCATCAAACGGTTATGAAGCAGCTCCCGCTTTTTCTGATCACCATTGAGCCGTTGTCCGTCATCAACCCATTCAACGTCCGGTGATAGAAACAGAAGTACATCATATTTGTCCGGATTAATAAACGCCTCCACAACAGCATTACGATGTCCCATATACAGTTCACTGTAATAGTCTGTAACTACCGCATCCGTATCAAAAAAGCAAACCTTATTTGCAGTACGCAATGCATGATAGTCCTGCTCTGCCTGAAGATATGCCATACGGTTAAAATCTTCATCTGTATATATGGTTTCATCCCCGCCGAGATAGTCATTGGCATAATACCGGCCAACTTCCTCAGACCAGGATGTGTTGTACAGCTTTGCAAGACATTTGGTAAGCGTTGTTTTCCCACACGACTCCGTTCCTGCTATCAGTATTTTCTTTGCAAAGAACGGTCTGGCAGGTCCTAATATATAATGCCAGTTATTCAGAATGTCCTTCCGTATTTCCGTAGCTGAAATAGGATAGCGGCTGCGTGCTGGATCAAAGAGTTCGATTTTGCTTTCCGGAAAGTATTCCAGAAGCTGAGGCTCATACTCCATGTCTCCCACAAAAAAAGCATCGATTTTTTCAGATACAACCTCCCGCATTCTTTCAGCCCACTGCGTCCACCCAAACGGATATTCCGCGATATCCGTTTCATCCAGCACACGGACTTCTATATGCGACATATCCTGAACCTGTTGTGCGATCCACTGTTTACGAAGCTGATATGTAATCACAGGAAGACCAGCAGACTGACAGATTTCCTCCGTCTGTTTACGATTATCAGAAATTACAACTATAAGTTTTTTGCACTTAGTTGAAGCTTCAATCATCTGATAAAGATGACCACGATGCGGTGGGCAAAAACGCCCGAAATATACCCCCGTCTGATACATGCCGATCTCCTTTCCATGTCATTCAACCTGTATATATCCAGTATAACAGTCATGGTTTATTCCGTTCACTGTCGCCTGAACATGAATACGATATCTGCCTTTTTCTGCAAAGTTTCCACTGCTGTTTCTGCCATCCCAGAACACAGAAGAAGCTTCCGGTATCATTTGCTCCGGCCTGGTCATCATTCTGCTGCAGAGTCTTCGGATAACCACACCATTTTCTGCCTCAACGTAAATTGTCAGCAGAACGGGTATGTTGTGCTGAATAATAATACCAAGCTCTTCCCCTGTTTCTGGTGCAAACCCTTTTCCCACCTTAACTTCCATCTCTACTGTACAATCAGACGACACGATTCCAAACACATGGGATGCTGCAACCTCAATGGTATCCTGTGCTTCCACAATCATCTGTACCAGAACATATCCATGAGCTTCTTCCGGTAGTGCTTCAATCCTGAGTGTTCTTTCCTTTATACCAGGCGTCAGATACCCCGCCGCATCTCCAAAAATACCAAACATTTCGCCGGTGTCATACACGAGTGAAGCGTGTTCAAAATCCCAGCGTCCGTCTTTGAGATAAACGATCTGGTAGGCCATCCGAAGAGTTTGATACACCGTATATGAAAAGTGAATTTCTTCCTGTTGCTGAGACAACAGATCATTTTCAAAAAAGACATCTCCAAGGTATCCTGTATGCCTTCCTTTAACCGACTCAGCATCATAGGACAGAAATGCAAAGTCATCTTCTTCGGGATATGTTTGTACAACGGATGCGCCATGCATCTGCCGCAGGTATTTTTTCAGTTCAGAGAACGTAATAATACCATCGACATTACTGTCGGACGCAAAACCAGTTCGAATGGAAATGCCGTTTGCGAGAATATTTGAAAAATATCCTCCTCCGGTAAACTGCTGACCATCCGGTGTCGTGCCCTTCCAGAACCAACTTTCCTGAGCACCTCCGGAAGAACACAGTATTTTGTAATCTTTACCGGAAAACATATGAAAAAATCTGTCAGAAACACCTTTTCCTATGATTGCACCGGCATGACACATATCAAGTATCAATACCTTTGTGCCGCGTATTTTTTCCAAACAATGATAAAGTTCACTCGCTGTAATTTCCTGCTCACGAAAACCGTCAGACAGTAATAATGTCATTTCCGGATCCCCGGATTTCCAAATACCATGAGTTGAAAGATAAATATAGTTTGTA